>Ga0224497_10000873_pt1 | contig 19995 bp, 18 predicted proteins | sample SF_Jul11_sed_USG_4_FD_167970 | JGI IMG/M metagenome (GOLD analysis project Ga0224497, IMG submission 167970) | Sediment microbial communities from San Francisco Bay, California, United States - SF_Jul11_sed_USGS_13 | ecosystem: Environmental > Aquatic > Marine > Sediment | place: USA... | reverse complement strand
CGGTACTGACGCGATCCATGGCAGTGGTACCGACGCGATCCATGGCAGCGGTATTGATGCGATCCACGGCAGTGGTACCGACGCGATTCATCGAAGTGGCGTGTATGCGATTCATGACAATGGCGCGTATGCGATCCATGGCAGTGGTATCGACGCCATTCATGGCAGTGGTACCGACGCGATCCATGGCAGCGGTACTGATGCGATCCACGGCAGTGGTACCGACGCGATCCATGGCAGCGGCACCGACGCGATCCATGGCAGCGGTACTGATGCGATCCACGGTAGTGGTACCGACGCCATCCATGGCAGCGGTATTGATGCGATCCACGGCAGTGGTACCGACGCCATCCATGGCAGTGGTACTGATGCGATCCACGGCAGTGGTACCGACGCGATCCATGGCAGCGGTACTGATGCGATCCACGGCAGTGGTACCGACGCGATCCATGGCAGTGGCATAGAGTTGCTTGCTGGTCCGGTTCAGTCCATCGATCGCAGGAACGGAACCTTTGTTTCCATTGGCCAAACGGTGGCCCTCGCCGGTGCGGATCTGGCCGCACTACAAGTTGGCGACTTCGTCACAGTCAACGGTGTATTGGCCGGTGCAGGATTGATCAACGCGACCGAGGTGCTGGTTTCGCCGGAGACATACGTGCCGGGTTCTACAGAGGTATTCGTGACGGGGATTCCGTCGTCGATTGATCTTCGTTTTGGCACCGCAAGGATTGGAGAATTGACGGTCGATTACACATCGTCGCTCGGTGGTTCCAGGTTCGACGGCATTGGTGCCGCGATCACGGTAATTGGTACTCAGCCGGCGCTCGGCGGGGCCATGCTCGGTGAACGCGTCATTGACAAGACGAGCCTTTTCCTCGGAGACAAATCGCTGCGATAAACGCTAATCGGAGTGAGACAGGGACGTCCGTCTCAACGAGGACCTATAAAAAGAAGGCCGCAATTGCGGCCTTCTTTGTATCTGGAATTTAGAACGAGTTCTTCGGGCGTAAAAAAGTCGGCGTCCCTGCCGACTTAGTTCTCGTATCAACCATAAGGGAGATGCGAGGGTTGGAGAAGCCACCCCCGAGCGATTAGGGGCGACCTCGGGGCAATACTAGGATCGTTGTTCGAGTGGCGGTGTGATTGGCTTCACAAAACAATCCCCCAAAAGAAAAAAGGGCGCCAAAGGGCGCCCTGGTTCCGTCTATTTGAGGATTAAGTTAAGTCAACCACTGTTCGTATAGTCTGCACGCAGTTTCTCGATGTAAGCCCGAAATTTCGCTTGCTCGACCCGTTGTTTGATGACATCACGGACACTTTCCAATGTTGGCGGCTGATTTTCGCGAGAGTCTTCGCGCAAAATCACATGCCAGCCAAACTGCGTCTGCACGGGCTCGCTGGTGTGTGCCCCATCGCTCAGTGCCGCAACGGAATCGGAGAATGGCTTCACCATTTGCTCCGGCGAGAACCAGCCAAGGTCGCCGCCATTAGGGCCCGTAGGGCCGGTCGAATTTGCTTTGGCCAACTCTGCGAAGTCTGCACCGTCATCGAGCTGAGCTATCAGATCTGAGGCGGCCGCCTGTGTCTGAACGAGAATGTGGCGTGCCTTGAACTGCAATGGCGGCGACATCATTTTCTGAGATTCGTACTCAGCAAGTATTTCTTCGTCGGTGGCCCCGTTCTTGGCGAAGAAGTCGGCAGCGACAGCTTGCGCGATCACGCCACGTGACTGCAGTTCGATTTGAGCCTTCACAACCGTATCGTTGGCAAATGCCTTCGCCTCAGGTTGGGTCGTCAGCAGGTAAATGTCGGTCAGTTCCGTTATTGCCGAATTTCGTTCGGCGGCTGTAGCCTCTGCCGCGGGCCTTTGCGTCTGGCTGGACAGGTACAGATCGACGATCGCGCTATCGATGGCAACGCCATTGACGGTCGCCACGGTTTCGGCATTTGCACCGGACGTGGACGACAGCGCCAACGCAGCAAACGCTGCAAACGCTGCAAATGTCGCGGACATCCCAATGAATCTGGAACGAAAGGAGATAGACATATTAGGGGCCCTCAGTTACTTAAGATCTTTGCGTCGAAACCTGAGTCAGCGCTCCGACGGTGAATATGCATTAATCCGCAATGCGTGAATATCGGTTGCCAAAAAATTGCCAAGCGCATCATAAACCAAACGGTGCCGCGCGATCCGATTTAGTCCGGTAAATTCATCTGACACAATAGTCACCTCAAAGTGCCCTTTACCTTCCTTAGCGCCCGCGTGACCGGCGTGTAAATGACTTTGGTCCTTAACCAAAAGCTCGTCCGGTGCCAGGGCAGCGGTCAGCATACTCTTGATGGTTGCCACACGACCCAGGGTCATGGCAATACGGGCTTGAACGGTTTGACCGAGACGCTTTGATAAACGCCGGCCTGCACATAGGGATCCGCATCGGCCCAGTCCCTTGCATCGTCCAGTGACGGAAAATCCACAATTACCAGGCTGCCGGAAAACCCGGCTTGTCCGGGGTCTCCAGAATCTACCGCCGGATGCGGCCCTGCCGTGAGCAGCCGTCCCTGAGCAACCAATTCGGTCAATCGGGCCAGATGTGCCGGCCGCGCCGCGGCACGCAGCAGTTGGCTGTCCTCGACATCTTCACTCAGGATCGCATACCACACCGGCATTACTCCGACTTTTGTTTAACCGACTCGTTGTTGTTCATCGTACGCATTAGCCAGACTGTCTGGATGATCACAAACGCGAATGTCAGTCCAAGCATGCCGAACAGTTTAAATTTGACCCAGGTGGGTTCACTGAATGAATAGGCGACGTATAGATTAATCCCACCAACAACTATGAAAAAAATCACCCAGATCAGATTGAGCCGCCGCCACTGTTCGTCCCTGAGTCTGGCTGCTTCCCCCATCATGCGCTGTACGAAGGGCTTTGCGCCGATGAATTGGCTGCCAAGAAATGCCAGGGCGATCGCCCAATTCAGGACGGTTGGTTTCCAGTAGAGAAATAACGGATTACGGAGTAGCAACGTGGCGCTGCCGAGTAGTAGCACGAGGGCAGTCGACGCGGCGTAAATCCTGTTCAGTTTCTTGGTAATCACCCACTGAACGACCATGATGATCGGCATCACGACCATCAGCACCGTGGTGGCGAAATAGATGTCCTCGTAAAAGTATGCACCGAAGAAGATCAGTATCGGCAGATAATCGATAAATAGCTGCATAGAGCGGGCACGTTCCTTTCGAAAAGCAGCGGAATAATACAGTGTTTTGCAATCTTGCGTCTTGTGCTGACTTCCCTACAATCCGCGCGTGGCCAAGCTAATTGAAATCCATCCGACCGACCCGCAGCCGCGGCGCGTGGCGGCGACCGCGCAGATTATCCGCAGCGGCGGCCTGATCGCGTACCCAACCGATTCGAGCTATGCCTTCGGCTGCCATATTGGCGATAAGCGGGCAATCGATCGCATTCACCGCATTCGTCGCACAGATAAGAAGCATAACTTCACGCTGGTCTGTCGTGATTTGTCCGAAATCAGTACCTATGCACGTGTCGACAACTGGGCTTACCGCCTGATCAGGTCGCTCACACCCGGGCCATACACATTCATTCTGCCGGCGACACGCGGTGTGCCGAAACGCCTACAAAACCCCAAACGCCGCACCATCGGATTGCGCGTTCCGGATCATCCGCTGGTACAGGCCGTACTGGATAGCCTTGGCGAGCCCATCATGAGTTCAACGCTGACATTGCCTGGTGACAGCATGCCGATGACGGATCCGGTGGAGATCGAGGAACGTATCGGGCATCAAATCGACGCAATTATCGACGCAGGACCGGTCGGCATCGAGCCAACCAGTGTTCTTGACCTGACCAGCGGCTCAGTCGAAATTATGCGAAAGGGCAAAGGCGATGTTAGCGACTTTCTCTGACTCGATATCGAGCGCAGTGATAGAGTGCAGCCCAGCCATACTTTTGCGCTAGAATGCTCGCATACCGCCGCGGAACACCGATGAAACCTGACCTCAAAGTCCTGCGCCCCGAAGACGCACGGAAGCCGCCTCAGGACGAGAAACAGAGCCCAGCGCAAGCAGAAATGCCGTTCGCTATTGTCGACGGTGAGCCGGTCACAGCGCTGCCACAGGACCTCTATATTCCGCCATACGCGCTGCAGGTGTTTCTCGAGGCATTTGAGGGACCGCTCGATCTTTTGCTGTACCTGATTCGTCGTCAGAACATCGACATTCTCGACATTCCGATTGCCGAGATCACGAAGCAATACGTGCAATACATCGAAATGATGCACGAACTGCAGCTGGAACTGGCCGGTGAGTATCTTCTGATGGCGGCCATGCTCGCAGAAATCAAGTCGCGCATGTTGCTGCCTCGCCCCCCGTCAGAGGACGAGGACGAAGAGGATCCGAGGGCTGAGCTGGTGCGCCGGTTGCAAGAATACGAGCGGTTCAAGAAGGCAGCTCAGGATATCAGCGAATTGCCGCGGCTCGAGAGGGACACTTTTGTTGTCGGCGTTGATGCTCCGGAGCGCAAAGTGGTTGCGCAGCTGCCTGATGTAACGCTCAAGGAGTTGTTGCTCGCCTTTCACGATGTACTAAAGCGCGCGGAGATGTTCTCGAACCTGCATCTGCAGCGGGAGCCGCTGTCTGTGCGACAACGAATGTCCGAGATTCTGTCGCGCATCAACGCCAATCAATTCACCGGCTTCGCGGAGCTGTTCGATCCGGAAGAAGGGCGCATGGGAGTAGCGGTAACGTTTATCGCGATTCTCGAGCTGCTTCGGGAAACGGTAATCGAGGTTGTGCAGGCCGAGGAGTTTTCGCCGTTGCATGTTCGCGCCGCATCCTCCGTGCGCCTCGTCGCCGACGATGGTGAGGTCAACATCGCAAATATTGACCCAGCTTGGTAAAGAGATGCATTGCTGATGGACGCAAACGAGATCAAATATTTTATTGAAGCAGCGCTGCTTGGGGCCGGCCGTCCCCTGAACATTGATCAGCTGCAAAAGCTGTTCGATGGGCGAATGGCGCCGGAAAAGTCAGAGATTCGACAGGCGATCGCAGCGCTGAACGAGGACTACGAGGCTCGCGGCGTCCTTGTCAATGAAGTAGCGTCCGGTTTTCGGATACAGATTAAGACAGGTATGGCGGATCAACTGCAGAAGCTGTGGGAGGATCGGCCACCCCGCTATTCACGTGCGCTGTTTGAGACGCTCGCCCTGATCGCCTACCGGCAGCCCGTGACGCGTGGCGAGATCGAAGAAATTCGCGGTGTGTCAGTAAGTTCAAATATCGTACGCACGCTGATCGAGCGCGACTGGGTGCGCGTCGTTGGACATCGCGATGTGCCGGGCAGACCAGAGATGTTCGCGACGACCAAGATATTTCTGGACTATTTCGGGCTCAAGAAACTCGACGATCTCCCGCCGCTGGCTGATTTGTCGGACTGGGAGAGTCTTCGTGTGCAGCTCAATCTTCCCGAGGTCGAGGAGGACACATCGGCAGATCAGCCGCCTTCGGTTACCGATCTGCCAGTGCTTTATCCAGAGATAGCCGACGACGCCGACGAACCAGCCGAACATGTTGCGGCGTCAGACGAACGGCCTGCACAGGATGATATTCCGGAGCTTGCGCCGTTACCTGACGAAATCCTGCAGGATGATGATGAACTCGTGATATCGGAGTGGCCTGATCCGGTCAAAAGCGGGGGCTGAGGCTGCCCCTGTGTCTGAGCGGATACAGAAGACACTCGCCGCTGCGGGTCATGGATCGCGCCGCAAAGTCGAGCAATGGATACGCGATGGCCGATTGACGATCAACGGCCGCACTGCCGAACTTGGCGATTCTATTGACGGTGACGAACAGGTCTTTCTCGATGGCCGTCGTCTTAGTCTTCGCGGCTTATGGCAGCCGCACCGCCATATTCTCTATAACAAGCCCGGTGATGAGATCACCAGCAGGGACGATCCTGAAGGCCGTAAGTGTGTATTCGATGCGCTACCGCGCCTCAAGGGCGCGCGCTGGGTTGCTGTTGGGCGGCTTGATATGACAACGACGGGACTGCTCATTCTTACGACCGATGGAGCGCTCGCCAATGCACTAATGCATCCGTCAGCCGAAGTAATCCGCCGCTACGCGGTTCGCGTGCACGGTGAGCCTTCAAATGGGCAACTTGTTCGTCTGCGGGAGGGTGTCGAGCTCGATGACGGACCGGCGCGTTTCGACTCGATAGAAGCTGGTGGCGGCGACGGCAGGAATCGCTGGTTCAATGTTGCGCTGCGAGAAGGACGCAATCGAGAGGTACGCCGACTCTGGGAATCCCTTGGCTTTGAGGTGAGTCGTCTGATTCGCATAGGGTACGGGCCGCTCGAGTTGCCACGAAGACTCCGCCGCGGCAAATACGAGGCGCTGACCCCGGCGCAGGTTAGGTTGCTGTACGCGGCAGCGGGCCTCGAGTTGCCGGACGAGCTTAAACGGCCGAAAAAGAAGAAAAAATATAAAAAACACTAAGCTATTGCAACTACTTAATGTAAAGCATTACTGCGCATCCAGGCTTTGTCCGGTTACACCGCGGCTATCGGGTCCGAGCAGATACATGTAGGTGGCAAGTATTTCTTCGGGCCGTTTCAGTGCGTCACGGTTTTCGGCGGGAAACGCCTCGAATCGCATAGTCGTGCGCGTCGCACCGGGATTGATGCAGTTGACCCGCAAATTGCCGCTGCGGTGCTCGTCGGCGAGCACCTGCGACAGACCCTCGGTTGCAAACTTCGACACCGCATAGGCGCCCCAGAACGCCCGACCTCGACGCCCGACACTGCTGCTCGTGAAAACGATCGACGCATCATCTGACTTTTGCAGAAGCGGCAGGCATACCTGCGTTAGAGCAAAGGCGGTCGTCACGTTGACGTGCATTACTTGCTGCCATAATGCGGCATCGTACTGTTCGATTGAAAAGCGGTCGCCGAGTATGCTCGCGTTGAGTACCAGCCCATCCAGCCGGCCGAATTCGCTTTCAAGCTCGTCGGCCAGGGAACGATACGCGTCGCTGTTCGCGGTCGCGAGGTCCATAACCGCAATAGATGGCCGTGGAGCGTTGCCCAGCGCCTCAATCTCGTCGTAGACCTTCTCCAGCTTGGCGACGTTACGCCCGTGCAAAATGACCTGGGCCCCATGCTCTGCGGCATGCAGGGCCAGCGCTCGCCCGATTCCATCGCTGGCGCCGGTTATCAGGATGACACGGTCGAGCAACAGGTCCTGCGGATAGCTATACGCCTGGTGATCTGCAGCCAACTCGGTGTCCTTTATGTGGCGCGCTTACTGAAGGATCTTGTCGTTAGTATTCGCAGCGCTATCCGACACATCGTCCTCATCGGTGCCGCTTTCTATCATTGTCCGGGGAACCGGGTCCAGCGTCTCGAGCTTCTCCATGCCTTTCTTCTCATGCACACCAAGCTCGACAAACTTGCGTGCGCCGGGCAGAACACTGCGCTCGAGCGACCCAACCGCCTTGTTGTACGTCTCAACGCTGCTCGCGAGTTGCCGCCCCATGCGGTTCATGTGCCCCACGAAGGTCGCGAGCCGGCCGTACAGCTCTTCTGCCAGCGCTCGAATTTCCTTCGCGTTGTCGGCGAGTGCGAGCTGCCGCCAGCCATAGGCAACAGCCTTGAGCAGCGCCACGAAGCTCGTTGGCGTGGCGAGGATGATGTGCTTGGAAAGCGCGAACTCGATCAGGTCGGGTTTCTCGTTGAGCGCCGCGCTCAGGAACTGGTCGCCGGGTATGAACAGGATGACAAACTCCGGGCTTTCATCGAACTGATCCCAGTAGGCTTTGGACGCCAGCATTCGAATATGAGCGTGGACGTTCTTTGCGTGTCGTTCCAGTCCGAGTTTTCGCTGCGCATCGTTTTCGGCCTCAACAGCCTCCAGGTATGCGTCGAGTGGTGTCTTGACATCGACGACCAGCACGCGACGATCCGGCATGCGCACAATCATGTCCGGCCGAATGATCTGGCCCTCTCCGACGCTGTGAACCTGCTCCTGGAAGTCACAATGTTCGACCATGCCGGCCAGTTCGACCAGCCGCCGTAGCGTAATTTCGCCCCAGCGCCCACGAACCTCGGGACGCCGAAGCGCGTTGACCAGATTCTGCGTTTCCTGTTTCAGCGATTTCTGGCTGATTTGCATGGCCTCGAGCTGCGTGCGGATACTGCCGTAGGCCTCACTGCGCGATTTCTCCAATTCAGCGATTTGCTTTTGTGCCGCGTCCAGTGCGTCCCGGATTGGCTTGACGAGATTTTCAACGGCTTTTTCCCGTTCTGAAAGTTCGCGCTTGGCTCTCTCTTGCTGGGTACCAAGGTTTTGTTCCGCAAGTCGCAGGAAATTCTCGCTGTTGGCTTGCAGGGACTGGTTCGCCAGTTCGGAAAATGCCCTGGTGAGCTGGGCATTGGCTGCCTCGAAAGCGATTTCACGCTCCTGCTGCAGCGCTTCCTGGTTCTTGATCTGCATGATGAGCCGGTTTTGTCGGCGGCGATAGATAAGCCATGTCAGCAACGTGCCAAGGATGAGTCCGCCCAGCATTGCAGGCGCGCCGATCTGCAGATACAGCGGGTCGATCGTTATGGGCATCATCAGGAGTCCAGATTAACCGCTTTGCGTACGATTTTGGCAAGTTCTTCGGTGTCGCCGGCGATCAAATCCGCTCCCCAGCGCTTGGGATCGTCATCTTCCGTAATGTAGCCGTAGCCGGCCGCAATTGTGCCCATGCCCGCTGCCCGACCGGCCTCGATATCACGTGACGCATCACCGATATAGATGGATTCCCGTGGGTCGACGCCGGCCAGTTCGCACGCATGCAGCAGCGGCGCAGGATGCGGCTTTCGCAGGGGTACCGTGTCGCCGCTCACGGAGCAGGCGGCGCGCTCGGCCAACTGCAGCGCCTGCAGCAGTGGATTAGTCAAAAAGGCTGGTTTGTTAGTGACTACGCCCCACGGGATCTCCGCCATATCGAGATCGAGCAACAGCAGCTCCAAGCCAGCGAATATGGTCGAGTGTTCACAAATGCCGGCTGCGTAACGGTCGAGATAATCAAGCCTTAGTTCCTCGCGCAAGTCGTCGTCGGCGTCAGGAAATCCGATTCGCAGCAGGCCGAGGGCGCCGTTCGAGACATTTGATCGGCCGAGGTCATAGCTTACGGGCAAGACGCCACGGTCACGCTGCAGTGCTTGCAGGATCCGAACCATATCCGGAGCCGTGTCGACAAGGGTCCCGTCGAGATCAAATAAGACGGCACGATGGCCGCCGTCACGTAACCGATTCAATGGACTACTCAGCCTCTGGGCGGCGGAAGTACATCAGGTAATTCACGTCGACATTCGATCCCAACGAGTATTTCTGCGTAAACGGGTTGTAGAGCAGGCCAACGCTCGACTGAAGTTGCAGGCCTGCCTTACGAGACCAGGACTCGAGTTCGGATGGGCGAATGAACTTCTGATACTCGTGCGTGCCGGCCGGTAGCAGTCTTAGCACATACTCGGCGCCGACAATCGCGAAGAGAAACGACTTCGGGTTGCGATTGATGGTCGAGAAGAACACATGCCCGCCGGGTTTTACCAGCTCAGTCACCGATCCAATCACTTGCGGCGGAGAGGGGACGTGTTCGAGCATTTCCAAGCAGGTAACCACGTCGAACTGTCCCGCGTGCTCCGCAGCCAGTTCCTCGGCCGTCGCTTGCCGATACTCGACCTTCGCACCAGACTCTATTTGATGCAGCCGAGCAACTTGGAGCGGACCCTCTGCCATATCAATACCTGTAACGTGCGCGCCGGCCGCAGCCATGGATTCGGTGAGGATTCCGCCACCACAACCGACGTCGAGCGCGCGGCGTCCATCGAGTTCGACATATTTTCGAATCCAGTCCAGACGCAACGGATTGATCTCGTGGAGCGGCCGAAATTCACCATTTGGGTCCCACCAGCGTGAAGCCAGGGCATCAAACTTGGCGACCTCTGCCGCATCGACATTCTCCCTGCCGCTTGTCATTGATCACTGCTCCGTGATTCGGGTTTTGTACCTTGACCGATACGCCGCCTCCATTCCTCAACGCGTGCCAGCAGATCGGGTGTTTCGATCCCGGTAAGCCGTCCGGAATCCAGTTGCTGTCTACCGGCAACCCAGACATCGCTTACCTGATCGGCGGCTGCAGTGTATACGACTTGTGACACGGGGTCGTAGACCGGCTGACTGTTGCAACGACCGAGATCGATACACGCCAGGTCCGCAGACTTTCCAGTCTCAATCGAGCCGATCTCGTTGCCCAGCCCCAGCGCCTCGGCAGCGTCAAAAGTGGCCATTCGCAGCGCCGCCTCGGCGCCGAGAGTGGATGCATCACCCGATGTTGCGTTCGCAATGAGTGCGGCAATTCTAAGTTCATCCAGGATGTCGAGGACGTTGTTGCTCGCGGCGCCGTCGGTGCCGATGGCGACGTTAACGCCGGCCTCACGGTATGCATTGAGTGGCGCGAACCCGCTGCCGAGTTTGAGATTGGACTTTGGGCAATGCGCGACGCTGACGCCCGCGTCATGCATTTGCTCGATTTCGTCGTTAGTGACATGCACGCCATGCACAGCAAGAAGCGAGCTGTTAACGAGACCGAGATCGGCCAGTCGCTGCAGCGGGCGCTTGCCGGTTTGTGCAATGGATCGTGTGATTTCCGTCGCCGTTTCGTGGAGGTGAATCTGGACCGGGATATCGAGTTGATCGGCGAGTACGCGCAATTCAACGAAAGACTGGTCCGAGAGTGTATCGGTCGAGTGTGGCGCAAAACAGGTCGATATCAGCGGATGATCCGCATAGGGATCGTGCACGAGGTCCGAACCTTTACTCAGGTATTCGGCCGTGTCTGCGGCCCAGGATGTCGGAAAGTCAACTACCGGCGTTCCGACAACGGCCCGCATATGCAAGTCGACTGCCGTTTCAGCCACGATTTCAGGGAAAAAATACTGGTCCGAGAAGCAGGTTATACCGCCACGCAGCATTTCAGCAATTGCGAGTTCTGTGCCGTCTCGCACCATCTCGGCACTGACCCAGCGCTTCTCTGCAGGCCAGATTCCGTCTCGAAGCCATGCCTCGAGAGGAAGGCCGTCGGCCAGACCCCGAAACAGCGTCATTGCGGCGTGCGTGTGGGCGTTGATCAGGCCTGGCAGAAGCACATGATCAGGACGCTCGATCGTAACGGTGGGCTGGTATTTTGCGTGCGCCTCGGCAACCGGCATGACGTCGGCAATCCGGCCGTCAGTGACGGCTACGGCGATATCGGTCAACACCGTTCCACGAGGCTCGATTGGCACGCACCAGCCGGGCAAGATCAGGGTGTCGCAATGTTGCATCGTCAGACCGGTCTGTTGTGCTCAGACGCTCGAAAAGAGTGCGCAGTATACCGCCACGAAAGCCCAGTTCCAGCCAGTGTTTCACGCCGCCCAAAACGCCCCGAAACGCTGCTGTTATTGGCCCTCCTGTGATACAATTTTCCCTTGGAACCGGAGCTGCAAAACGCCCGTTTCGAGCCAGGCAAAAACCAGACTATTTTCCGAATACTACCCAGAGATATTTCTTGTCCTGGATTCCGATCGCTGACCGGAATCACGTTGAGATTGTGAGTTTATATGGCTGAAGTTGCGCAGGAACTGTTGTCCGTCAGTCTCGAAGAGGAGATGCAGCAGTCCTACCTTGACTATGCGATGAGCGTCATCGTCGGACGGGCTCTGCCAGACGTCCGAGATGGCCTCAAGCCCGTACATCGTCGTGTGCTCTTCGCGATGCGTGAGCTCGGCAATGACTATAACAAGGCATACAAGAAGTCGGCCCGCGTCGTCGGCGATGTGATCGGTAAATACCATCCACATGGTGATTCAGCGGTCTATGACACGATCGTGCGCATGGCACAGCCGTTCTCAATGCGGGCCCTGCTTGTCGATGGGCAGGGCAATTTCGGATCGGTAGACGGCGACGCACCCGCAGCGATGCGCTACACCGAGGTGCGCATGTCGCGCGTGGCGCACGAGTTGCTGGCGGACATAGAAAAAGAAACGGTCGATTTCGTCGAAAACTACGACGGCTCGGAGTCCGAGCCGTCGGTGATGCCCACGCGGCTGCCAAACCTGCTCGTCAACGGATCTTCGGGCATTGCGGTCGGCATGGCGACCAATATTCCCCCGCATAATCTGTGTGAGGTCGTGGATGCCTGCGTTGCCCTCATTGACGATCCGAGCATCGATATCCCGGCGCTGATGGAGCACCTTCCGGGGCCCGATTTTCCCACGGCCGGCATCATCAACGGTGCCGCCGGAATCTACTCTGCCTATCGCACCGGCAGGGGGCGCGTTTACGTGCGCGGACGCACCGAAGTGGAACAAATCGGCAGCCGTGGCCGTGAGGCGATCATCGTGACCGAGTTGCCGTATCAGGTAAACAAAGCGCGGCTGATCGAAAAGATAGCCGAACTCGTGCGCGACAAGCGCATCGAGGGAATCAGCGAACTGCGCGACGAATCGGACAAGGACGGCATGCGTATCGTCATCGAGTTGCGCAAGGGTGAGGTCAGTGATGTTGTCCTGAATAATCTATACAAGCAGACGCCCATGCAGAGCGTCTTCGGCATCAACATGGTTGCCCTGCACGAGGGCCAGCCGAAGCTAATGAATCTCAAGCAGGTGCTTGAGGCGTTCCTCGCCCATCGGCGCGAGGTCGTCACCCGACGCACGATATTTGATCTGCGCAAATCACGGGACCGGGCTCATATTCTCGAAGGGCAGGCGGTTGCGCTGGCGAATATCGACGAGGTCATTGCGCTGATCAAGGCATCGCCATCGCCGACGGAGGCCAAAGAAGCCTTAATGAGCAGGGCCTGGGCGCCGGGATCCGTAACAGCGATGCTCCAGCGGGCCGGCGATACAGACACGAGCCCGGATGGCCTCAAGGAAGGCCTGGGGCTTGTCGATGGGCTGTATCGACTATCGGCCGTGCAGGTGCAGGCTATTCTCGACCTCAGGCTGCACCGACTGACCGGCCTCGAGCAGGAAAAAATATATAATGAATACAAAGAGATATTAGTAAAAATTAAAGAATATTCTGGTATTTTGGCCGATCCGGATCAGTTGCTTCAGGTCATTCGCAACGAACTTGCCGAGGTCCGCGAGGCGTTCGGTGACGAACGTCGTACGGAAATAGTGCAGGATCACAGCGATCTCAGTATCGAAGACCTGATTCCGAGCGAGGAAGTCGTTGTCACGCTGTCGCATGGCGGCTATGCGAAAGCGCAACCTATCGGCGACTATCAGGCACAGAAACGGGGTGGTCGTGGCCGGTCCGCTACCAAGGTCAAAGACGAGGACTTTATCGACAATCTGTTCGTGGCCAATACGCACGATACGATTCTGTGTTTCTCGAGTCGCGGCAAAATTTACTGGCTCAAGGTCTACCAGGTGCCACAAGCGAGTCGCGGCTCCCGCGGCAAGCCAATCGTGAATCTGCTGCCGCTGGGTCAGGGCGAGCGTATCAGCGCCGTACTGCCGATTCGGGACTATGCGGACGAGAGCTTCGTATTCATGGCGACATCAGGCGGCACGGTCAAAAAGACGCCGCTCAGCCAGTTTTCGAGGCCGCGCTCCAACGGCATCATCGCGATCGACCTGCGCGACGACAGTCTCGTGGACGTCGCAATCACCGATGGCCAGGCCGAAATACTGCTCGTGGCGAGTTCGGGAAAGAGCATTCGCTTCAGCGAGTCAGATGTACGGCCAATGGGCCGCGGCGCTGCCGGTGTTCGCGGCATCAAGCTGGCGCCGGGGCATGAGGTCATCGGGCTGACGATCATCCGTGACGGCCTGATTCTTACCGCGACCGAAAACGGCTACGGCAAACGTACAGCCGTTGAGGACTTCCCGTTGCAGGGTCGGGGTGGGCAGGGTGTGATCGCCATCCAGACCAGCGAGCGCAATGGCCGCACGGTCGGCGCGGCCCAGGTCGGTGAGGATGACGAGATAATGCTGATCAGTTCGAATGGCACGCTCGTCAGGACGGCTGTAGATGATATTTCGATTCAGGGGCGCAATACACAGGGAGTTCGGCTGATCCGCGTCGGATCCGATCAAAGACTCGTCGGTCTCGCCCGTATAGAATCCATAGATGAGGACGAAGAGTAAGTCCTTTCATTGATTGCCCGCCCAGTCCCCGCATGCAAGGATCCCAGCGACATGCCTCGCGTTTATAACTTTAGTGCCGGTCCCGCCGCACTGCCGCTCGAAGTTCTCGAAATCATTTGTGATGACATTCCTGACTGGCAGGGTACCGGCATGTCTGTCATGGAAATCAGCCATCGAAGCAAGGAATTCATCGCGGTTGCCGCGCGCTGTGAGGCCAATCTGCGTCAGTTGATGTCGGTCCCGGATGATTACAGTGTGTTGTGGACACAAGGCGGCGCTACGTTGCAGATGGCGATGGCGCCGCTCAACCTGGCCGGACCGGACGATACAGCCGACTACGTGGTGACCGGGAGCTGGGGCAAGAAGGCCGCCAGTGAGGCTGCCAAGCAATGCAAGCTGAACGTTGCGGCCGACAGTTCCGACAAAAACTTCACCTACATCCCCCATGAATCCACGTGGCAACGCAGCGATGGCGCCAAGTATCTGCACATCACGTCGAACGAGACCATCGCCGGTGTCGAGTTTCATTTTTTGCCGCAAGGTGACGTGCCGATCGTCGCCGATATGTCGAGTTCGATACTCTCACGGCCAATCAATGTCGGCGAGTACGGCGTTATCTACGCGGGCGCGCAAAAGAATATCGGGCCCGCAGGCATCACGTTGGTGATCGTGCGCAATGACTTACTTGAACCTGCGCGCGAGAAGCTGCCGCATTTGATGATGTGGAAGTCGTATGCTGAATCGGACTCGATGACCAATACACCGCCGACCTTTGCCTGGTACGTCGCCGACCTTGTCTTCCAGCATCTGTTGCGAATCGGTGGCCTTGACGTCATAGCGGAAGTCAATAAGCGCAAGGCGGAAAAGCTTTATGCAGCGATCGATGGTTCGGACTTCTACAGCAATCCTGTTCAGGTGGATTGCCGGTCGCGGATGAATATCCCATTTATACTTGCCGACGATCGACTCGACGCGAAGTTTCTCGAGGAGACGCTGGCCGCGGGGCTCACGAATCTTAAAGGGCACCGATCGGTCGGTGGGATGCGCGCCTCGATTTATAATGCGGTTCCTGAAGAAGCCGTGGACACATTAATAGAGTTCATGGCCGAATTTGAACGCACTAACGGATGACATGATGTATAAGATTCTTACGCTCAACAATATCGCCGTTGAAGGCCTGCGCCATTTTCCGCGCGAACGGTACGAAGTCGCCTCGGAAATAACGCACCCCGACGCAATCATCCTGCGCTCCTACAACATGCACGGCATGGAGATTCCCGAAACGCTGTGTGCCGTCGGCCGGGCGGGAGCGGGCGTCAACAATATTCCGGTCGATGCGATGAGCGCCCGCGGCATTCCCGTATTCAACGCACCAGGCGCGAACGCAAATGCCGTCAAAGAGCTGGTTGTCGCCGGGTTGCTGATTGCCGCGCGCAACCTCTGCGACGCGCGTGAGCATGTCAAAGAACTTCAGGAAACTGGTGAGGCTCTGAACAAAGCCGTGGAAGCCGGCAAAAAAAAATTCGTCGGTTTTGAATTGCCTGGCAAGACGCTCGGCGTCATCGGTCTCGGGGCGATCGGTGTCGAGGTCGCTAATGCGGCACTTGCGCTCGGCATGAACGTGATTGGTTTCGATCCGAAGATTACTGTGCGCCGCGCCTGGCAGTTGTCGGCAGGCGTCGAGCATGCAGAGAATATTGAACAGCTGTTTCAGCACGCGGATGCAGTCACATTGCACGTGCCGCTCGTCGATGAGACGAAGAAGCTGGTTAATCATGATCGTCTCGCGCTGATGCCGCGCGGTGGTGTGATCATTAACTTCGCCCGTGGCGGCGTCGTCGACGACGCGGCAGTGCTCGCGGCGCTCGACAGCGGCAAGCTGCACGCCTATGTGACCGATTTTCCTACCACTGAGACGATGGCGCATCCGCAGGTGGTGGCGTTGCCTCACCTTGGTGCATCCACAGCCGAGGCGGAAGAGAATTGTGCCATCATGGTTGCCGAGAACCTCAAGGACTACCTCGAGAATGGCAACATCCGTTATTCGGTCAACTTTCCTGAGGCCCGCCTGCCGCGACTGGATGCCTGGCGAATTACGATCGCCAATGCCAATGTGCCGAACATGGTGGGTCAGATTTCAACGGATCTCGCTAACGCAGGGCTCAATATCGAAGACCTTTTGAACAAGTCGATCGGGGATCTGGCCTATACGATTGTCGATGTCAATCGGCCGGTCTCGGACGAGACAATGGCAGAGCTGCGAGCTATCGAGGGTGTCCTGACGTTGCGAAATCTCGGCAAGCCTGTAACCTGAACATCGTCATGGCGTCACGTGCAGATAAACACAGCGATGTGCAGGATCTCGCCCAGATTCGCAAGCGCATCAACAAGATTGACGAGCAGATCCAGGCACTGATCAACGAGCGCGCCCGATTTGCGCAACAGGTCGGCGTAGTGAAAGGTGAGTTGGCCTCCGCAGTCGATTACTACCGGCCCGAGCGCGAAGCGGAAATCCTGCGCGCGATCGTCGAGCGTAATGATGGACCATTGCGCAACGAAGAGATGCTGCGACTATTTCGCGAGATCATGTCGGCCTGTCTTGCGCAGCAGGAGCCGCTGAAGATCGGATTTCTCGGACCCGAAGGCACGTTTACGCAAACGGCGGTATTCAAGCACTTCGGTCATTCGGTCAGGCCGCTGCCGTTCCATACGATTGACGAGGTCTTCCAGGAAGTGGAGAGCGGCGTCGCAGACTTCGGGGTCGTGCCAATTGAAAACTCGACCGAGGGCTCCGTCAACAACACGCTGGACATGTTTTTGACCTCGCCGTTGAAGATTGCCGGCGAAATCGAACTGCGCATAGAACAACACCTGCTAGGGCGAATGACCGGACTGGAGAACATTGACCGGATCTGCGCTCACGAGCAGTCCCTGGCACAGTGCCGAGGTTGGCTGCGCGAGTACTTGCCGCACGTCGAATTGATTGGCATGCCCAGCAATGCGGCGGGCGCGCGACGGGCGCGCGACGAGGATGGAACTGCGGCTATCGGGCCGGACGTGGCGGCTGATGTCTACGACCTGAAGACGCTGGTCAGCAGTATCGAGGATCGCAGCGATAACTCGACGAGATTTCTCGTTGTCGGCCGCGACCTGCTTGCACCGAGTGGTTGCGACAAGACGACGATCCTCGTTTCGACTGCTGACACGGGCGGTGCGGCGGGAGTGTTGCACCAATTGTTGCAGCCGCTTGCCGAGCATAACGTTGTCATGACCTTCATCGAATCGCGGCCATCGCGGCGCAAGAACTGGGACTACGTGTTCTTTATCGACTTGGAAGGGCACGCCGATGAAGCGCCAGTGTCCGACGCATTGGCTGTCCTCGAGAAAAAAAGCTCATTGTTCCGCATCCTGGGCGCATACCCGAAAGCGGTCGGCTAATACGCGGCCCGGCAAACTTCCTGATGCACTTTTTGGTAAACCCCTCAGCCGTCAACGACGCGACGGTTTCGGTGCCAGGCGATAAGTCCATTTCGCATCGAGCGCTTATGCTCGGCAGTATTGCTAACGGCGAAACCCGTATCAGCGGATTCCTCGCCGGCGACGATTGTCTTGCAACCCTCGCGGCGATGTCGGTGATGGGGATACGCATCGAACGGCCGTCCCCAACGGATGTAGTGGTTCATGGTCTTGGGTTGCATGGCCTCAGCGCACCCGATGCGCCGCTGGACCTCGGCAATTCGGGAACGGCGATGCGCCTGATGGCTGGTTTGCTGAGCGGTCAGCGCTTCACCTCGCAGTTATGCGGTGACGACTCACTGACCAGCCGGCCGATGCAGCGTGTCATCGATCCGCTGGTGGAAATGAGTGCTGTGATCGATAGCGATGGCGGTCGTCCGCCATTGATCATTCACGGGCGCTCGCCACTGAACGCAATCGACTACGACCTGCCGGTCGCAAGTGCGCAAGTCAAATCGGCGATCTTGCTCGCCGGACTGTACGCCGACGGCGATACAAGCGTCACGGAGCCTGCGGTAACCCGCGACCATACCGAACGCATGCTCGGATCCATGGGCGTGAGCGTGCAAAAGGAAGGCAATCGTATATCGCTGCGTGGCGGACAGGCGCCAAATGGGTGCAATATACAGGTGCCGGGCGACCTGTCATCTGCTGCATTTGTAATCCTGGCCGCCTTGCTTAGCCGCGATGCCGAAGTCCTGATTAAAGGCGTGGGCGTCAATCCGACACGAACCGGCGTAATCGACATCCTGCAAGCGATGGGCGCTGATATCGGCCTCGAAAACCCGCGACTTCTTGGCCAGGAGCCTGCGGCCGATATTCGCGTGCGGGCATCAAAACTGCGCGGTGGCCCGGTTGATCCAGCGCTGGTGTCGCTGGCTATTGACGAATTCCCAGTACTTTTCGTCGCGGCGGCTGCCGCCAGAGGCAAAACTGTGTTTTCGGGAATCGGCGAATTGAGGCTAAAAGAGAGCGATCGCATTGCGGCAATGTGCGCGGGTCTGCGGGCGCTCGGCATCGACGTAGAGGAGTCGGAGGACGGTGCTGTCGTGCACGGTGGCCAGCTGCGAGGCGGCACGGTCGAGAGCTGCGGTGATCATCGCATTGCAATGGCATTGGCCGTCGGGGCCTCAGTTGCCGATGGGCCGGTCACCGTTTGTAATGTGGCAGCGGTCGATACGTCCTTTCCGGGCTTCGAGGGCTGCATGCAGTCACTTGGGATGGATGTGGTGACGCATGCCTCGACTATTCCCGTCATCGCGATAGACGGTCCGAGCGGCTCCGGCAAAGGGACGATCGCGCGGCAAGTGGCCAATGAACTGGGCTGGCACTTGCTCGATAGCGGAGCGCTGTACCGGCTGGTAGCCCTTGCGGCCGAGCGGGACGGGATCGCCTTCGATGACGTGGAGGCTCTGGCGGAGCTTGCGGCAGGACTCGACATCCGGTTCGGCAGCGACGAGTTTGGTGAGGAGCAAATCTGGCTTGGAGGCCGAGATGTGACGTTGAAGATTCGCACCGAGGAAGCCGGTTCCGGGGCCTCTGCCGTCGCTGCTTTGCAGCCCGTACGCGACGCACTTCTCAGGTTGCAGAGGGGCTTCCGCAAGGCGCCCGGGCTTGTTGCCGATGGGCGCGATATGGGCACTCATGTGTTTGAGGATGCAGGCCTCAAGGTGTTCCTGACGGCAACGCCTCAGGAGCGAGCGAAGAGACGCCATAAGCAGTTGAAGGACAAGGGTATTGATGTTAGTCTCGCGGCCCTTTCGCGGGACATAGAAGAGCGCGACAGGCGGGATTCCGAGCGATCGGTAGCTCCGCTAAGGCCTGCACCGGATGCCAGGATACTGGATTCCTCGGGCCAGTCGATCGAGGCCGTGACGCGCACGGTGCTGGATTGGGCGTCAGAACTCTAGTATGGCCTCGACAGGTTTTTGGTATGAGTCGGACATGAAGGTCGATTCTTCTTTTGTATGCCGTCTACCGCAGGAAGCGGTTTGGCGTTTGGGCGAGGGCTACAAGGCTCTCTTGGTTAATCAATATGTCTGAAAGTTTTGCTGAATTATTTGAAGAAAGTTTTGCCAGTCAACAAATAAAACCGGGTGCAATCATCACCGGAACCGTTGTCGCGGTAAATGACGATGTCGTAATCGTTAGCGCCGGTCTCAAGTCTGAGGCCGTCATTCCCATCGAACAGTTCAAGAACGACAAGTCTGGAGAAGGCGTTGCAGTTGGCGACGAAGTCGAAGTCGCGCTCGATGCGGTTGAAGACGGA
>Ga0224497_10000868_pt1 | contig 20049 bp, 23 predicted proteins | sample SF_Jul11_sed_USG_4_FD_167970 | JGI IMG/M metagenome (GOLD analysis project Ga0224497, IMG submission 167970) | Sediment microbial communities from San Francisco Bay, California, United States - SF_Jul11_sed_USGS_13 | ecosystem: Environmental > Aquatic > Marine > Sediment | place: USA... | reverse complement strand
CTAAGGAAATCCACACGGGGCTCTTGTGGGTGTTTGAGGGAATTACGTCCTACTACGACGATCTTGCGCTCGTGCGTTCCGGCCTGATTTCGCCGCAGAGCTATCTGGAGTTACTCGGGCAGACGATTACGCGCGTGCTGCGCAGCGCCGGGCGTTTGCGGCAAAGCGTCGAGGAATCGAGCTTTGACGCATGGACGAAGTTCTACAAGCAGGACGCTAACGCTAGCAACGCGATCGTGAGCTATTACACCAAGGGTTCGCTGATTGCTCTCGCTCTCGATTTGAAATTGAGATTGGAGACAGAGGGCAAGACGACACTCGATGACGTAATGCGCGAGTGCTGGAAACGTTGGGGGCAAGAAGGCGAGGGGATGCCCGAACGCGGCTTGGAGCACGTGGCTGCCAAACTGTCCGAACTCGACCTGTCCGATTTCTTTGATGCCACTGTGCGCGGCACTGGCGAGTTGCCGTTGCCGGCACTGCTGTCGGCTCACGGGGTTCGTTATCATCTGCGCTGCGCCGGGGGCAGCGAAGACAAGGGCGGCAAACCGGCGGAAAAAAACAATGAGCCGGGGCCGTGGCTGGGTGCGACGCTTGAGGCAAACAACGGCAACTCAATCTTCACGGTCGTAATGAATGGCGGGCCGGCCGAGCTCGCTGGCGTCGCTCCGGGCGATGCCGCTGTGGCGCTCGACGGCCTCGCGCTGACCGCAGCCAACTGCGACCGGCTTTTAAGTACATACAGAGACGGTGACGCGCTTGAACTTGTCGTCTTTCGCGGCGACGAGCTGATTACGACACGTGTGAAGTTGGCGAACGCGCCGAAAAACACCTGCTACCTGCGACTCGACGATGATGCCAGCGAGGCCGCAAGCAATCGGTGCGACGCCTGGCTGCAAGTAAGCTAGGCTGTGCAACTGCTCAGCAACCCTACGCTGCGGCTGTTCGTTGGCGCGACGATGATCAGTTTTTCACCTGTGTGGGTGAAACTTGTCAGCGTATCGCCTACCACGAGCGGATTCTATCGCGTGTTTTTTGGCGGGCTCGCGCTCACAATTTTTCTGCTTGTAATGCGTCAGCGATTGCAGCTGTCGAAGCGAGTCTGGCTGGTACTCTTTTTTTCTTGCATTTTCTTTGCCCTCGATCTGTGGTTCTGGCACCGCAGCATCAACTACATTGGCCCGGGCCTGTCGACGCTGCTCGCGAACTTCCAGGTGTTCTTCATGATGCTGGCCGGCGTGCTGCTGCTGGGTCAGCGGCCACGCCCGATTCAAATGATCGCGGTACCGCTGGCTCTCGTAGGCCTCGGCATGATTGTGGGTTTCGATTGGCGAAGTCTGCCAATCGACTACCGGCTGGGCGTCATGTTCGGTTTATTGACCGCGGTTTCTTACGCCGGGTACATGTTGACAATGCGCGCGGCGCGAACCGGTTCCGCGCATGCGCTGCCGACGCGCGAAGTTGCAATCGTCTCGATCGGATCAGCTGCGCTATTGGGATTGTCAGCGATGGCGGAGGGAGTATCGCTGGCGATACCGACGCTCGCTGATGCGTCGTTTCTTCTTGCCTACGGCCTGGTGTCTCATTGCACCGGCCTGCTGTTTATCGCAAGCAGCCTGCCAAAAGTGACGACGACCGAGGCAGGCGTGGCGCTGCTGCTGCAACCGACATTGAGTTTTGTTTGGGACGTGCTGTTCTTCGGCCGGCCAATGACCACAGCTGAGTTCGCCGGCGCGGCGATTGCACTGCTCGCTATCTACCTCGGATCGCGACAGTCGTCAAAGCAGATCTAGCGCCGCCGGAAGAACCTCGACTTCGAACGTCATAGCAAGCGGCTGCACCTCACCGTCCAGATGTGACTCCAGTGGAGCAGTCGCCGCGATTCGCAAACGGCGCGCGCCAGTGTGGGTTATCTCGCGTGCGCCCATGTGTGTGCCGCGAAGCAGTTTCGGCAACAGGAACAGGATTCGCAATCGTGATACCGGGTCGGCGATCATCAGTTCGAGCTGACCATCGCTGTTATTGGCCATCGGCGCGATGTGGAACATGCCGCCGATCCACGCACCGTTACTAATGCTCGCGAGCGTGATCGGACCGCTCCATCGCAGGTCCTCGGTTTCTATCGTCAGGTCGGGCGTGGCGATGCCGTCAACCATGCAGCGGAATATCGCCAACAGATAGACGAAGTCACCGATCGGCCATCGATATGCTCGGGCGATACGCGTGACTTTCGCATCGAAGCCGATGCCTGCACCATTGGCAAAATAGCGATCATTCATGCGACCGATATCAATAGAACGCGAACTCGCGTTTGCACAAAGCCGCCCGGCCAGCAGTTGTGTTGCATGCTCCCAATTCAGCGGTATTGCGCAGGCCTTGGCAAAGTCGTTGCCCGTGCCTGTCGGTATGACCCCCAGTGCCGCTTCTCCGGACGCCCGCATGATGCCGTTCACAGCTTCATGAATGCTGCCATCACCGCCCGCAACGATGATTTTACCTTCGCCATTTGCGACCGCGGCGCAGACCTGATCCTCGAGATCGCCGACGGCGCGGCTCGAATGCACCTCAATCAAAATACCGGCATGCTCAAAGAGCTCCCGAATACGTGATACGCGACGTCCGGCACGGCCGCGACCGGCTGTCGGATTCAGGAATAAAGGAACCGCACGTGTCTTCATGCTGTTGCCGCGGATGTCGGTGAGCCGATGCTACAATGGCAGGACTTGCCCACGCAAAGCGGATCGCGTTAATGCTCGAACTTGGTGTCAAATTCCTGATCAGCTACTTCATCGGTTCCCTGATGGGAGCGATGATCATCGGCCGACTGCGAGGTGGCATCGACATTCGGACGATGGGCAGTGGCAACGCCGGCGGGACCAACGCACTGCGCACCCAGGGCTTCGGTTTTGCGCTAGGCGTTGTGGTGATCGACGTCGCTAAAGGCGTAATCGGCGCCGGTGTCGTGCCGGGTCTCGAGCTGCCATTTGTGGCAACAGACCCGGAGATATCGAGACGGTGGCTGACACTGTGTTGCGCAGCGGCAGCGGTCTTCGGGCATGTCTGGCCGGTCTATCACCGATTCCGGGGCGGTAAGGGCGCAGCGACTCTCGTTGGCACATTCGTCATCATCGCGCCCGAATTGATTCTGCCTATGCTGCTTGTCTGGGCGTCTGTGCTCGTGATATCCGGTTACGTCGGGTTGGCGACGATGGCTGCCGCCGTTGCCGTGCCGATCTGGGTCGCAGTAACGCGGCTGCCGGACGATCAGCCGTTATTGATCTACTGTGTCGTGATGGCCGCTTACGTTGTCCGTTGGCATCGATCAAACATCGCCGGAATGAAAGACGGAACCGAACATCGCAATACCAAGCTGATGATCTTTAGCAGCAAACGCAAGGCTGCGAATGATGAGCAATCTTGACGTCTCCGCAATACAAGAGCCACTCACGGGGCTCGCGGTCTCGCGGCTCGACAAGCTCGAAGTTTTTTCGAGCATAGCGTCGACGAATACTCACTTGCTCGCACAACCTGCGCCGGCGGCAGGCCGGTTTTGCGTTGCGGTTGCAGATTATCAGACCGCGGGCCGCGGACGCCACGATCGCGACTGGATCTCGGCGCCTGGCGCCGGACTTTGCCTGTCTTTTTCTTATACGTTCGGTGTTATGCCGGCACAGCTTCCGGCGCTCACCCTCGCAATCGGCGTCGGCGTGATCGCCGCATTGCACGAATTGGGAGTTGTGGGCGTTAGCCTGAAGTGGCCAAACGACATCGTCGCGCTGGACGGCAAACTCGGCGGTATCCTGACCGAGACGCAGTCGGCTGGCGGTGGTCCGGCCACCGTGGTTACCGGCATCGGCATCAACTTGCACAATTCCGAGCAATTAGATTTTGGCGCCGAGTCTGACTGGGCGCAGCGTCCCGTTGATCTCCACAGCCTGCAGGAAGAGATACCGGCGCGCGAGTTACTTGCGGGCACGATCATCGATCATCTGTACTCGACATTCAGCAAATTCGAGGCGTCTGGGTTCGCAGCATTCGCGGCAGACTGGCGGCTACACGACTGGCTGCACGATAAGGAGATTACGGTCGACATGCCGGAGACGCAGCTTACCGGCATCGCCGCCGGGGTTGATGAAGACGGCGCGCTGCTCGTGGACAATGAGTACGGCCGCACGCGCGTTATCTCGGGTTCGATCGTCCTGGCAGGGCCAGCGGGCGCCAGGCAATGACAGCGCTGCTGATGGACGTCGGTAACTCGCGGCTGAAGTGGGGGGTTCTCGAAGACAGCGCGATCCGGCGCACGGGCCACATCGCGCAGCAGAAAATCCGCGAACGAGGGCTCACAGCGCTCACATCGAAACTACCGCGGCACGTCGACACCGTTTTCGCGAGCAATGTGGCAGGTACCAGTTTTGCAACGCGGCTGTCGGGCGTGATTGGGATGCACTGCAATGCGGACGTGCACTTCGCCAAATCTGAGAAAGAGGCTTGCGGGGTGACCAACAGCTACCGGCAGGCACGTCGCCTCGGTGTCGATCGGTGGGTGGCAATGATCGGCGCCTGGGCTGAAGTCAATGCAGCGTGCCTTGTCGTCGATGCGGGCACTGCCGTGACTCTCGATGCACTTGATGACGATGGCCGGCATCTCGGCGGTCAGATCCTTCCCGGGGTCTTGCTGATGACCGAGACGCTTGCATCGCGGACCAGTGATATCCCGAGCATCAAACGTCGCGCCGCAACCCAGGGTCGCGGCATGGAGATGTTTGCCAGTTCCACGGCCGGCGCGATCGGGCATGGGGCAATGAATGCAGTTGTTGGAGCGATTGAACGAGCGGTCGATGTAATGCTCGAAGATGGTCTGGATGCGACCATCGTCTTGACCGGTGGTGATGCGTCACGCATCCTTAAGTCGCTCGGCGACGAGCCGCTGCACCGCCCCCACCTGGTATTGCAAGGTCTGGCGAAACTGCTGGAAAGCCGCCAATGAGAAATCTGCTATTGCTCTTGCTGCTCGCGAATATCCTGTATTTCGTCTGGGGCATGTTCGCCGACGACAAATCGGCGCCAGGCATTGCCATTGTCGATGAGAAGGACCTCGGGCCCCCATTGGACGTGTCGGCCAATCGGGATACGGATGTCGCGGCAAGTGTTGGTGCAGTGCTCGGTTCCGGACAACCCTCCGATCTTGAAGCAGTGGTTGGACGTTCCTGCGTCACAGTCGGGCCGTTCAAAGCGAGCGCTGATGCGGACACGGCGTTGACGCAGTTTGCCGGCGAAGGCATGCGCGCCAGTTTGCGGTCGGCGCAAGGTCAGATTTTTGTTGGCCACTGGGTGATGGTTCGCAACGTGGTCGATCGTGAAACCGGCAACGACATGCTCGACACATTGCGGCAAGGCGGTCTCGGTGACGCTTATCTGGTTTCAACCGAGGAAGAAGGCCTGAGCATCTCACTCGGCCTGTTCGGCGACCTGGATCGGGCGGAAAAAGTGGAGTTGCAGGCAAAGTCGCTGGAACTGGCGGCAGAGATCATACCGCGCACCCGTGAAGGAGCGGTATTTTATGTCGATATTGGATTGCCGCCCGGCAAAGGTGCCGGTGCGATCGTCGACAAATACGGTGAAGAAAAGGTTCTGCTGCGAGACGCTGCAACCTGCCCGCAATCCTAGCTCGTGGCGCAGGCACTTGTCAGACAAGCAGGTTTGGCGAATAATTCGCCACCCTGCAATCAGCCGGCATAGCTCAGTTGGTAGAGCAACTGATTTGTAATCAGTAGGTCCCGGGTTCGACTCCTGGTGCCGGCACCAAACAATCAATGACTTAGCGCTTCCAACGTGAGGCGCTTTTTCGTATGTAGACAGTTCATTGGACTGTGGGCACCGTGTCTTATTCCAGATCGTGTTCCATCGAACTCCATGGCGACATGCGCATACGGCACTTTGACCCGTTCCAGACGGTCCACGGTCGACCCGAAGCCGACTTTAAGGCTTTGCTGATATAAACGGCAAGATATCACTCGTTTCAGCCGATCGTGCTGCACAGATTCAATCTGAACTTCGAATCCGTGTTCTTGAATGTCTCGCAACCTCCTTGCCATATTGCGCGTACCCACCCTGCGGCGGCGCACCTACAAACTTATCGTGGACGTGTCCATTTTGGTACGATGTCGACCAACGCCTTGCGAAAAGCATTGAGTGACATGAACGACGCAACCACAGAGTATCGTGCCCTGATCGGAGGGCTGCTTTATCGAAACGTTTCGAAACCAATAGTCTTCAATGACAAGTCCCTCATTTCGTTTACGCGTAGTAATACAACTGGCCAGTTGGCCGTTACTTTAGATACCGACCTTGTAGAAAATGACGGTTCGGTAATCGCATCTCTTCGAGAAAATGTCATCACACTTAATAACACAACAGATTTCGTTAAGCTTCTCGGGCTTAATAGGCAAGCTGTAATGCATAAACAGACGGGACGGATTTGGTGCGACCTACGTCTGACCCCGGACAACTACGTATATGAATTGGCGTTGTCATGCATTTTGCTCATAGCACCAACCTACCCAATAGTTCTGCATCCCGACCGTACCAAATTCGGGACGATAAATGACAATGCACCGCCGAACTGGTTAGGGGGAATATTCGAATCGAAAACAAAGGGCGAAGCTGGCGCATTCCGCATTGAGAACTCTGCTATGTACGTTCTGAATGCAGCGTTTGAAAACCTCGGTGTCGGCATCGATATTAGTGTTCAAATTTGCGAGACGCCTAGCGATGGTGATTAGTGACAATTCAAAATCTGCAATCGATGCATTGTTACAGAGTGTCATGAAAGACTGGGAGAAGCTACACGATCCTTACCCAAACATCCTTTACCATTACACGTCAGCGGAAGGATTACTTGGCATCTTGAGTAACAAGAACTTCCACTTAACAGACCTGCGCTATGTAAATGATTTCTCCGAATTACAATACTCAAGAGAATTGATCGAATCGCGGTTGACAGCTCGCCTTGAAGATTCCAAAGTGCTTAGTGGCGCTGAGCGTCAATTCATCAATGGAAATCGACATAGTTTCGATCCTTTTCAATTTTCAAATGCTGTCTACTCGATGTCCTTTTGCGAAGAGGGCAATTTGTTGAGTCAGTGGCGGGGTTACCGTCGCGGCGGTGGCGGCTATGCACTTGGGATTGACTTCTTCCACGCGCTCAGGCTTCTCGACAAGCCATGCTCGCTAAGAAAGATCGTATATAACAGACAAGACCAGCTGAACTATATCGACCTATTGATCGACCGATTCCTAACAACGTTACGGGCAGAATTTGAGAACGATGGCCAAAACCAGGCGGACGACTTTATGCGCGAAATGTCCGAAGCATTTTCTCGAGCAGTTGGGGAACTAATTTTCTGCTTTAAGCACCCTGATTTTGTCGAGGAAAGGGAGTGGCGCTTGGTCCACTTTGCTCGTTTCAAGCCTACGACAGACAGAAATTCACAATCGCCCGAGTTCCGAACCTTTGAGGGCAACGTTATACCCTACGCAATAGTGAGCTTCGATAGGGCAATAGAAGTTTCGCGCGACGATTCCTTCGGATATGGGTTCCCAATTGTCGAATTGATGATAGGCCCTACGATCAGCGCGGAACTAAATCTCGATTCTGTCACAGCTCTGATCTTGTCGATGAACCCCGATATCTCGCCAAACATTAGGCAGTCGGGTATCCCGCTTCGCTGGCTATAAGGGCCGGGTGATCTATCTTCCGAAATATTCCCGAATCCTTGCTTCGCGAGATCACTTTGACGCTGTTGAACCTCTAGTCGATGAATTGAGTGTCTGATACTGGCTTATTGCCGCCGTTACATACGGGTTGTACCTCGTTGCTAAGGACGGGTGAGTTAAGTTCGATTTCTTTTTTCAATATTTATAGGTACTTATGGCGCGTTTTATCTGCCAGTAGGAATCAAAATGCCGTATCAGTCGGTCGAAAACGGCTTTTTGTTGTAGGTCTAGCCAGCCCAAACTGCTGACGAAATTTGACCATATATACGATAGACTCTATACGTACAATATACGGCCGGATGCATTAGCGAGAAGAACAACCTGCGTCATTCATTCGCCCTACGTCACGACTCAGCCCGATGACCCGAACGCCTCGGTGAGTCGACTGATGCGCATTTAGTGGTGCGAGTGCCCGTGATCATCTAAAGACGATTATCGAGGCGATCACAGTGAAATCAAATTCGAAACTTTTCCAATACGCTGCCTTGTTTGGCACGTCATTGATATGGAGCACGGCTATGAGCGCTGAACGCGAAGGCGGAAATGGCATCGTTGTCGGCAAACCGAAGCAATTCCCCTATAGCTACCTCGAAGAACAGCTGTCACAGCTAAGTCAGCAACTCGAACAAATCAATGCAATCGACGCGGCGGGAATCACGGCTGGTTTAGGTAGTACGCAGGGCTCGACCTTACGGCAACGGCAGGCATCGCTCAGCATTACGCCTATCCCGTTACCTAAAGTCGAGACGGTACTTGGGGCCGCCGAGGGCGAAAAGCAGAGCGGCACCACACAGACAATTACGCAGGAGGCGTATGCGCCCGCTGCACCGTCGACAGCGGCGGCAACGGCGCCGATGTCACCGGTGACGAATTTTGGATCTGGTGCGCAAGACTTACTGTCAGAGCAGGTCAATCTGCAATACCAGATCAGTAATCTGCGCTTGCTCTTGAATCAATCAATTACTGACCGCTTCATCTCAAAGAACAGCAAATCCGGTTCCAGACGCCATGCTTTGCTCGGTTTTCGTATTAGCCTTATTCCGCGCGACGATCACGATAAGTCGGCAGCGGTTGTAAAAATCACCGTCAAACCAAAGGACGATAGTGATGCTAAACCATCCATCGTCGCATTGATGCCAGAAGAGAAAACGTATAACGCGGTCGCTCTTACGAAAAAGAGTGGCTCGTTTGGCGGGGCGGCGCTGTCTGGCATCTTCTCCTTCGGGCTTTCGACGAGCGCGAGTTCCGAGATTTTCTACATGTACAAAGACTCGGATACAGTGGCGTTCGAAGCCGCAAAAAACGATGACAACAGCTTAACGTTTGGATGGCAATTTCGTCCTGTGCTGAATCAAGTCAGTGTTAATCCGGGAACCCGGTACCTGTTCGTTGCCCTCTCTTTGGATGCCTTCGATTCGGGCTCTGCTTCGTATGAGCTGGAGACTACGGCTGAGGCGTATTGGGTCAAATACAATGCGAAGCGACGGCTCGGCGACGACAAGGTTAAATCGAAAGTCTCCTTTCAAAAAGAAAATCTGGATGTGGTTGGGTCGGCGGCGTTGCAGGAGGCTCTGGCACCTCAAATCAAGGAAGCCCTTGCGACAGCAGTTGGCGGCGGAAACCTGCTGGTCACCGTCAAAGGTGAAAATCTATTCCGCGGATCCGCGGTGTTCATCGGGGATAAGGCACTGAATCCGCAGGGAGCGTCACTAACGCATCGCTCGGACGAACGGCTCGAATTCGTGGCGCCGGCGACCGACGTATTGTTAAACGAGATTCGGATTACTGGCGCCAAATACGGATTTTCGACCCTTGTGCGGCAGGAACTCGAAGACGTAGTTGGCTTCAATGTGGGATTTATGACAGTTGCGGGAAGCCCAAACGGAGACCTCCGACGAGTAACCATCTCGCTCGAGAGCCGGGTGGATCAATCGCTGCTCGATGAAAAGGAATTAGGCGGTCGAAACGTATTTATGCTGGTAGGCCGGGAGGCGTTCGAGCTTCCTAATGAGCGATGGAAGGCGGAAGATGGGAAGTTGCAAGCATCAGTTGGCGTGCCATCGAAGCTGCTTGAGAAAGACCAGGAGGTAACGGTTCTAGTGCCGTTTCTTGGCGCTAAATTTCATGCGAATTGGCATTACTATCCGCCAACGTCAGTCAAGCAGGCGAAATTGCTCTCAGCTGATGGATCCGACGTGACTTGGGGTATTTTCGGGAACGGCCTATCTGATCACGAGGCCGACGATGGTAGCAAGGTTCCGGCATTGAAGCTCTATGCTGGCAAGTTTTACCAACATAACGTCGTAACCGACACGCTGGTCACAATTGAGGGCAAACGCTCCGAGCTGGGATCGCAAAAATCGATCGTCGCAGTGATTTCCGGCCGTGTCGAGCCTACCGTGATCCCCGCACCGAATGTGCCTACGCCCAAGCCAATACCAACCATTAGCGGAGCCGCCAGCGTGCCGAAAAATAGCGCCGTGCACGTCGAAATTTCCGGCAAGGCCCTGAAACAAATCAAGTCGGTACAGTTCAATGGGAAATCGTTGATATTTTCATCCCCAAGCGACGACAAGCTAGTCGTCTTCTTGACAAGGGACGTCACCAAAGAATCCGGTACGGTCTCGCTAATCGGGCAGCACAGCGATAATTCAGTTGTGCCGATTCTTATTACTGTGAAATAGAGGAGTATCGCCGATGGCTGATACAAAAGTGATAGTTACCAAAACGAAAGACGTTGTCGAAAGACTGGAAGAGTCCTTCAAAAAGGACTTGGCAGAGAAATTGGGCGAGGTCTTGAAGGAGTACGGAATCGGTAATGTTACGGTAACGGGAATCTCCGTTGACATGCCAAAAACCCAAATAATGAGGGCGGGGGAATCGCCGCGCCCGACCAAGTGTCGAGTTCGTCCAGATGGCAGCATTGTGTGCAAGCCTGAGTGCTGAATAATCGACGGAAACTGACGGCCTAAGGACCTGCGCTATGGTTACGCAGTCATGGCGCAAGTGCTGAAGAGAAGAGACACTTCTCGGATGCGCTTTGGGAGCCGCGCGGCTGTAACGTATACGCCGGATTCGGCATTCGGGACTTTTGCGTGATTCGGCCATGCGCCGTTGTGCAGAGTAGGGCAATTGACGCAACGAGCGCCCCAGCGACTCTTCAATGATTACAACAATTTACATTCGATAGACCTAACTACAAACCAGGGGATTTCCTTCTAAGAAAGCACCAGCATATCGCATGGCTACGAGATCAAATCTCGACAAAATTCTAAAGAAATCGGGCTGGAGACCGCATTAATCCTCGATTGCAGAATTGATTTGTAATCAGTAGGTCCCGGGTTCGACTCCTGGTGCCGGCACCAATTTTTCTAAGAAATTTCTAAGACCATACTAAGAAATGCTATTTGACGGCCCGCAGACGACGGGCACGGTTGTATCGGCGCATGAGTCCGAGCCCAGTTTCGTGGTCTGAATCCGCCTTCGCTCTCAAGTCATGGAAGGTCCAGGAAACGTCAAGTCTTCGCATCGCAGACTGAATCGCAGACATGCTCCAGGGTTTGCCGCTGCGATTGGTAAACACCCAGTCGGATTTCGAGCGCTCGAGTTCTTTCCGCACCAGCTTCCGGAGGCTGTCCGTCCATTGGCGGATTTCGTACTTGCCGTCCTTTGACTGCCATACTTTGATGCCGTCCACCGTGATCTGATCGCGTCTGATCGAACGCAGGTCTTTTTGTCGGAAGCCGGTCAGGTAGGCGGCCCAGAGCAGCCTTCGAAGTGATACATGTGCTTTGCGGAGGGCCAGACGCAGTTCCTTGTCGGTTACGGCCCGTGCCAGAGGCTTCTCGGTGTTTCGCCGGACGCCGTAGCAGGGATTTACACGACAAGCGCGAATTCTCATGCCGTGATTGAAGATACTGGACAAGCAGGCTATTTCGCGGTTGCCGGCCGGCCCGTGGCCTTTCTGGTCACGGTTTTCTAGATAAACGGCCATGTCCTGTTGCGTTACATCATCAGGTCGCATGTGTCCGAAAGTAGGGCGTAATTGGCGCTTTATGATGTTTGCGTAGCCGCGTAGACATGGCCTTGGTCGGCAAGCGATTGGCGACCAAGTCGTCCATCACACCCGAAAGCGTTCCAGCGCCCTTCGAAAGTATCTTCCACAGCTCTCGGTGCAATTCCTCTTCCGGCGCGTCGATACGACAAAGCCGCGTCCACTTGTTCTTGCGGACGTAATACAGGGACGGGCCGTTTGGATAGACGTTCCGTGGCAATTTCTTCATTGGTAATTTGGCCTCGTAGGTCTGCCCCGTTGCAATGCTTCATTATAGGCAGCGTCGGAAGTGGTCGGTCGGCCGTCCGCGTCAGGCATCCAGAGTATGCCACGCTGCTGGCACCAGTCCTTAGCGTGCTGGCGGCGTTGGTTCAAGTGCCGGCCGCCCGGACTTGAGCGCACCGCGTACGCCTGTCGGCCGGACACATGGTCCGTCAAGCCGCTCGATCCAGTCATCTTTGTCGAGCGCAAAGATCAAGAGCCGCACCGTCAGCCAGTGACGGTAGCGCGTACCGCTACCTAAATGGGCGGTGCGCGCGAGCAGGTACCAGCGCAGGTGTTTCAATTGCCACTGGTACGGGCCGACCTGCCAGCGTCGCCAGATGGCTTGGGCAACGCGGCCGCGCCTTGATCCTGGTAATCGGCTTGCAAGTAGCGCGCGTGCCTGGCGCGCCGCTGCCCGCTGATTCGCCGGCCGGCTCATCGGGCACCCCCGATGTAGCCCGCGACCACGTCGACGCGAGCATGACCCAGCTCCTGCGCAATGGTCTGCCGTGCGGAGCGATCGGTCTTCTGATCGGCCAGCCGCCTGCCAGCCACGGCCGGTGCGACTGACCCAGTGAGATGCCAGTAACGTTCACAGGCGTAAGCCGAACGCAGATCATGGATCTTCTTCAGACCGTAGTCGTCTCGGACAGATGCCCAGACGTGGTGAGCGTGCGAGTACCACGTCGCTCCTGACATAATGGCCCCTTATACGCACTATCCGCCAGGGGGCGAGCGGTAATGCGGGCTTCGCGGCGTTAGAAGGCTACAAGGAGTCGCAGAATAGCGAGGTCGCCGATCTCAACTCGGTGTTATAATGGTGCAAATTTGCACCAGATGGAATCGACTGAGGAATGACGATGTCGCGACAAAGTATTTCATTTACCAGCCCGAACTCCGAATGGCTCAACAAAAAGGTGAACGTCGAACATGAATACAAGAGCAACAGCGAAGCCGTAAATGATCTCATCCGCAAAGCTCGCGAGGTCGAAGCGATTCGTGCTCGACTGATCGAGGCCGAGCGCAGCGGATTCACCGAGATGACCCGCGAAGAGATACGCGCCGAAATAAGGGAAGAGTTGCGGCGCAATGGCGAACTATAGAATCAATGAAGACGCGAAGGCGGATCTGCAGCGGGTCTACCGACGCGGCGTCCTTGAGTTCGGCGAGGCGCAGGCCGATCGATATTTCAACGCGTTTTTCGAACGCTTCGACGAGCTCGCGGAGCAGCCATTGCAGTATCAGGCCGTTGACGATATTCGCGAGGGATACCGACGGAGTGTCTGCGGTGTCGACAGCATCTATTACCGCATCGTCAACAATACAGTAGAGATCATGAGGATTCTGGGCCAGCAAGATATTGATGCCTGGCTGTGAAAGTGATGTCAGCTATTAGAATGGCGACACGAGCATTTCCGACAAATTTCCGACGTCAGTCGTGCGACGTTGTGCATCGTAGTGAAAAATTGGCAACGGGCGCTGTCTCTTCGGCCCGATTTATCATCTCCTTAAAATAACTACGTCGGCTACGAACCAAGAGACTTTTCTTCTAAGAATTCGCCGGTGTACCGCATATATAGGTGGCCGTATCGTGGCAGAATTCTAAGGAAACAGCGCCGAAGAGTGCGTAATCCCTCGATCGCAGCATTGATTTGTAATCATTAGGTCCCGAGTTCGACTCTTGGTGCTGGCACCAAATAATCAGCAACTCAGCGGCCCGGACGGGCCGCTGAGTCGTCATGTAGACACCGTGTAGATAATTTTGGGTGTTTGTTGCGCGGGCAAGATTCAGTTGGTAGATCGGGCTGTCTAAGTGTCCAATTCCGTCTCAATCGCGCAATATTTTTTCGTTTCGAGAGTCCGCTAACTCGTCCTGCCCGGGTTTGATGGTAGAGTCCTGAGTGACCCATACTGACCCAATGCGGACACAGCATTTCTTCGGAACTTTGTTCTGAACCTTTAGCTGTATCTGAAAAGCGCCGGGCGACACGCCCGGCGCCGAATTCCCCCATTCCCTAATCGCGAAACGGAGCTTCCTGTAATAACGAACTGCTAAGGACTTCGCGGTACTCGGAGCGGTTGCCACTCTCCCCAACCATATTGGCGATTGTCTTCTTCTTCCACTCCTGGAATTCCTGGCTGCGCTTTTCACCCTCGGCACCAGTTGGGATGCTCTCGCGGATCCAGATTAGGTAGATATCAGCCTCACCCTGGCGTGGATATTGGTTGTAGAGAATCTTGACGTCCTTGATCCAGCCCTTCGACTTGGCGAATTCCGTGTTCTTACGCCATTCGGTTGCGAGCCACTCGGCGTACTTGAGCTCACCGCCGTCCTTTGTATCGATGCCCGTTACTTCCCAAAAATCGCCGGCGGCCAGCGGCCATTCGTCGGCATACGATGTTGCGGCGGAAACTAGAAATGCCGTGGCGATAATTAGCGAGCTTATCGCCCGGGTGATTGCTACTCTCATGATTTTTCTCCAAGTGTTATTGTTGCTTGTTTCTTAAGCGATGCAATGGATGCAGCGCAGTCCGCGCAGCTTACACTGAACGGATGAAGAAGTTGAGCCGGTGCACGTACAAGAGGCCCGCAGGAGGCAGGGAATCCGCGTCTGCTTCTGGCCGGAAGGGGCCGTCCAAGCTTCCTGAGGTAAAATGACGGCTACTGATCCTAAGCGGACGTGCTGGCAGTCCGCCCCGCAACTCGCAGGGCGAACACCAGGTGTCCTAATTGTGGGCACAGAATGGCGAGCGTAGCTCAGTCATCATCTGACTTATTCCTGAGGTTCCCGCCGATCGCGATCGCTGTCGCCCCAACAGAACTGCCCACGGTATTGTTATATGGTCGAAAGCGAAAGCCGCCGTTGCCGAAGTTTGTGATCGTGACGCCGTCGGGCACGAGTTTCTTGAAATCGATTCTCTGGCCGTTGAAATCGATCGGGGTACTGTCGATTAACCTGCTCGAAAATAAATTAAAAGCGGCGCTGGATCCTACGGTATTCAGGAGCGCGGACTCCTCGAACACGGCAATGGGTACCCCTTGCTCAAACGTGCCTGGATCGCTCCAATCACGCTCGTCGGGGCTGGAATTGAAGAAGACCGTGAACTGGGCGCCCGGCTGGATTATGGATACAGCTAACTCGGGATCCGGTTCAACGGGCAGGGGAATCGGCGGCGGGGTAGGCCCGGTAAGGCGAAGGGTAAAATAGGCGGTGTCTTTCGAAGGCGTACCACTGAAGAGCGGGCCGTCCACGCCCTCGATGAACCCTATATAGCCGACCAGTTCCGGTGGTCCTGGCACGACTGTCAGGTCGAGCACGAAATGAAAGGCTACGGCGCCCGCCGGAACGCGTTTCACAACCGCCTCTGCGGCCAGTGCAGGCATGCAGATCGCTGACATTATGACAAGTAAGAGTGGAAGCTTGATTTTCGACATTTTTGGCTCCTTATGCTTGTTGGGTTTTCAACTGGGTATCCTGCGCATTCAATGTAGTCCCGGCAGGAAAGTCATCGGATACTGGATACGACTTCGCACCGCTTCCGCGCATCCAGCCCACATTACATTCGGCTCCTGAATTAAGAGCTCATCAATACGGAAAACTACTTAATCTACGCGGCCACTTCGAAGCCAAGCTCACGAGTCGCCCGCTATCATGGAGTGCGAGGCGCATAGTCGCAGCAGATTGACCGGGGCAGTATCCGCTTGGGTTCGCTGTCGGCAAAGACGTCATGTATTTTTGCCCGCACGGTTTGAAAGTCCTCGGCTTTGCACAAAGTCGAATGATCTAGTCGCGTCGTGCGACCGGCCGCTAGTGGCCGGAAGCAGCCCCTGGCCTGTTAAACTAGCGACGGACTGCTACTGACAAATCACGGCCGTTCGCGGTTCTACTACTTTCGGACTACCGAGTAGCTCCAATAGGCCCTTTCCTAAGCAGCACTCCAGGCCTTTTTCAACCAAGTCTGGACGTTTTTGTCGACGTCCGCAGGTCCTTCCAGGCGCACGCGATGGGTCACCATGGAATTGAAGCTACCGGACTCCTCGAGGCGCCCAGTTGCAGATTCGCCTTTCAGGTTGAGTCCCAGGTCCACGCGTGTCTTTGTCGATGGCTGGATAATTGCGAACTGTTTTGAGCGGCGCAAGCTGACGTACGATTTCTTCGGCGCAATTTCGACGTCTCCACACTTTGTTGCCGCCGCGATTATTGCGTCGTAAATGGGCTTTAGTTCAGCTTTTGCGCCGCTGTACTGGGCGACGACGAGATCTGAGCTATCCGCCACGCTGCCTGCGTCACTCTTCAGAGTCTTGTGGGCAACCAGATTGGCGAAACCGTGAGTCATCTTGTGATCAGATTTCAGCAACTTGACTAGCTCGCCATGCTTGGCAAGCCCGGAGCGACCGGCAATCGCAACCCATTGTTCGAGCGTCTTACCAGTCTTCTCTTTCATATTCGCGATCATGGCATTGGCCATTTCTTCCGGCGACTTTGGCATCGTTTCTCTCCTCCGTGTTAACTTAGCGCTCCAACGGCCAGTTCTCGGCGCGCATGCCTTTTGGCGTAAGCGGCGCCATCAATTTGTAGATAGCAAGCATCAATCGGGCACCAAGAGTCACCTTGCCAGTCTCTATGAATGCCTTGATGTTCGCGATAATGAACTTGGATCCATCAGCCATCGACTTCTCGCTTCGGGACCCTGCAACAACGCTCTCTGTGATAAGCATGAACTCTGTGCCTTCCGGGGTCTCTTCGAGTGTGTACGTAACCCGCGACGGCGGATCGTCCAGCGCTGTCAGGCGAAAACTCGTGACCAGGCGGTGCGGCGGCTCGATCTCGAGGATCTCGCCAACGACAGCAACGGTCTTGCCGTTGTTGGATACCATGCGGTAGGCATTGCCCGCCGCCATCTCCTTAGTGTCCCAGGCGGAGTTCCAGAGGAACGGGCGAGGGGCAGCGGTGTTGACCAGTTCTGACCAGACAGCGTCGATCGGCGCCCGAATCAACACCTTGTACATCCCTCGGTCCGCATACGTCGTGTCGTTCATGCTCCCTACCCCCTTTTCTTATCCTTACTCTCGTGTTGTACGCGCGCCTCGGCTGCGTACTTTAGTCGCGTCAGGTTGCCACTCCAATAGGCACTGTATTCAGTCATCCAGCGGTCATGAATCAATTGAATCGGTACCGCGTTGAAATAGAGTCGCCTGGTGCGACCCACTTTCTCTGACACGATGAGGCCCGCCGCTTCGAGTACACGCAGATGCTTCATGACCGCAATCCGGCTGACATCGAACTTAGTCGCCAGAGAGCCGACAATGATGCCCGGCGATTCCTTGACCTCGTCGAGCATGCGTCTGCGGCTCTCGTTCGCGAGTGCCTGAAAGATTGCATCCATGTCGGTATCGTGTAACATGTAACAATATGGTTACTTATATGTCGCTCGGTTGTCAAGCGCTGGATGCGTGGCATACGGGTCGATTAGGTCATAGCAACGCTGGGCATTGAGGTTGTCATGATGAAAAACTCCAAGACCGTCGAAGACAGGCTGAACCAGCTGGCGACCTGGAACAAGCTGCTGCTGCTGGTGATCATTGTCGTCGGCCTGCTTGCATTCATGTTGAGCCAGAAACCAGAACCCGGGGCATTGCGGGCTGCATCCATTCAGCTTGTCGACAACAGGGGAGACGTTCTTGCTGAGCTCGCCGTCCGCGACGGCAATCCTGGTCTGTACTTGGATGACGAAGCTGGTCAGACACGGGCGGCGTTGTTCCACGCGCCCGACGGCACCGGCTTTTACATCATGGACAGCGACGGGGTTACCCGGGTTGGCATTGCTCAGTTCGCGCACGGCGGCGGCGGGGTCGCCCTACACGGCGAGCGATCGAGAGGTGCGGCCGTGCTGTATTTCAAAGAAGAAGGAAGCCTCAGGTTCTTCGACGCAGATGGGCGCGTGACCAACGAAGTAAGCGCAGAAACATCTTCACCATCGAATTGACATCAAACGACTCTGGAGTTACCTGGCACTTTGCGAACATCTGTTGGTCTGCGCAAAGAGCGTATGACAATGGCCTGCTTGGTGATGACGACATCTTAATTCATCAGTCCAGTCTGGCGCGGATTATTGAGAATAGGCCCGGGCTCAAATCAGGGTTCAAGACGATTTACGACACGGCACCCTGGATTCGAGATATGTAGGTATTCCGGCCCTTGGCCGATATTTCCTGTGAACCCAGGAACGATTGTGTCGATCTCCCGGCAGACGAATAGCACATCGTCGACGTGATCGACTGTCCGCTGATGACCGTTAGCGGCCGCTGGCACTTTGATACGCTCAACGACTGGTACTGACCCTATGCCGACATGCAGCGACAGGTTTTTATGTGCACTACAATCAACAAACATGAAAGCTAAGATTCTGGCACTGATACTAGTTGCTGCAGCGGTAGTAGCGTGCTCAACGCGCCCATCACTACCTGATGACGGCTTTGTCAATGTGCCGGGCGGACGTGTGGCATTTCGTGTTGTTGGCAGTGGACCTTCCACTCCCGTATTGATTATTCATGGTGGACCTGGCAGTTCCAGCTGCGATTTTGTTGCAAACGTGGACGGTATCGCCGCGGACAGGCCTGTGATCTTGTACGACCAATTGGGTTCCGGCTATTCCGACAGAATTAGAGATCTCGAGCGATTTGCCCGTTTGCCTCTGTTTGTCGAAGAAATTGATGCGATTCGAGCAGAACTTAACTTGGGCGAGGTGCACCTTGTCGGGCACTCGTGGGGCACAACAGTAGCGTTGGAATATTTGCTGACCACGGAGCCAACGGGTATCAAGTCCACTGTATTTGTTAGTCCATTTTTTGGCACGGAACGTTGGATTTCGGATGCGAATGATCTCTTGGCCGAGTTGCCCGCCGCAGCACAGGAAATCGTTAGATTGGCTGTAGAGTCAGGGGACTTCGATTCAAGTGACTTCGAGGAAGCAAATGATCTTTTCTGGAGCAAGTTCCGAGTACGGACTCCGGGTGAGCAGTTGAATCTTGAGCCTTGCGAAAAGGAACCGAGTGGAGATTCGGGCCTGTATGAATATATGTGGGGGCCGTCGGAATTTATCTCGACCGGGACTCTCAAGGACCATGATCGAATTGGACGCCTCCAAGAATTAGATTTGCCAGTCCTATTCGTGACCGGACAACATGATGAAGCCCGGCCCGAAACGGTGAAGTTTTTCCAAGAGCTAGTTGAAGGGTCGGAGCTCAAAATATTGCCGGATGCAGCTCATGTCGTATACCTAGACCAAACAGACATGTTCAATAGTGTTCTGGCGGGCTTTTTTGAAAAAGTGGAATCACCACGTTAAGTCGCTTTTGTGGCGTATACCCAGCGTCTGCTTCCGGCCGTTCTGAGGCGGTCGCCAGGAAGATGAACGAACGACTGCTTCACTTCGCATAGCTGCCGGTCGAGCAATCTGAGGTGAAATGTCGGCTTGTGAACCCAAGCAGAAGCTCGCGTTATTCGGATTAGGCAACGGGCCTTCAATCGACGGATGTTCGTTCCCGCCTTGGAGCGGTCAATTACAATCGTGCCATAATGAGCGTGAATAGGATTCGCAAAGTTCCGCAAAAAACGCAATAACAGCCCCGGTAACTTGTTGAATAATGCGGTTGCATGCGGTCACCTAACGGACGGAAAATCCACGTGTCGGTGGTGCAACCCAGGTGCCTGGCGAACCCGGCCGCAACTCATTCAATATAGCTGCGCCGCCTTTTTTACATAAAAATTTTTGCCACAAGCCGAAATTATTCGACACTGGATCGGCTAACTTTGGCCATGCTAATGTTACGAACATACTGAACAGCAAAAAACAGAACTGACAAAGAGTTAAGACACCTACAGGACAGGGGAAACACCGATGAAAATTCATTTCGTGGTTTTAATGGCTGTGATGTCGTTCTCGTTCGCATT
>Ga0224497_10000867_pt1 | contig 20075 bp, 21 predicted proteins | sample SF_Jul11_sed_USG_4_FD_167970 | JGI IMG/M metagenome (GOLD analysis project Ga0224497, IMG submission 167970) | Sediment microbial communities from San Francisco Bay, California, United States - SF_Jul11_sed_USGS_13 | ecosystem: Environmental > Aquatic > Marine > Sediment | place: USA... | reverse complement strand
AGGGAACCTTTTTCTGAGACGAACCCGGAGAACCGGAACACCTGCCCAGCGATAAATCCGCCTTGGTCTCCTCCATACGTTTGCTTCACCACCATGCACATTTCGCCTACGGCTGTTTCCAACTGATCGAAGTTGATACCAGGTTTGAGCTTGACGGTATTCAAGAGCATTTTTGCCCCGAAGGGGATCGTAATAGGACTAAACATCGCAACCTCCTGATTGTGTCGTACGACCTAAATAAAAACGCTTCATCTGAATAATGAAGAAAATGACATCTCATAGATTACGTAATATAGCACTCACTCACCAGAAAATAGCCACCCCAACACCGGCTCTCTGGAAGCAGAGACCTTCGCATGAATAATCCCTCTTTGGTCGTGAACCGAAATGATGTGTTTTCGATAATGGTACGAACGATCTGTTCAACCTGGAAGTGGCTTGAACCCAAGAAACTCTTTTGAACGAGTGAAAAAGCAAGAAGAAGGTAATTGAGGAAAGAGAATTTTATAATAATTGAATCAACGTTTACACGTTAGACCTCGAATTTTCAGGCCTTCTCCTTTTCCAGTTTCTGAAATATTTTTTCTAATTTTTCTTGAAGGCTTTGGCCCGAAAACGGTTTGACTAAATAATCTGACACTCCCGCTTGTACTGCCTCCACAATATTTTCCATTTTTGCCTCAGCGGTGATCATGAGTACGGGAAGGGTTCGGAGAGCTGAATCAGCCCGAATGATTCGCAACAGCTCAAGCCCGCTCATAATGGGCATGTTCCAATCTAACAGCACCAACCCAAATCCTCCAGATTTCAGCTTTTCCAGAGCATCTTCTCCATTGAAGCCGTCATGGATATCTGTATACCCAATTTCTAGCAGAGCTCTTTTGACGATACTGCGCATACTCATCATATCGTCCACGACCAAAACTTTGAGGGAGAGGTTTAATTTGGGCATGCGCCGTCCCTGATTACAGCCATCTTATATGATAAGACCGCTTGTGCAAAGGGAAAGGGGAAATAGTTAACTTTCTTCAGATGCCATAGCCTGACCACCCACTTGCCACACAGACACTCTTCGTCTATCTATGGAGAACCCCTCTAGAATAGTCTCTGGATTCCGATACAGGTAGAATGAGGGGAACATTCTGCTTAGCCGGCTTGGCTAACATACTTTCAACCAAAAGAGCACTACCATTCTATCTGCTCTCTCTCAGAAAAAGGAGGAGCTATGTTTGTCAGTAACATTGAAGAGATTCCAGGAAAAACGATCACCACTTGTTATGGTATTGTGTCCGGCAGCACCGTCCGCGCCAAGCATGTAGGGCGTGATATTTTCGCCAGCATTAAAAATATTTTTGGGGGAGAACTGAAAGCCTATACCGAGTTGCTCGGTGAATCTCGCGATGAGGCTCTGGGCCGGATGAAATCTCAGGCACAACAATTAGGTGCCAATGCCATCGTGAATGTGCGCTTTTCCACCTCATCCGTCGCCGCAGGTGCGGCCGAAATTTACGTGTATGGCACGGCAGTGACCGTGGAGTAGGAATCATGGATAGCCTCATCATTTTTCTGGTCTTATTATCGTTGGGATATGTCTTCGGGAAATTAGCGGAAGGCCGGCATTACCGGTCCATTCATGCCAGAGAGGAAATGTTGGTTCGTCTTCCAGCCACCTCCTGTAAAAAACCCATGGAACACAGCATCCCCATTAGTCATGCCGAGCTGGTTCATGGCCATGTGGTGATTTCAGTGGATTACTTCAAACAAATGCTCGCCGGATTACGGAATATTTTTGGTGGCACCATTCAATCCTACGAAACCCTGCTGGATCGCGCCCGCCGCGAAGCCATTCTCCGTATGAAAGAACGGTGTCCCACCGCTAATCAAATCCTCAATCTCCGCATCGAAACCTCTTCAATTTCTAAAGGCGGGAGTGGTGACAGGATTGGGGCAGTTGAAGTGTTAGCCTATGGCACCGCCATCTATTTTCAGCAAGCCTCACCTTCACTTTCACATCCGTGAAGTATCAACCCTCCCTCCCCGAACACAACGATAACGTCTCGCATCAGCAACCGGTGCGCGAATTTTTTATGCTCATGGCTGGCGTGTTGGCTTTCGTCCTGATCGGCTATTGGGCTCTGGGCTTGGTTGTGGATGTTGCCGTCGATTATCTCTCCCCTGAACAAGAAGCCCAACTCCATAATACACTCGATATCGATTGGGATATGGGAGAAGAAACCAAGCCTGACGAACAAGCCAAGCTCCAAAGCCTGGTTGACTCGATAACACCCTGCCTCGCTCTCCCCTACCCGATTACCGTGAGCCTCGTACAATCCGACGCGGTAAACGCCATAGCCGTTCCCGGCGGGAAAATGGTGGTCTTCTCAGGTCTGTTAGATTCCGTGTCTTCCACCAACGGCCTCATGTTTGTCCTCGCCCATGAGTTGGGGCATTTTAAAAATCGCGATCACCTTCGATTAATGGGAAGAGGCATTGTCCTGAGTATTCTGGCCATGCTGGCCCTTGGAGGAGATTCGGGATTTTCCGATATCCTCGCCTCGACAATCAACTTACGCACAGCCAAATATTCCCAAACCCGAGAGAGCCAAGCAGACCGGACGGCCTTGCAGGCACTTCAGTGTCATTTCGGACATGTCGGTGGCGCCACCGAACTCTTTGAAAGCCTCAAATCCCGAGAAGAGGGATTGAGTTTCGAGATGCTCCACTATTTTTCCAGCCACCCAGAACTCCAACAACGCATCGACAACCTCCACCAACTAGCCAAGGAACTGGGCTTTTCCCAACAGAAAATCCAAGATTAACTCTGTAAAAACATCGACAGGTTTTTTGGTTTCTCCTCCTTGTCATAGCCAAAGAGCAGAAATTCCCTTCACTCTCATAGAAGTGGGTGCGTCATCCTGAGCGACGCAAAGGATCTCGGCCTAGACGCACCTCAAAGAGCAGGGCGAGAAGTGTCGCTGAGCCTGCCAGGAGCACAGTCGAAGAGGTTCAACAGGACAACGGAAAGCGTGAAATAACCCTTTCATAGGAATGGCCGTTGACAAATTTCTAAAAACCTTCGAAAATCCTCTGATCGACCGTATTCTGCTTTTTACAGTGGGGGAAGGTGAAAGAAACAGTCGCCATCTCTTGAAAGAACACACATCATGGGAAATTCCTACCAGGGTCGGCCCAAATTCCGGCGGCTTCAAAAGCCGGCAGTCGACAAACCTGTTGATCAGATTCTCAAAGAACTGCGCCCCAAACCTTCCTCCTCCAGCAACAGCACCTACCGGGAACAATCACTGAAGATTCACGGGCTCATCTGCGCCAAGTGCGCCAGAGAGTTCGACGTCAAGACGAGACATCTGCTCACGGTGCACCACAAAGACGGAAATCACCACAACAATCCCCCTGACGGATCGAACTGGGAAAACCTGTGCACCTATTGCCACGATGATGAACACAGCCGTGGAATCCTTGGTGATTATGTACGAAAAGCCAAAGAAGACAAGGCTTAGGGAATCTGGTTACAATCCTTCAATGGAACAGGAAACATAATTAAAGCTCGAATACATTTATTGGAAGGCAGATTATTCTATGCTGAGAAAAAAATCACTCATAGGGATGCATGGCATCTATGTGGTCGTTGAGGACTTGGGACCGGAACTGAAAGGGGTGGTGACCCGAAGTGCGTTACGGAAACGAGTGGAGTTGCAACTTCTGACTGCAGGAATTCGTCTAGTAAAGGAACTGGAAGCGGCAAAACTGCCCGGTGAACCCTATTTGTATCTCAATATGGCGGCACTTCCTTTGGGTCCAAAGCGTTTCGCCTGTCGGATCGACCTTGAAGTCCACCAACTGGTAGCCCTCGTGCACCACTCCGCCACCGGACATGCCAGTACCTGGGAACAAGGCGTGGTGACGACTGGCGGCGTCAAAACCATTTACGACAATGTCGACGAACTGGTCTTCGATTTTATTTGTGATTATCTCGCGATGAATCCCGATGGATAATTCGTAGACCCAATCATGATCATTCGGCCCGTCCTTCAGGGAAGCCTCTTTTTATTTCGTCGATGCTTCTTTCGCCTGCTTCCTCTCACCCTCTCCCCCAAAGCATGACCGGGACTCAAACCACACGTCCCTAATTGTGGCAGCTCACCGGTTTCCCATAATGAGGCTGTTGAACGCTTCGCGCCGATTCCATATAAATCGTCGTCGGAAGACCGGCATCATCAACGGGAGGGAATGGGCAAAAAAGTCCGTCCAGCAAGACCGCAGCGATTTTGACGCGCGGAGCGTACATTGAGTACGTGAGCACGGCAAAATCGCGAGAACGCCGCTGGCGGCTTTTTTCAACATTCCCATAATAATTCTGATGGAGATTTGACGTATGTGCGCCAATCATGAGAAAAAGACGTTTGTCTATATATCTAGCCTCAAAGGAGAACACTCATGGCAAAAGCGCGTGCCCGTCACATTTTAGTATCAACAGAAGAAGCTTGTAACACCTTGAAAACACAAATTGAAGGGGGTGGAGATTTTGCGGCTGTCGCCAAAGAACATTCCACCTGCCCCTCGGGCAAACAAGGTGGCGACTTAGGCGAGTTTGGTCCCGGGCAAATGGTGAAAGAATTTGATCAGGTCGTATTTAGTGGCGAACTGGGTAAAGTCCATGGACCTGTCAAAACACAGTTTGGTTACCATCTCCTTGAGATCACCAGTCGTACGCCGTAATTGCCTTTACGTTTTTGAAGGCAAGGTCATCACCATGAGGTGACGGCCTTGCCTTTCGTTTTTTCGCCCACCTTTACCTTCTATTACGTTCTCCCATTCTGCCACCCGAGAATCGCACATTTGGCTTGCGCGTTTGGCACGCGGATTCGCCTTCGTGTAGACTTGTGTCTTATCTTTTTACTCACGCATTTCATGAGGCCATGAGCATCATTCCCACACCACACAAAGCCTCTCAATTCAAAAAACTTCTGCTGTCCCCTCAGCTTGAATTTATTTGTGAAGCGCACAATGGCCTTAGTGCCAAGATTGTAGAAGAGGCTGGGTTTCTTGGCATTTGGGCAAGTGGCCTCTCCATCTCCGCACAATTTGGGGTCCGCGACAATAACGAAGCCAGTTGGACACAGGTTTTGGACAATCTGGAATTTATGTCCGATGCCACGCAGATTCCCATTTTGCTCGACGGCGACACCGGCTATGGGAATTTCAATAATATGCAGCGCTTGATCAGGAAGTTGGAGCAACGACACATCGCCGCTGTTTGTATTGAGGACAAACTGTTTCCCAAAACCAACAGCTTTCTTAAAGGTGAGGCCCAACCACTCGCCGACATGGAGGAATTTTGCGGAAAAATTAAGGCCGGGAAAGATGCGCAATCCGATCCTGATTTCTGCATCATTGCACGAGTTGAAGCCTTTATTTGTGGATGGGGGCTGGCGGAAGCCTTACGTCGAGCGGAAGCCTATCGCCAAGCCGGGGCTGATGGAATCTTGATGCACAGCGCGTTAGCGGTACCGGATGAAATCTTGGCCTTCAAGCAAGAATGGGCGGATCGCAGCCCCGTCGTGATTGTTCCGACGAAATACTATTCCACTCCCACCGATGTGTTTCGGCAACATGGCATTTCGATGGTGATTTGGGCCAATCACATGCTCCGAGCCGCAGTCGCCACCATGCAATCCACGGCCCGCATTCTCAAGGAACAGGAAAATCTCCTCTCAATTGAAGACAAGATCGTTCCCGTGACTGAAGTGTTTCGCCTGCAAGGTGCGGCCGATCTACAGGAAGCCGAACAACGCTATCTTCCGAAAACTGCGGAGCGGGCAGCAGCCATCGTGTTGGCCGCATCTCGCGGGGATGAATTGGGCGAACTCACCGAGGACAAGCCCAAAACCATGGTGCCGATTCGAGGCCTACCGATCCTCGCACATATCATGGATGCCTACAACACGGTCGGCATCAAAGATATTAGCGTCGTTCGGGGGTACAAAAAGGAGGCCGTGAATCTACCTCATTTGACCTACGTGGACAATGACGACTTTGCTGCGACAGGTGAATTGGACTCCCTGTACAAAGCACTCCAAGCCAAAGACCATCACGATCACGACATCATCATTTCCTATGGTGACGTGTTGTTTAATTCCTATATTCCCCAAGCGCTGCTGCAGGAAAAAGAGGACTTTGTCATTTTTGTCGATAGCGATTGGCAGGAGAAAACCCGTTATACCCGCCTGGGAGGATTTGCGGAATGCACGGCGCCAAATTCTCGCAAGGCCTTTAATGCGCAAATTCATCTCAAGCAATTGGGAACAGATGTCCATCATGACAAGATCCATGGCGTGTGGATGGGATTTCTCAAAGTCTCCGCAACGGGAGTAAGCCGCCTACAAGAGCTGTTGCCCAACCTCCTTGCCGTTCAGGAAAATCGAAAGGCAGGAATGGCCACGTTGTTTCAAGAATTACTGAAACAACAACAGCCCATTCGCGTGCTCTACACCGTCGGGCATTGGCTCGATATCAATAATTTGGATGATGTCGTACAAGCTGGGAGCTTCTGACCTTTGCTCCCTAACCATTTCCCTTAGGTCTCTCATTACCATTTGTTCCTGCCACACAACAGCACGATCATCAACATGCCCGTCATGCCCGCGAAGGCGGGCATCCAGGAGACAAACACTAACCCTAGCTTCCCGTTTTCACGGGAATGACCGAAGTAGAGGAATCTTTTTTATGAACCTTGCAGATCTGTCTCAGGAACACTTCACCAAACTCGTGACTGCGCTCGTCGATGATCGTCTTTGTGAACTCTTAGGTGATCCTGATTTGGGACTGCCGTTGGACGAAACCATTCGCGCCCGACTCAAAGAATCGTTGGCTTCATCAGAACGGATGACCGGTGATGAAATCGCCGAACAACTCGGCCTCCGCTGGTAATCCGCCATGCCCTGGTATCGTGTCGCCTATCTGCCTGCCGTACTCAATGACTTACGCGCTGCCGAACCGCCTATGGCCCAGCGCCTGTTGGATAAAACCAAATGGCTGGCTTCCAATGCAGTGAACCTTCGTCACGACTCCATGCACCCCGACTTACCAGGCATGATCCAATATGCCGTGGCTGACTGGCGCATACTGTATTCCATTGATCGGGAAGAGCATGTCGTCGCCATTCATCGGATCTGTACCCGTCGAGAATTGTATCGACGTAATGCCACACAACAAAACTGATGCACTGGCGAGAACAGATCAAGCAAGAACTTGCGAAGGCCGCTGAAGGACTCCAAAGTGGAAACGAGGGTTTGGCCCGCGTCTGTGTACGACGAGCTGTTGCCCTTGCGGCACAACATTGGGCTGAGCAACGTCACCTGCCAAATTGGCAAGGAGATGCCATGTATCAACTTCGCAAAATCCAAGAACAGACGACATTCCCCTTGCCTGTGAGAGAAGCCACCCAACGACTCCTAACCAAAGTGACCGAACAGGCTCAGTTACCCATGACCACAGATCCCATCACCGACGCACGCATCATTCTTGACCATCTGAATTCAGGTCCCTGAACCTTCATCATCGGAGACCCACCCAGGTTTTCCACATTTTTTCATGGAAGCCATTCCCCTAGTCTTTCCCATGTATTTCGGCGATATTCAACGCCTGAATTGGAAGCATGGACTTCAGATCGTTATGGTAACGATTATCTTAATGATAGCTCACCCCCAAATTCTCAGGGGAGCCGTCTCCCCACAATTCATCTTTGAAGCCCCGGAAGCTTTGCAGCCATTAGTCACCCACTTGAAAGAAATGAACCCAGCGTCTCTTCAGCACATCATGGACTTCATGGGTCTCCAACATCCGGGACCACCCATTCGAGTTATTCTGGCGCCAAACGGTTCTCCACTTGCACAGGAAGCACCAGAATGGATGTCAGGCTACGCCATGGGCCACGCCTCTACCATTGTGCTCTTCACTGACCGAACCTTGACCTACCCGAACGATTCACTCAACGACGTCTTTCTCCATGAGATTGCCCACATCCTGGCTCACCGGGCCGCAGGCGGGCAGCCACTGCCTCGATGGTTTGATGAAGGATTGGCGATGATGGCCGCTCGAACCTGGGATTTCGAAGATCGAGCTCGATTAGTCTGGGCCATGGTCTCAGGCACCCACCTCTCGCTGGAGGAACTCAATACCCTCTTTGTGAAAGACGACACCTCCGTCCGACGAGCGTATGTCCTGGCCCATGCCTTTACCTTAGACCTTTTAGAACACACCCAACGAGATATACCCAAGCACCTACTGGCGAAAGTCAAACAAGGATCTTCTTTTTCTGAAGCCTTTGCGCAAGCCACCTTCATGACGCTCACCCATGCAGAAGAAGACTTTTGGAGTCGTCAGACAATCTGGAATCGTTGGATTCCAGTAGCGACCAGTTCGGGGATGGTCTGGCTTACCATCACACTCCTAGCTTTTTGGGCCTATACCAAACAGCGAAGACGATCCGCAGCCATTAAGAAACAATGGAGGGAAGATGATTGGGATGTATGATAGATTGTCTCAAAACAATCGTATTTGCTAAAAAACGTGGTCGAATAAATTTACTTGCACCTTGAAAGGAAGATCTCATGCCTTCGAAACTCAAAGACAAAGTGGCTCTCATTACAGGTGGAAATAGCGGAATTGGGTTGGCCACAGCAAAATTGTTCCAGGCCGAGGGGGCAAGGGTCATTATCACTGGAAGACGGAAAGATGCGGTGGAAGCCGCCGTCAAAGAAATCGGAGGAACCTGTAAGGGAATTGTATCAGACACGGGAAATCTCAATGACATTGTTCATCTCTATGAACAGATTCAACAGTCAGGATTTAGGATTGATGTCCTCTTTCTCAATGCCGGCATTGCCATCTTTGGCCCTTTTGACACGATGGACGAAGCGGCATTCGATGCCATGGTGAATGTCAATTTCAAAGGCCTTTTCTTCAACGTGCAAAAAGCCTCTCCTCTCCTGAATGAAGGCGCTTCAGTCATTATCAACTCGTCGATCGCCGACCAAAAGGGTTTTCCCAACACCAATATTTACGCTGCCACGAAAGCGGCCGTTCGAAGTCTGGCCAGAACCTTATCGACAGAACTGCTCGAGAGAAAAATCCGCGTGAATTCCCTGGCTCCTGGCCCCATTGATACGCCCATCTTCGACAAAGTTGGCGTTCCCGCCGAAGCCGTTCCCGAGATGAAAGACAGCTTTGCCGGTCAAAATCCCATGAAGCGATTAGGAACCTCAGAAGAGATCGCCAAAGCCGCGCTCTTCCTGGCATCCGATGATTCATCCTATATCACGGGCATTGATCTCACCGTTGATGGAGGCGTGACACAACTATAGCCTTAAAGCTTCTATCAAAATATTTCAGAAATCCCTCGCCCTTGAGGGAGAGGGTGGGGTGAGGGTGAAAGGCGCATTTGATGGCTAAACACGACATGGAAGACGCTATACATTGAACTTTCTTTATGGACTTGGTGAAAATCGCGATAGAATTGAAAGCGCGACCTCAGGAAGACATCCAATGAGAAAGATCACATTCACCTTTTCACTATTCTTATGGATGATCTTGCCCATTGCGCTGATAATTACTTCATCCCCCGCTCCAGCTCTGGAACCAGAACCCCACCCTCTGGATACGTTTCTCACCGACATTCTCAACTTTCGTGAGCCGACTGGCATTCGCGGGACGGTCCGATACATTGACCAGGCCGAACAGAATATTTGGCTCAATTGGGAACAACGATCGGATAATCGTCCGTTATTCGACACCGGCTGGAAATTAGTGCCAGAAGATACTACTTTATTAGTCTATCCGCAGGATTCCACCCAATATCAGGAATTAGAACACCTCGCGAAGGGGACGCCCATTGAAATGGTGATTCAACTTGACCCGGAAGGACATCGCCGAATTCTCTCGTTTCAAGACCTTTCTCAGGGTCGCAAAGTCCCACTCTAAAACGATCTTTCAGTCAGAAAAATACAAACTCCCCTGATTCAACAAATCCAGGATTAACGAATCATGTTCTTCCGACTGCCCGCAGACATTAGGGAGCGTTCGTTCGGCGCATAGGGTTTTCACCAGATCAGTCATGGCCTGGCTGCACGTATACTGACGCCCATCAACAAACAACCACAAATTTTCCCCTTGTTCCTGGTAGGCAAAGCGAGAGCCTTCATTCTTGATAAGCCTCCCTCCGGATGCAAAATGTGTATGAACATCTTCCAGGACATAGGCTTCCTGCGCGGTTTCATCATCTGCATATTTTGGAGATGTCATATACCGACCAAACCATTGAGCGAGGCTATCGTGATCTTCAACATATTGGGTTAAAATCTTCTGCACGTTCTGCACTGCCTCAGACGTGATCTGCCCAGGATTGGCTTGCGGAACAAGATCAGGATCCGCATATCGAATCTCTTCACTCAACGTCTCTCCAATGTACTCAGGGAAATCTAATAAAATATCCCGATGAGAGGGTGCGCGAAATCCCACCGAGCACGTCATGCAATCCTCACCCACGGCAATACCACTATGCCCGACACGCGGAGGCACATAAAGCATGTCGCCAGGCTCTAATATCCACCGATACTCCGGTTCCCATTCGGTTAAGATCTTGACTGGAACATCCGGACGACGCGGTGACGATTCATCATAGAGACCGCCCACTTCCCATTGGCGACGACCACTCACCTGCACCAAAAACACATCATAGTTATCATAATGCGGCCCGACGCCACCCTTGTCGCCGGAATAACTGATCATCAAATCATCAACACGCCAACTGGGAATAAAATAAAATTGCGCGAGAAAGTCGGCGGCGGCAGGAACCCAATGATCTACGGCCTGCACCAGCAAGGTCCAATGCGTTGAGGGCAATTCGGAAAACGTCGCATCGACAAACGGCCCATGGGTCAAGTCCCATTTGTCGGTCGCAGCATCTTGAATGATCAGCCTGGACTCAACCTCCTCTTCACATGCCAACCCTGCCAATTCATCAGCAGCAATCGGCGGTTTCACTTTTGGCAACGCCTGTCGGATCAACAACGGCTTCTTCTGCCAATATTCGCGAAGAAACGCCTCAATCGAGAGATCGCCAAGAGGTAAGTGTTTCATATGAAATCTTATTTGTCGGTTACATCCCTCCCCTTTGTAAGGGGAGGACTAAGGTGGGGTAGAGTCATACGAATGGCGATAATTCGTGAGTTGGAAACCACGTATTGCAATAGCATGATTCTACCTCCCCTTTCCCCTCCTTACAAAAGAGTGGAATGCGAGGAAAAAACATGAAGTCGAAAGTTTCCACACGAATATCTGAATATTTATTCGGCTTTCCTCACCATTTCAACATGAGGGATGCCATCTTCCAGATACACATCTGATACTCGGATAAACCCATACTGCGCATAGAAGGCTTGCAGATAATCTTGAGCAGAAATTCGAATAGAAGTCTGAGGCCAGCAACGAGAACATTCTTGAAGCGCAGCCTGTAAGAGTTGATGCCCAATCCCCTGCTTACGCGAATCGACTCGTACCACAAACCGCCCAAGATTGACTTCAGGATAACGCAGACCAGGAGGCAGGATACGGGAATACGCAATTAATTCCCCAGCCTCATTTCGTCCAGAAAGATGCCTCGTCTGTGGGTGCCGATCAGACTCATCCAATTCCCGATACACACATTGCTGCTCCACCACAAAAACATCCACCCGCAACTGCAAAAATTCAAAAAACGTATCGACAGACAATTGCCGAAACGGCTTCACTTCCCATTGAATTATGGACATTGCCTTGGACTAAATTTCGAGGAAAGGAAAAAGAGGACGCTTCCCCTTCTATCTCATTACATAGTACGACGGCTCGGCAGCATTAGGCATCCTTCAACATATGGATGAAGAGGCCGTCGCGGAGTTTGGGTTCGAACCAGGTGCTTTTGGGAGGCATGACGCGATCCGCATCAGCCACGGCCATCAATTCCTCAACTGTGGTCGGATACAACCAGAAGGCGACGGCCCAATCACCACTGTCCACTAATACCGAAAGTTGTTGAGTGCCACGAATGCCGCCTACAAAATCTATGCGTGAATCTGAGCGTTGATCTTTGATTCCTAATAACGGATCTAACACCCGCTCCGTCAATTCCGACACGGCTAGTGCCCGAACTGGGTCTTGCTGACTGTTCAATGACGGATCCTGTTTCGGTGTCGCACGATGCCATTGGCCTTCCAGATACATATCAAAACCGGCAGCCGGTGGCTCACCTGGTTGGGCTGTCACCTGTATTTCAAAGTGCGAAGCTAATTTCTCGAGCAGTTCTTTTGGAGTAAGGCCATTCAAATCACGAACGACGCGATTGTAGGGAAGGATTTGTAGTTGATTATGCGGAAAGATGACGGACAGAAAGCCTTCTTCGTGACTTCCTGATGGTAAGGCGTTGGCGTGGCCACGAGAGGCGCGCACGCGACTCGCCGCAGCCGACCGGTGATGCCCATCCGCGATATAGAGTGCCGGAAGATCTTGAAAGGCTTTGATGATCTGTTGAATCGCCGAATCATCTCGCACACTCCAGACCGTGTGCTCGATGGTATCGTCAGCCACAAAATGTGCATCGGGTTTGGTACTCGTCACTTCTTTGAGCCACTGATCGATGGTGGCTGTCTGGCGAAAAAAGAGCAGAACCGGACCGGATTGGGATTCATGCGTTTCGATAATCCGCACCCGATCAGCTTCTTTCACTGGCCGCGTATACTCATGTTTTTTAATGATGCCTCGATCATATTCATCCACAGAAGCCAAAACCACGATACCGGTCTGCTCATGTTGGCCCCACTTCTGTCGGTAGACTCCGAAGAGAGGCTTGGATTCCTGAACCAACACTCCGTTGCTAATGAGTTTCTGGAGATTGTCGGCCCCTCGCTGATAGACCTCTGCGGAATACGGGTCGACCCCATCGCTCAGCTCAAGCTCTGCTCGACCAATGCGAAGAAAGCAATGGGGATTTCCTTCCGCCAAGTCGCGCGCCTCTTTCAACGAGACCACATCATAGGGGGGAGCCGCGACTTGTGCCGCCAACTCAGGTTTCGGTCTCACAGCGCAAAACGGTGCAATCGTTGCCATTCACATATCCTCCCTTTTATTCATCCACTTCGCCTCAGCACCTATGAAAAACACGCTATTTTTTTAACACAACCTTCCTGGATCTGGATAGAAAGAATGATGATCGAGGGACCCGAGTAAAAGTTCATAAAAACACATCTTTCACCTCAGACCAACCCCTCGGCTCGGCTTCCCTCTCCCACCAGCAGTGCAAAGCATCACCAACCCTTCTCACGAGTTGTAACGGGTGTAGGCCTCTCCCTTCATGTTGACAAGGTGATGAATTCTTGTATTGTATATCCCTTTATCGAGTTGATTGAAGTTTGATAGGCCATCCGGCGTCATGCGTAGACATTTTTTCATGCCTGTTCCACGTGCTCTTGCACTTCTCAAGCCTTTCGGCTTGCCTTATTTACTCCTCATGCTCGTTGTCAGTTGCAGCCACCAAATCGTGGTGGAAGATCAAGATTCTATTATCCTCAGAAATCGTGGTTCACGCGCCATTCACACACTGCTGGTTAAACCCTGCACCAAACCATATGAAGATTTTGCAGAGATGGCCAGGGACATCAAACCCGGCACAACCCACCTCATCAGACTGTATCCAGGCTGCTTTGACGCGGATGCGCTGGATAAAAATGGGGAGCCGATGGCCACCCAATACAAGTTACGAGTCCCCCCCCAACTGCGTTGGGACGTGCATTGATCGTATGTGGAGCCTCAAATGAAACCTGACAATTGGCAGATCCTCTCGATGTGCATCTTCGTTCTCAGCTGTAGCTTGGTCACGGCCTGTGGACGGCCCTTCTATTTGGTCACTTCAGATTTTAGGGTTGCCGATAATCGTGAAGCACCTCCAGAAATCGTAGAAAGTCAGACCTACCTTTCGGTGATTTCAACCATTAAATCATTGGCCGTCATAGCTCCGGAAGGTTGCGCCAACGAGACGGCCGCGCAAAGTTCCGGCGAAGCGGCAGGCCAAGGCGTGTTATTGAAGACCACATGCGGCATCGAAATGGCCGAATTGGAACGAGCTCTGGCAAAAGGGGGATTCCAGGTCATCTCGTGGAATGTCCTCCAAAATAAGGTGCTCAAGGAAGAAGTCACCCCACAAGCCGCGTCGAAAGAACTTGGAGCGGAGGTCTTGTTCCAAATCAATTCGCTAGAGCGTTCACTGGTACAGGCCGGTCAGGACGCTCGATGGGAGCGTCGCTTTTATGAATCCAATAATGAAGGAGAGCAACTAGACCCTGCCTCCCTTCCTGTGAAGGAAGGGGAACAACTGGTCGGTCATATTAAGAAAAAAGAAGCGTCGCTGACTCACCAAGAGCGATTAAGTATGACGATCAATGCCAGTACCTCGCTGGTTGAAACCGGTGAAACCATCTGGTTTTACGAATGGACGCATGCTGAAGCCCACGAGCAGGACGATGCCATAAAGGTTCTCGCGGTGTGCGACAACGGGGAGTGCCAAGAAGTTTCTGTTAAAGCGAAGCATCCACCTGACGAAGCACGACTGATTTCCGGTAGCAATGAAGCCATCTCTGAACTAAAACTTGCCAAGGACCATCAAACGGCGGTTTACCATAAACTGTTACGGGATTTGGTCACGAATTTAGCAACCTCCTTTAAGCATCAATCGTAACTCTGGGCCATTCATGCCTGCGCGACAAATCATCCGGCAGAGAAATTCCACCCTCGAAAAAATCTGAACCCCTCGAACACCTCAGAGCCCGGTTCCTCAATTTACGTTGCCGCCTTGTCAATCAAGACTGTAGCCACTCGCTTGGCTATCGTGGCCATCTTGGGGTTTTGAGAAACCTGGGATGTCACAATCGCCCCTTCCAGCAAGAGCGCCAGTTCTTCCTCCAACTGTTGAGGACTGCACGCACCCACCTTCACGCACCAATCCTGGATAAATTCCCTCATGAGGCGATTGAAATCGTAGTAGACATGCCGGAGGGTCCTATCGGGCGCAAATGAATATAAGGAAAGGATCAAGCCTATTCTTAGGAGTTTTATTTCTTCCAATCCTGCAGGCTGGCTTGGGGCCTGTTGGTTTGAACATCTCTAGGCCTTCCATATTCGTGGACAAGAAAAAGGGAATAAATAGGCAGTCAACAAGAGATTTAACCCTATTTCTCGTCCATTTTTCGTGAGCCGATTGTTTGGCACCATTGACACTTCGCGGCTCCTTTGCTACTTATCGATTTGTTCTGCGTGACGTTTATATTTCTCCTCCCCCATGATCACTGTGCTCGACCAATCGCACGAAGAACTCCTTTCTCCAGACGCGCGAAATAACAAGGAGGTTACACGCTTTGAAATTATTGATCTATTTTGTCTTAATATCGTTCTTCTGGCTGCCGTTGACCACCCAGTCATTGGCCGCAGTCGGAGACGTGAATTACATCTCTGACGTATTGAATGTGCCCCTACGCAGTGGGCCCTCCACGGCACATCGCATCATCCACCGTGGAATCCCTAGCGGGACACAACTGACTATTCTCGCGACAGACGAGGAGGCCGGGTTTACACAAGTTCGAACCGCTGGGGGGTTGGAAGGCTGGCTGACGTCTCAATATCTCATTGGGGAACCCATCGCCCGTGACAAACTGGCGGCTGCTGAGAAACGCCTGAAAACCCTGAAAGCCGAATTCGACAAAGAACGGGAAGCTCGTGAGAGCATCCAGGCTGCGCACAAAGAAACCGAGGCCACCAACAAGACGCTGAATTCCCGGGTGGAAGCCCTGACCCAAGAACTTGCGGAATTGAAGATTGTTTCTGCCGATCCGATTAAGGAACATGCCCTCAACGTCGAGCTGACCCAGCAGAACACACGCTTGGTGGGCGAAGTGGAAGAACTGTCCTCTATGACCAGGCAGTTGAAAGACAACGTACAACTCGAATGGCTGCTGTATGGTGGCGTTCTGGTCCTTATCGGCCTGATATCCGGTGTAGTATTAAAAGCCCGGCCCCGGCAACCGATCAGTTATTCCCGCTATAACAAGTGACCACGTCAAGAAAATGAATTCCGGCAATATCTCTTCCGATTATTTCAAAGCCTCAAGGGTGGTACGGAGTTCTTGGACCTCCGTTTTAAATAAGTCCAGATGTTCATCCCGTTGAGGTTGCGTCTCCTTGAACTTCCATAACCGCTTAAAGATGGCCCACAGTTCCTTGTTATGGGTCACCCCAAGATCGTAGGCCGATGTGACCCGCTTGGCTTCATCCCCGATACACTGAACCCGGTGAACAAATCTTCTGTTGCCAAAATCGCCACATTTTTTTTTGCATAACTCCCTTAAGAGTGATTGTGAACAAGTACGTCTATCATTGGTTGTCTATAGCTTTTACGATAGCGAGCAATCCTGATTATGGCTAACTCCTCCGCAGGATAAGGTAAGCCTATTGTCATAAGTTTTCTTTCATCCTACTTTGCTCGAATCCCATGGCTCGAGCCTGTTGGTTTGACTCAGAAGCTTCTATGTTGGTGGGCAGAGAAATGGGCCAAAATTATTAGCCAACAAAAGATGTGCCCCCCTAACTGACAACTTGTTAGGGGAAATCCACAGCGGGAGAGATAGACCAATATATTTACAAAAGCCTGTTCAAGGCCCCCTCACCCACAATGGCTTAGTCACACGGTTCCCATCGGTTCATCAAGGCCTGCTGGTTGGTCTCTTCCCCATGTGAAAATGACTTAGGAGTGGGAGTACACTACCGAACAAAAGCCATTGAATGATTTGCCTCCAATCGATGAGCTAATTCGGTGAGGGTCCCGGCAGCTAGGCTCTCGGGATGTGAGAGAACCAAAGGAGAGCCTTGCCTGAGGGCAAGCAGAGACAGTTCGGATGCTCGAGTCATAGTTCCAGCGATCTCACAGCCAATTTGTTTTCCAATATCCGATAAGGCCAGTGAGGTGGCTTCTCCTCGCTGAACAATCGTTGCGCATATTTTTTCTTTCCCAATTCCCCACTCCTGTATGAGTTGAACTGTTTGTTGCGCGAAAGCAAGGCAGGCGGGATCAGGTTCCAGAACGATTATGAGAGAATCGCAACATTGCATGATGGCCCGGTTGGCCTTAGAGGGAGCCCAGGCAAGATCAATAATCGTAAAATCTGCCATGCCAGGGAGTTCTTCTACTATGGCCTTAGATTGATTTGGTGAAATGTCTCGGCACATCGCCATGGTTTGGGGACCAAGTAGTACTTGCAATCCACTAGAGTGAGAGATAAGTCGTCTTTTCAGTTGGTTAGCATCAATGGTTATGCCCTCTTCATTCAGGAGATCAACTGAGGTACGATTGGGCGAAAGACCTAATTGGCAGGCAAAAGTGCCTAGATAGGATCGCAATTCAGCCGCAATAACCGTTTTTTGATTTTTCACTAAAGCCAGGGCCACATTCAGGGCGACCGTGGTGGTCCCAACCCCGCCCTTAACTCCTAAAAATCCAAAGGTACTACCGTGTCTCACTGATTGGGTCTGGCTCAATTGACGTGTTCGATGTAGAAGTCCTTCGATGCGAGCCAGCATCTCTTCGCTTTCAATAGGTTTGGTGAGGTATTCATCTGCGCCAGCCTTCAATCCTTTTACTTTATCGGGGACTTGAGTCCGGCCGCTGAGCATAATTACCGGCAAAGAAATCGTTCCTGGATTGGCCCTGATGCGCTCACAAACTACCATGCCGCTAAGATCCGGCAGCATCACATCAAGAATGACCAGGTCGGGAGGAGCCGTCAGAATTTTCTGTAATCCTTCTTCCCCGGTCTCTGCGGCGTCAACATCATAGCCTTGAGCCTTCAGGGCGTAGGTCAGCCAATGCACAATATTGGGTTCGTCATCAACAATAAGGATTTTTCCAGTCATGAGACCTCCATCTCGGTTTCTTCGTTGGCATAGGTGGGGGCAAGAAAGTCTGTCGAATCATGCCCGTTGGGATTTGTCCATGGAAGAGTGAAAGAAAAAGTCGTACCTTTACCAAGCTCACTCTCCACATGGATATGGCCTCGGTGAGCCTCCACGATTTTCTTGGCAATGTATATTCCCAATCCCGATCCGGCCCCCGCCCGTTTGGCTGCAGTATCGCCTTGAAAAAATTTACCAAATAATTTTTGTTGATCTTCCTGGGAAATGCCCTGCCCCTGGTCAATGATCTTCACGGACACATGCGCCTCTTCCACCTTTGCCTCTAAGAGGATGGGCTTTCCCGGATCCGAAAATTTGATGGCGTTGCTCAGGAGATTCGTCAAGACTTGTTCCAAGAGGTGTGGGTCGCCCTGTATCATCAAGGATGCGTGCGACAGCGCTAATGATAAAGCAATGTTCTTTGACTGGGCTAAGCCTTTTACGGCCTCAAGCGAATCTCTGAGTAATTGACATAAGTCCATATTCTCAAGGTTCACCTGAAAAAACCCCGATTCCCATCGAAATCCATCGAGAAGATCGTTTACCAGTCCTGCCAGACGTTTCGTGTCATCGTAAGCCCTGGTGATGAATTCGGCTTGAATGGCAGGGTCAGGAACGAGGTCCTTGGCTAATAATTCCAGATAGCCACGAAGGGACGTGATGGGAGTCCGGAGTTGGTGAGACACATTGGCAATAAAGTCTTCCCGCATCTGGATGACTTCCCGCTCGGCCTTCTCGTGCTCTTTCCTTGCGCTGATATCAATAACCGATGCAAGGACGAAGGTACCTTCGTCGGTGGTGACCGGGTTCAAGCCGATCTCGACGGGGAATTCGGAGCCGTCTTTCCGAAGACCATAGAGGTCGCGGCCACTGCCCATCTGCCGAGGGATAGGATTTCGAAAGAAGGTGGTTCGCTTGCCAGGATGCTTTTCGCAGAAGCGGTTGGGCACGAGCCGTTCGATGGTTTGGCCTAGCAGTTCGTCCTTGGCATAGCCAAATTGCCGACCTAGCTGCTGATTCGCCAACACAATGGTGCCTTGGTCATCAATCATGAGCATGCCGCTGGGGGCCGCTTCGATGACGAGCTGGAATTTGGCTTCCGCGCGTCTGCGCTCCGTAATATCGATGATAGAGGCGAGCACGATGGTTTCATCGTCGGTCATGACCGGGTTCAAAGCGATCTCGACGGGGAATTCGGAGCCGTCTTTCCGGAGGCCATAGAGGTCGCGACCGCTGCCCATCTGCCGAGGGTTCAGGTTCTGGAAGAAAGCCGTTCGCTTGGCGGGATGCTCGGCTCGAAAGCGGGCAGGCACTAAGCATTCAATTGGCTGCCCCACGAGTTCGGCCGGGGAGATATAGCCAAATTGACAGGCAAGAAGCTGATTGGTTAGGACCATGATCCCATGTTTGTTGACCATGACCATGCCGCTCGGGGCGGCCTCGACGAAGGCCCGAAAATATGTTTCTTGTTGTTTGTTTTGTGCCAGGCGCTGGCGCAGTTCAAGTTGTGCGATGACTTGGCGGCTCAAGGCTTGGAGGGCTTGTTGTTGTCCTGTGGTTAAGGTCCGCGGTTGGCGATCAATGACACACAAGGTGCCAATGTTTTGGCCCTCTGGCGTGTGCAGAGGCGTCCCGGCATAAAACCGGATTTTGGGGTCTTGAGTCACCAAAGGATTGTCGGCGAACCGTGGGTCCTCGGACGCATCGGGAATTTCAAAGATTTCCTTTTCCAATATGGCGTGGGCACAAAAAGCGATATCTCGTGGGGTTTCTGAAGCGGTGATGCCCACCTTGGATTTAAACCATTGACGATGGTCATCAATAAGGCTAATGAGCGCGATGGGGGTTTGACAAATGTGGGCGGCCAGTTGAGTCAGGTCGTCGAAGTCTTGTTCGGGGAGGGTATCGAGGACGTGATAGGCCTCGAGGGCCTGAAGCCGTTGGGATTCATTTGTTGGCAATTGGGCGGCGACCATCTGTTGGCTCCATTGTTCCTTTGTTCTTTTTCGGGCAGTTTCTACTTCTTCTTA
>Ga0224497_10000866_pt1 | contig 20100 bp, 23 predicted proteins | sample SF_Jul11_sed_USG_4_FD_167970 | JGI IMG/M metagenome (GOLD analysis project Ga0224497, IMG submission 167970) | Sediment microbial communities from San Francisco Bay, California, United States - SF_Jul11_sed_USGS_13 | ecosystem: Environmental > Aquatic > Marine > Sediment | place: USA... | reverse complement strand
TTTTCTCTTTGGAGCTGCTTTTCTCTTTGGAGCTGCTTTTCTCTTTGGAGCTGCTTTTCTCTTTGGAGCTGCTTTTCTCTTTGGAGCTGCTTTTCTCTTTGGAGCTGCTTTCTTTGCAGTAGACTTTTGTGTTGATCTACGTTTAGTTGCAGCTTTTCTCTTTATAGCCATTAAAAAAACGACATTTTCATTGTTATTCTATAGTTAAACTAAATAATTTTACACAATTTGATAACAAATTATAAACGAAATAAATTTTTTAAAATTTTATTTTGATCTAATTTTTTTCAGTAAACGCTTTCTGCTGATGGTCTTCTTCCTTGCAACCAACTTTTACTACCACAGATAGTGCATTTGTATTGTCTTCTACGCTTGTATGTTGCCATTTCAGGAAGAAAAATCAAAATCTGCTCTGTTTTTATCATGCAGTATCTACACCAACGCTGTTCTTTTTCTTGTTCCATTTTATTTATTATGATCGAAAATTAAGCTCCACGAGTTTTAATGATCGTTAAAACGTCTTCATCTTGCAAAATATGACTTAATCCAACTCTTTGTCCACCAAACTTTGCACTTTTCCCCCAGACCATCCCATATCTGAATTCTCTTTTCATTCTACGATGTAATTTATTGCAAATGTCTTCTACCGTATCCCCCTCTCTGGCAATTAGCGGTTCTTTAAAATCGGTTTCTTCACCTTTTGGTCTCATGTAAATTCTAATGAAACTTAGTTTTTCGTAAATTTTCTCTTTGAGTAATTCAATGTTTATGTCTGAATTTGCTGAAACCTCAATCACATCTGATTTAATTCTCGTTTTCAGATCTTTTAGAAATTCTTTGTCTACCAAATCTATTTTATTTAAAATAGTCAATGATTTTGAATAACTGATATTTCCTGCAATGTGATCAGCTAATTGTTCCGAAGTAATGTCTTCTCTGATTACAACCCTTGCACTGACAATTCCATAAAGATGGAGGATGTCTTTTAGATGATGTTCTGAAATCTTCGTCATCTTTACTTGCTGGGCAACTGCTATTCCTCCAGTTGATGCTTTTTCTATAGTGATATTTGGCGGTAATTGATTTAATCTAATTCCTATATTACCTAATTCGTTTATCAGTACATCTTCATGGTATGGCTGAAAGACATCTAACACAAGTAACACTAAATCTGCGCTTCTAGCAACTGACAAAATTCTTTTTCCTAATCCTTTACCCGTTGATGCTCCTTTGATAATTCCTGGAAGATCTAAAACTTGAATTTTTGCACCTCTATACTCCATCATTCCTGGAACCACAGTTAATGTAGTGAATTGAAACGCACCCACTGCAGACTTTGCTCCTGTTATTTTGTTAAGAAGAGTAGATTTTCCAACACTTGGCAATCCTATAAAAACAACTGTTGCATCTCCTGCTCGTCTAACATCAAAACCATCTGATTTTACACTACCTTTTTTTGTATCTTTATCTTCTTGTTCCCGTTTTAGTTTTGCGATTTTAGCTTTTAGTAAACCCAAGTGATGTTCTGTTGCTTTGTTGATTTGGGTTCTTGCCATTTCATCCTGAATGGCCTTTATCTTTTCTGGTATTCCCAACTCTAATCTTCTTCTAGTTTTTTTCTTTCAAATAAAATGATATTGTTCTTTTCAATTCTTTCAATTCTGGAAATGGGTATTACTTGAAAGTCATTTGATTCTTTAATAAATTCTGGTAACGTTTTTTCAACTATTTTTTCAAAATCTCTGTAGAAAACTTTGTATTCATTTGGATTATCTGCAAATCTTGCTTTACTGAAAATCTCCTCAACGATACCTTTTTTCACAATTATTTTGTTATCCGTACATTAATCAATTTTGGTATAACTTTCATTAAAGATTAAAAAGATATTTTCTACAACATTTCTCAGATTATTTATGTCAAGCAACCCCATAACTGATGAATTGCTTTCAAAACTTTGTGATATTGTGGAAAATACTTTAGAAGACATTGTTGTTCAGTTTAGAGGTCAATTCTTTGAGGAGGGTATGGAAGAAAAATTACATGTCCAATTTGAAGCCCGTCTCTCTACTCTGATTACTAAGAATGGAAGTAATTTTGATGATTTGACTTCTTTTCAACATGATTATATTCAAAATAGAATAATGCGATCGCTCGAGCTTTTCAAAAAAGAATACGAATCATAATCTTTTGATTAACCTTACAAAATTTTCTAATATTATTGATCCTGACAATAATTGTGGATTTTGAGCAATTATGTAAGGATGTTATGGATATAGATCCAAAAATTCGCTTTTCAATGATTATCATAGATGGCAAACAAAAATTTGGTGGGTATAGATTTTATACTGTTGGTATCTTAGATTCTAATGAACTAGATCGATCAATTCAGTATGCATATTTTAGAATGTATAGTCGAAGGATACAGGAATATAAACTTGGAAAAACAAAATATGCTTTAGCAGAATATGAAAATGTAAAGAGTAACATTTCCATTAGATGAGAACACCTTACTTTTGGTAAGTATGGAATTAGATATACTTCATGATGATGCCATTCGTAAAATTTTAGACTTGATCGCAACTTGATTTAGTAGCAAATATTATTCGGCTAAAAAAATCAATCCTATGAACCCCAAAACTTTTGCAGTTGATATTGATGGTACCATTACCGAAAATGGAGGAGGAAGAATCAACCTTGACGCTTTGGCAGCATTAAGACATATGAAAAACATGGGACATAATGTAATTTTTGTTACTGGCCGTTCTTCAATTGAGGGCTTTTTGTTATCTGTTTTTGGAGGAACAACAAAAATTGCAGTTGGAGAAAATGGTGGGTGTATCACTGTGAATACAAATGAACATTTTAAGCTTGGCGATATCGAGAAATGCAAAAAAGCATTTGAAGTAATTAAAAATGAAATAGATAATGTTTGTGAAAAACCTGTGTTTCCAAGGATGACTGAAATAGTTTTAGAGAGAACCTTTGATTTAGATTTGGCAAAACAAATTGTAACTGAAAAAAATTTAGATGTTTTGTTATCTGATAGCCAATATGCATTTCACATCAATTCTGCTGGAATTGATAAAGGATTTGGGTTCAGAGAAATTATGAAAAGATTCACAATATCTTCAGATGATGTAATTGCAATAGGTGATAGTACAACAGATATTCCTTTGTTCAAGGTAGCAAAAACAAGCATTGCCTTGGGAAATGCCTCAGAAGATGTAAAATCTGAAGCTACGATGATAATGTCTTCAAAATCTGGTGATGGAGTAATAGAAGCATTAGATAAATTAGCACCAAGATTGTCGGAGATATAGGATTGTCCTTTAAATCGATTATTGATGAAATAGAAAATAATCTAAAAAAAATACTCGATGATCTTTTTGTTTCTGATATCTCATTTTCAGTTGAAACTGCAAAATCTGGATTTGGGGATATCAGCTCTAATGTCTCTTTTTTACTTGCCAAGCAACTCAAAAAAAGCCCAAAAGATATTGCATTAATGTTATCTGAGAAATATGATTTTTGTCAAAGTACATTAGTATCAAAATCCGAACCCCATCCATCAGGATACCTAAATTTCTATGCAAATTGGAATAAATTAAGCCAACTAATACTATCAGAGTCTCTATTAGATGAATTTGGTTCAATTGATATTGGAAAAAATTCAGCAATAGTAGTTGAACATACAAGTGTTAATCCAAACAAAGCTCTTCACATAGGACATGTACGAAATATCGTAATTGGAGACATTCTTTCCAGAATCTTGGAAAAATCAAACTATAAAGTAAATATCCTAAATTATGTAGATGATTCTGGATTACAAGTAGCCGACATTATTGTAGGATTTGAACATCTTGGATTTGCACAAGATCCTCCACCAGGAAAAAAGTTTGATCATTATTGTGGTGATGATGTTTATGTTAAAACCACAGAAAAATATGAATCTGATTCTAGTTTACAAGAAATTCGAAAAAATACTCTAAAAGAATTAGAAAAAGGAACCTCAGAAACTGCTCTGTTTGCTGATAAAATAACAAAACGTGTTTTGTATGCTCAACTTGAAACGTGCTGGAATTTGGGAATTTATTATGACTGTCTTAATTTTGAATCCCAAATAATACGTTCAGGATTATGGAGTAAAATCTTTGAAAAACTCAAAGAAATGAATATCATAAAATTTGAAAAGGATGGAAAAAATGTTGGTTGCTGGGTAATTCGTGGTGAGGGAAATGAAGAAGATAAGGTAATTGTTAGAAGCAATGGTACTGCAACATACATTGCAAAAGATATTCCTTATGCTGCTTGGAAACTAGGTCTACTGGAAGATCCATTTAATTATCAAAGATTTGAAATTCCACAACCTGGTAATCGAATTTTATGGCAAACAACATTGGAAAACTCTTTAGAATCAAAACAAAATTTTTCTGGGCAAAAAGTGATTACAGTTATTGATTCAAGGCAAGCACGATTACAAAAAATTATTACATCATTAATGACCAAATTCAAATCAGTAGATGACGCATATATCCATCTCGGCTATGAGTCAGTAACATTAAGTGCTGATACCGCAAAAACACTCGGTATGGATACTGATGGAAAACAAACTCAAATGTCGGGAAGAAAAGGACTCTATGTAAACGCTGATTCTGTCTATGATTTATTAAAGAATAAGACTGTTGAAGAAACAAAGAAACGACACTCTGACATGATGGATTCTGAGATTGAAACCATTTCACATCAAGTCTCTGTAGGGACACTACGTTATGAAATGATCAAGCAAGATCTTGACAAAGTAATTACGTTTGATTTAAAAAAATCTCTTAGCCTGGAAGGTGACACTGCACCTTACATCCAATATACACACGCAAGAGCTGTAAGAATTTTGGAGAAATCTAAAAAAACTCCTTCTATTGATATTGACTTTAGCTTGTTAAATGAAAAATTAGAACTAGATTTGATCAGAACTATAGGTATATTTGATATTCAGGTTCGTGATGCTGCAATGAATCTATCTCCTAAAGTTATCGCTAAATATTGCCATGATTTGGCAGTTGTCTTCAATTCTTTTTACGAGCGTGTAAAGGTCTTAGATTTGGATGATAAAAAATTAGAAAATGCTAGACTATGCCTAGTAAATTCATTTAAATCCACCATCGAAAAATCACTTGGATTGCTTGGAATTATTGCGCCAGATAAAATGTAATATTCAAGCATTACTATTGTTTCTAGATGTTGACATCCATCACATGTATTTTCCAAATAATCCAGAGAACATATCCTTGTCTATGATAAAAAAGATTTAGTGGTTATGTCCACAACCACAGGAATGATTTTCATGTCCGTGTTCTTCTTTAGGTGCACATCTGGAACATTTGTCTGAACCCATTGGAGAAAAAAAACTAATTCCACATGATATACATTTGATATTTGTCATGTTTCAGCTTAATGTTTACTGTATTTATTGAATACGATTGTATTTCAAAATCAGTAGATTCTTATCTAAATTTTTTTAGTGTGTTTTTGTGGATAAGATTAAACAAAATTTGCCTGTTCTGTTTTACTTTAATCACTCAAAAAAATGGCTTGTTAAAATTTCTAAAAAAGAATCACTTCACACTCACATAGGTGTAATCAAACATGCTGACGCTATAGGAAAAGAGTATGGTGAACGTCTAGTCACAAATAAAGATAAGTATGTCTATCTTCTCAAACCGACGATTTATGATTATATTATGAAAATTCAACATGGAACTCAGATTGTATACCCTAAAGATATAGGCTACATTATTGCAAGAGCTGGAATTACCAGCGGCCAAAAAATTTTGGAGATTGGGACTGGCAGTGGTTCGCTAACTTCATTTATTGCAAGTGTTGTAAAACCACGTGGACATGTTTACACCTTTGATGTTGATGAAAACTTTATGAAAATCGCAGAAAAGAATATCAAAAAAGCTGGAGTTTCAAAATATGTCACACAAGAGAAACTAGATTTGAAAACTGCAAAGAAATTGCCCATTGATGGAATTGATGTTGCATTGATTGATTTAGGTGATCCATGGAATGTAATACCACAAGTTAGAAAGATATTAAATGGAAGTGGTGCAATTTTTGCTATCTGCCCTACCATGAATCAACTTGAAAAATTGACTATGGCACTAGTGGAAAATGAATTTACAGACATAGAGTCAACTGAGCATATTTTACGAACTATTGAAGCTAGAGAAGGAAAAACTAGACATTCATTCCAAGGAATTGGGCATACTACTTATCTATGCTACGCCCGAAAAGTCTTCTTTGGACGAGAGTCAAAAAAATTAAAATCTACAAAAAACATCGGTAGTAAATAATAATCCAATGTAAATGCTAAAACAAGATTTATTCATCCATGTTTACAACCTGATATATGGTAATAAAACTTCTCAAACTTTCTACTGTCAGAAAATTTATTCCTTCACGTAAATCAAATTCTAGGAAAGGAGACAATGGCATAGTTTTAGTTGTTGGAGGAAGCTACATTTACCACGGAGCTCCTATTCTATCATCCATTGCTGCATTACGTTGTGGGACAGATCTGGTATATACTGCCATTCCAAAAATTAATGTTGTACCCACACGTGCAATTTCTCCAAATCTAATTGTAATTCCTTTAGTTGATCAAAAATTAACACGTGGTGCTGTCAGCAAACTACTCGGTGCATTGCCAAGGAATCTAGATTCTGCAACCATTGGTATGGGCCTTGCAATTCAAGAAAAAAATGCTTTGATTAATTTGATAAAATCTTTACTAGATAGAGATGTTCGGCTGTCCTTGGATGCAAGTGCCTTAATTCCAGAAGTCTTACCATGCCTTTGTGACAAAAATGTTGTAGTTACCCCTCACGCTGGAGAGTTTAAGCGATTGTTTGGAATTTTACCTCTCAACTCTAAAAAAGAAAGAATTTCACTTGTTGAGAAACATGCTAAAGAAAATGGAATTACTGTATTACTAAAAGGTTCAACTGACGTTATATCTGACGGAACAACAACTTTTCTTAATGAGAAAAAAACTCCTGCAATGACTGTTGGAGGCACTGGTGATGTTTTATCCGGCTTAGTAGCAGGAATGCTTTCAAAAAATCGTAATCCATTGGAATCTTCTGCAGCAGCTACATACATCAATGGATTAGCAGGAAAAGCCGTTCAAAAGAAATTTGGATTACATATGACTTCTATGGACCTATTAGAAGAACTTCCTGCAGTAATGAAACCCTTTGATAGAATCGTATAGTGACATGAATCCTCTCAAATATGTTGACTCTCACATGAAAACCTTGGTTTCAGATTTGCAAATGTTAATTAGACAACCTAGTGTGTCTGCAAAAAATGAGGGAATCGTAGAGTGTGCAAATCTTGTTAAAAAATTACTAGTAAATTCAGGAATTCAATCTGATCTTTTGCAACTGAAAAAAAATATTGCACCAATAGTTTATGGTGAAATTAAATCAAAATCAAATCCCTCTAAAACTCTATTATTTTACAATCATTATGATGTTCAACCTGCAGAGCCATTTGAACTGTGGGACGATCCTCCTTTTAGCGGTAAAATAAAGGGAAACAAGGTCTTTGGTCGTGGTTCGGCTGATGACAAGGGGGAATTGATTACACGAATCAAAGCAGTAGAAGCATTTTTGAAAACTACTGGGGATGTTCCTTGTAATGTTAAATTTCTAATTGAAGGCGAAGAAGAAACTGGCAGTGCACACATTGAAAATTATTTGAAAAAGTATAAAAAGAAATTTTCTTGTGATGGAATAATTTGGGAATTTGGATATGTTGATTCCAAAGATACTCCGATTGTTGGTCTAGGAATGAAAGGCCTTCTTTTTGTAGAATTGTCTGTTAAAGAATCTGTTCGTGACGCACATTCTAGTTTAGCTGTATTAATTAAAAACCCTGCATGGAGATTAATTGAAGCATTAAAAACACTTCGAGATGAAAATGGACATATTCTCATTAAGGATTGGTACAAAGATGTAATTCCCTTTACAAAAACAGACTTGGAGATTATTTCAAAAGAACCTTTTGATGAAAACTCATTTAAAAAAGAATTTGGAATTAACTCTTTTATTGGTAATATGAATGGGATGGCTGCAAAAAAGGCACTAGTTGGTAGTCCTACTTGTAATATTGCTGGATTTGTTTCAGGTTATATTGGTGAAGGCGCAAAAACTGTTTTGCCTGGAAAAGCTTTGGTGAAAATTGATTTCAGACTTGTCCCTAAAATGGATCCAAAAAAACAAGTTTTAAGACTCAAAACTCATTTAAAATCAAAGGGATTCTCTGATATTAAAATCAAAATTTTTCATGGTGAGGCAGCTGCAAGAACAAACACTTCTGATCCATTTGTTACTAAAGTACAAAATGCAGCAAACGAATCTTATGGAAAGTCCATCTTGAATGTTTCAAATGCCGGAACTGGACCAATGTTTTCTTTTGCTAATATCTTAAAAGCTCCCTGTATCTCAATTGGAAGTACTTACATGTTTTCTCGAATCCATTCTCCAAACGAATTTGCCAGAATTGATTTACTTAAAAAAACTACAAAGTGTATTTGCTTGATAATGGAAAAATTTGGAAAAGATTAGTGTAAGCATCTGGGTAACTTTTTGACAATATGTGCTAACGATGCTCTTCCTGGACCTGCTGCAATAATTACTAGCGCTACTGCCAATAATATGAGATCTAATTCATATGCGCCCTCTCCTGTTAAATTAGATGCCTTTTTGACATAGAAAATTGCTCCCAGCATGATTATTGAAATTAATGATGCAGAAATTCTGGTCAGTACTCCAACAATCAAAAGAATCCCTGGTACCAACTCTGCCAACGCTATTGGAATCTGCATCTCTGGAGGCATTCCTAGTGATCCAGTTAGAAATCCTGCAAATCCTGGATTAAATTTTCCAGATCCATGAACTATGAAAATTATTCCTATAGCAGATCTGAGGCCAAAAAATGTGATGTCATTTAATTTTGTCTGATGAATGTTTGCCTCAGTCATGCCAACTCACATTTTTCATTGTATAAAATATTTATTCATAATTATCATCTAAAAGGAGAAAGCCCTTTATTATGCTCCAAAATGATTTGAAATATGTCTATGTACATGCCTGGCGCTACAGCTGTGGGGATAACTTTTGATGGTGGCGTTGTTCTTGTCAGTGAAAAAAGAATAGCCTTTGGAAATTTCCTTGTAAGCAAGTCGACAAAGAAAACTTTTCCAATTACCCCAAAAGTTGGAGCTACATGCGCTGGTCTTGTTGCTGACATGCAAATTCTTACATTACAAATTGCAGCACTTGCAAAAATTCGAAAAATGGAACTAAAAAGAGATATTCCTCCAAACACAATTGCCAAGATGATGTCTAATATGATGTATGAACGAAGATTCTTTCCACTTCTAACTCAGGTAATTGTTGGTGGTGTTGTCGACAAACCAATCATGTACACTCTTGATCCATTAGGCTCTGTTCTTCCAGACGAGTATGCTGCAGTAGGAACTGGAGCTGAAATGGCATTGGGGGTTTTGGATCCACAGTTTAAGCCAAAGATGACAAAAGATGAGGCAGTTGATTTGGCTAAAAAGGCAGTTCGTGCAGCAGCATTGAGAGACTCTGCAAGTGGCGATGGATTGGATATCCTCATCATTACTGACAAAGGAACAGAAGAATTTACTGAGAAGTAAAGTTAATCATAAAGAGTTTTTCCAACTTCCCAGAATTTATCAGATATATAATGCAAATTTTTTACAACTTCTCCTTTTTCCATGTTTTCAATATCATTACTGGAAACAAGTGCTTTGCCGACTGCTAAAAATTTATGTTGTGATTCTTCAATAATACAAACAATTTTGTCTTTTTCAAAATCAGAATGATTTTTAATTCCAGGCCTCATAATGTTGGCACCTTTACAAACAAATTTCACAGCGCCCATATCCACCATTACATAGGGGAATTTCTCAAGAGTTGTCGTTTCTGATAAGAATGGAATATATTCTTCGTCTATTTTTAAAATTTTAATTTTTTCTCCTGTAATTATTTGAACATCTGAAGAAATTTGATGTACTTTTAGATTTTTTATTTTAGGAATCTCTATTTCCCATTTTTCTGCTAATATTTTTAAAAGTGCAGATGTCTCACTCTTTGAAATTAAATTTGATTTCAAGTTCTAGAGATCTCTTGTCTGATGTCAAGTAAGTCTCTAAGTATGGAGCTTGCTGTTTCCATTCCTCCTGCTCCTCTTCCTATGATTGTCTGCGTACCAGAATGTTCAGATGTAAATGCAATTGCATTAAGTGTTCCATTCACACACAAAGGATCATCAATTGAAATTTCCTTTGGAGCTACTGTTAATTCTCTATTGCATGATGCTATAAGCTTGACTGCGCATTTGTTTTTGGTAGCTTTTTTGATGTCTTCTGTGGTTACTTTGCGAATTCCAGTACAATTAATGTCAGGCATTGTAACTTTCATATCCATAATCCAATTTGCAAGAATAACTAATTTGGCTGCAGCATCAAGACCATCTAAATCCAGAGATTCATCTGCTTCTACATATCCTTTATCTTTGGCATCTTTTAATGCTGCATCAAACGACAGACCGTTTGCCATGTTTGTCAAAATGTAATTTGTAGTACCATTTAGAATGCCTGCAAATGAAGTAATTCTTTCACCTTTTAGGCTATTTTTTGCATAATCCAAAATTGGAGTTCCTCCACCAACAGTTCCACTAAATTTGAACATAACTTGATTGTATATGGCTAATTCCATAAGAGATGGAAATGCTAATGCCAATGGACCTTTGTTAACCGATATTACATGCATCTTGTGTTTCATTGCATTTGTAATGTGTGTCATTCCAGGCTCTGCATCTTTATAGTTACTAGCCGTAGTTTCAATGAGAATATCTGCATCCAGACTTTCTATCATTTCAATTCCTGACATGTTGTTTTTTGTATTTGCATATTTTTTTACTGTCTGAAATTTTTTCTTTACTTCGATTAGCTTTTCTAAATCTAATCCTGATGAATCAACTGCACTACCTTTGCTGTCAAACACTCCTATGACTCTAGGTTTTAATCCATATTTTGCATAGATGTCTTCTGATCTTGAAACAAACAGCTTTACTAAACTCTGACCAACAACTCCAAACCCACAAAGTATTATGCGCAAATTCTTTCCCTCCTTTCTGTTTTTTGATCGTTTCTCATTTAATTCACTCTAATTTTCTTACTCGTAATTGTGTTTTATTAATAATTTTTGAATAATTTTTGAATTTTTTGAATGTTATTGAAGCTATTATTTTATCTCATCAATTTTATCTAAATCTAGTGAAATAGAGTTAATACAATATCTCAGATTGGTAGGTTTTGGCCCATCATCAAATACATGTCCTAAATGTGCACCACATTTCATACAGTTCACTTCAGTTCGAATCATGTTAAATGATGTGTCTGAAACATATTCTATTTTTTCTTCTGATATTGGTTTCCAAAAACTGGGCCATCCTGAGCCTGAATCAAATTTTGTGTCTGATCTGAATAATGACTCTCCACAACAAGAACATTTGTAGACTCCTTTTTCTTTTATATGACAATATTTTCCACTAAAAGGTGGCTCTGTTCCTTTGTTTATACAAATCTCAAACTGTTCAGGTGTCAATTCTGATTTCCATTCTTCACGTGTTTTAGAAATTTTTTTTGTCATGTCTTTTCTTGTTTTTAATACTATTATGATATTATCTGTTTATTTTTTCTCTTTTCTTCTGTTCTCTTTTCTGATTTGAATCTCTCTAAATCATATTCTTTCAAATCTACAAATTTGATTATTTTGCAAAGATTTGGATGCACTCTGTTAATCTCTTTATACATATGTTGTGCTACTTTCCTATAATCAACATGTCCTTGTGGCACGGTTCGCAATTCAATGAGATGACAGGCTTCACGTAAATTAAATTTTATAAAATATGGATAATTATAAGCAAAATTTACAACGTATTGAGATTGCTCTGGAAATTTAACTCTGATTTTATTAAATGTGTTTTTGGTCATATCCATACAATCATCAAAGTCCTTATCAATTCCTAACACCCTGATTTCATCTGGAATTTCATAACCATGATCTGTTGTTAATAATTGTCTTTCTAATGTTAATACTCTATGCCTGTGAAAGTCTCTAAACATACCAAAATTATTCAAAAGATCAAAAGTGTAGTAAACATTTTCAAATGCTCTTGGTGGTCTATGACGTCTGTTTTTCCGTAATTTTGTTAACGAATTGATGATTCTTGATTTATTTTCATTTGACATATTTTTTACTTGTTGTAAAATGTTTAGGTATGATGTGCTAGGAGATTGTTCATAAATTATACTTGTAATTACTTTGTCAATTGCATTTTTTTCTGATTCATAATCTACCAGTTTGGTATGTACTCCTAAAGTTATTTTTGGTTTAATCTCCTGCGCGACTTTTCTTGCTGTACTTTTTAGATCTCTAAGATAATTTTGCAGCGCTTTTCCATATTTGTCATCTGTTCTTCTAACAAATGATTTGATTATTGTATCTAATTCTTTTTTAATTTTTGAGGCTAAATCTCGCTCTTCATGTAAATCAGATGAACCTAAAACTGTAAGAAGATATTCAAATGCCCTGCCATTTCCTGTAATTCCTACATTAGTAAGAGTAGATGCTGGAAGAAGTCCTCTGAGAATATCTAATGCTTTTGCTTTTGTTGAACCATTGTAAATCATATTTGCAGATTTAATGTCGCTTTCATCTTTTAGTTTTAAAAATTTTTTTTCTTTTTTATCTTTGGAATCTTTAAAAGAATATTTTTCAATTGGATGTTTTTCTCTTACATAATTTATCATTTGTTCGATATTTTTTGAATAAACATCAAATGAAAAATTACATGTTTCTAAATATAGATCGGCATATCTTGATTTCATTAATTCAGGATCTCTGTAAAATCTATACTGGCCATTTATTTTCTTATTCCATGCAACATATCTTGAAGATTTTTCTAAATATGATAATCCTATTCTTCTATCTTCAATTTTTTTGACAGCAATATTTGATAGTCCCTCAATTGCAATTTGTGCTTCACCTAGTTCTGCAACTGAATCATCCCCATACTCTAAAAGCACTCGGTTGTAAAATTCCTCTCCTCTATTTTCGCTTTTCAAAAATTCATCTAAGAATATTTGGCGCATACTCTTGTCTGTTCTACTATATCTTGACATTAACGCGCCTCGATCAACTTGTCGTGGAGTAATAATTGCAAATACACTACCATCTGTATTTGAAAAATGGCCTGACAGAATCTTTTTTTCTTTAGCAGTAAACTCTGACAATAATGTTAAACAAATTTCCAATTATTAATAGTCTATTTCTTTTTTCCAATTTGAATTAGATCTGGCGCTTTAGTTTTTTCCATCCCTTTTGTTTGCCATCTTAATAGGACTTCTTTGAATGCATTTGCATCTGCTTCGTTTTCTGTATACATTAATGTAGTTACCCATCTGCCTTTTCCTGCTTTTCCACCAACTGAACTCATCCAGAAATTACTAGGAAGTGTTTCCATTGATTTGTTGTTTGGTTCCTTTGTGATGTCAATCCATCTTTTTGAGACAAAGTACAAAATTTGTTCTAATTCTTCGCGTTGAATCATATGGCCTTTTAATTGTCATTAAATTTTAAAATTTCTCTTAATCTTTTGGTTTTGGGTTAGTAAAAATAATCTTACCAAAACTAGAAACCTTTCTAACACTTTGTCGGTTATACAAATCTCTAAATCACTACACATGACTCACGACGATATCGATATTATCGGTAAAAACGTCAAAGACATGTACGGCACATTTATGGGCAAAGTCATTGGAACAATAACTGATATCGATGGAAGCATCCAATCAGTAGGTGTTGACTGTGGTTCTCAGGGTTTACAGCAAATCCAATATGAGCAACTAGTAGTTCAAGGCGATATTGTTATTTTTATTCCAAAATGGAGACTAGACTCACAAAGGCTTCTACGCGAAAAGCAACTAACTTTACGTCGTCTAAAGGCTCTGATTGATATTGTTTCTGAAAATGGTGACATGAAAGCAGATGCAGAAATAATTCATGAAAAATACAAGTCAAAGCTTGTATCACTAGATGAAACAGAACATGAAATCAAAGCTAAACTTGAGGCAAGATTGACAGAGTTAGATGAGCAAATGAAGTCTGCAAAGATGTTACTATTTGATGCAAAAGTACAATACAAGAGTAATGAAATCTCTGAAACAACATTTGATACAGTGAAATCATGTACAACAGAATTTATTGAGCATGTGACTCACGAAACAGCAGAAATCTCAAACGTTCAAAGAAGAATTTCAGATCTTGATATAGAAGTTCAAAATACTATTGCACCTCCAGAAAAACATCTTCAAGATTCCGCCGTATCATATCTGGACAACACTGAACAAGAAGTTCAGACTAGTCTTCCAGAGGCGCCAACAGCACCAGTAACAACATCTTCAGAAGTCCCTTTTACAATTGAGGCACAAACATCAATATCAGAACCTTCAATTGAATCTGAAGCGCTACCAACAATTCCAGAACCACCCAAACAGGTGACAGCAGAAACATCTGAGAAAAACAATAATAACGACTGGCTTGCACGAATGGAAGCACAATAATTTTTTTCATTTTTATTACATTAAAGGTATAAGTAAAACCAAACTTGATTTTTTAACTATGCTGAAGTATTTGATTTCTCTATGATTGATTTTATTGATTCCTAAATAAATTTGAGTATTCCTTATATCTGAGTATTTTATCAGTCATCACAATTCTTACTACGCTTGATGGATATTTCGAATCTAATTTGATGACTGCATTTGACCTTGATTTTTATGAAATTGAAGTTAACATTTAGAAAGTTCAAAACCCTAGATATTTTGATGTCTGAATCATATGATATTGGGCTTGGAAACTATGATGTTTCCACTAGAAAGTCCGCAGAATCTGATTATGTAGGGTTTTGGGAAAATCAAGCCAAAAATCTTCATTGGTCTTCCATCTGGGAAAAAACGCTTGATTGGAATCCTCCATTTGCCAAATGGTTTGTGGGAGGGAAACTCAATGCATCCTATAATGCCTTAGACGTACATCAAAAAGAAAAATCTGACAAACCTGCAATTTTATGGGAAGGAGAAAATGGCGATTCTAGAATTTTAACTTATCGAGAAATGTTAATTGAGGTTCAAAAATTTGCCAATGTTCTAAAGTCATTAAATGTGAAAAAAGGTGATAGAGTTACAATTTATCTTCCCATGATTCCTGAATTGCCAATATCTATGCTTGCCTGCTCTAGAATTGGCGCAACACATACTGTAGTTTTTTCTGGATTTAGTGCAACATCCATTAGAGATAGAATTGATGATTCAAAATCTAAGGTTGTCATTACTGCTGATGGGGGATATCGACGTGGTTCTATTGTAAAACTAAAAGAAGTTGTAGATGAAGCAATCCAAGATTTTGATTTTGTAAAAAATGTAATTGTTTTTGAAAGAACAAAAACAAAAATTGCAATTAATGAAAAAGACAAGCTTTGGAATGATCTAATGAATAATGCTTCTGATATTTGTGAACCTGAACCTCTAGATAGTTTACATCCTCTTTACATTTTATACACATCTGGAACCACAGGAAAACCAAAGGGAGTTTTACATGGAACAGGTGGATATCTTACTCATCTCTATTCCACCTTCAAATGGGCCTTTGACATTAAAGACTCTGATGTGTTTTTTTGTACAGCTGATATTGGCTGGGTTACAGGACACAGCTATGTAGTTTATGCCCCACTACTTCATGGAGCAACCGAGGTAATGTATGAAGGCGCTCCAGATTTTCCTGATGCATCACGTATGTGGAACTTGATTCAAAAATACAAAGTTACAATTTTTTACACAACCCCTACAGCACTACGAATGTTTATGAAGTTTGGAGATGACATGCCAAATTCTTTTGATCTTTCTTCAATTAGATTACTGGGAACTGTAGGAGAACCAATTAATCCAGAAGTGTGGAAATGGTATTATAAAATAATAGGAAAAGAAAAATGCCCCATCATAGATACTTGGTGGCAAACAGAAACTGGTGGAATGCTAATCTCTCCCCTGCCTGGATTGGAGACAATTCCGCTCAAACCTGGCTCTGGAACAAGACCAATCCCTGGACTCTTGATTTCTGTTGTTGATGAAAACGGCATTGAACTTCCTGCAAATACAAAGGGATTTCTTGTTATCAAAAATCCATGGCCTGGGATGCTTTTGACATTGTGGGGTGATGATGAAAAGTACAAAAATGTCTATTGGTCAAAATATCCAAATTGTTACTATGCTGGCGACTATGCAATTAAAGATGAAGATGGATACTTTTGGCTACTTGGCAGAGCGGATGACGTTTTAAAAATTGCAGGACATAGAATAGGTACTGCAGAGCTAGAAAGCTGTATTGTATCACATGATGATATTGCAGAATCTGCAGTTTGTGGAATTCCTGATGAAGTTAAAGGGGAGGTAATCATTGTATTTGCTGTTCTCAAAGAAAATGTAGAAAAAAATCCTGATGTGTTAGAAAAAGAATTAATTTCAAAAATTCGAACAGACATTGGTTCAATTGCAACTCCAAAACAAATCTATTTTGTATCAAAACTTCCAAAGACCAGGAGTGGAAAAATTATGAGACGGCTTTTAAAAGCAATAGCAAATAATGAACACATTGGTGATGTCAGTACATTAGAAGATGGTGCGGCAGTAACTGAAATCCAAACAGCTTTTGAGGAATTAGGAAAATCAATAAAAGAAAAATAGGCTCTTATTATTTTGATTTTAATGATTCAAGATCTGTCTCTAATAGCATGTCAAACATTTTTTTTAAACCGTCATATTCTGATTTTGAATTCTCATCAAATTCTTCATAATCCGTATTTTTTATCTCATTCAGTCTGCTTTTTGCCTCTTTGAAATATTGTTTCATCTCTGCAATTTTATTATTGGCAAGTTCATTGACATCAAAAATCACTGTATTGCTTCCAATTAGATTCTTTTTCTCATCATATAAGCTGGTTGCTTGCAGTACTCCTGGAAATTCACTCCCATTCTGCCTCTTGAATGTGATCTTTTGGTCTGACACCTTACCTGTATCAAACCATATTTTCAGGGACTCGTTCATGGCCTCCCATGATTCTTTGGGGACATGCTCAAAAATGGACTTGCCTAAAATCTCTGATTTTGCATACCCAAGTTTTGATGCATAAGTTGAATTGCAGTCAAGGATAATGCCAATCGAATTGATTCTCCGCCACATTATTGGTGCGTCTTTGAGAATTTTTCTGGCCTCTGTTTGCAACACTCCATTGTTGTCTCTTGTCTTATTATTAAATTAAAATTAACTGAACCACTGATCCAAATTATGACTCTTTTTTTCGATTGCTTTTTTTAGACGATTTAAAGATGGTTGAACTCTATCTTCTGAGAAACTTCGCTCTCTTACTAGATAATTTGTAATTGCATCGTAGTCTACTTTATCAAATAGTATTTCATCTACTTTTGCAATATTCGGTTCCAGAAATATTTTCCTTATCTGCTCGTAGTCAATTTCTTTTAGTTGTTCTTGAATCTGTGGAATGTCTTCCAATCTTGAATATTGTTTGATCATTTTAAGTGCAGTTTTTGGACCAACTCTTTCAAATCCATTTGGATTAAAATCAGTACCAATCAAAATCCCAACATCTACTAATTCTTTTCTTGTTAATTCTAATGCATCCAAAGTCTTTTGCGTTTCAATAATTTCAGGTTCAATCTCGATGTAGGTATTCCTATTTGGAATTTTTCTTCTTCCACTGTTTGTAAAATTTCTGACCAGTTTTTTTGCACCAAACAAAATTGAATCAAAGTCTTGACTTGCAGATGCATAAGCTTGTCCTGTGTTTGTTAGATTGGCAGCTGTTGCCTCTCCTTCTGAAGGCGCATCAATAATTGGAATTCCAAAATATTTCAATAATGTCTTTGAATCATCTACCATTCCGTCTTTCATACTTGTTGTTTGCTGTGCATATTTTCTTGCATCCTCTAATTTTCCTTCTGCAATTGCTTTTTCATATTTTATTGTGGCATCTTTTTTGATTTGCTTTCTTCTTTCAATCTCTGCTGTTTTTAGTGATGGTGGCTTTCCATCAAAGACATAGACTGGCTTTATTCCTAGGGATAAAAATTTGATATTTCTGTACAGCAGTCCGCTTAAATGACTGGTAATTCTTCCTTCCGAGTCAGACAATTGCATCCCGTCTGGTCCTCTAATTATGGCTAGAAACTGGTAAATCGCATTGTATGCATCAATTGCTACTACTTTGTTTGAAAAAGATTCAAGCTTTGTTTTTTCCCTAATTACTAGTGATTTTAGATTTAGACCCATAGTTACTTGATTTTTATGATTTTTGTGGTATTTTGTGTTTATCTTTTGAAATAAAGCAAATACCAATATTCTGACTGGAGTATTTTGAAAATATGGCAAATTGGTTTCTTTGGGCAGGAATAAGCTTTATTCTTGGTGGTGTGGTCAATTCGGCACTTACTATGGGTGCTACTGAACCTATTAGTTTTCAAGAGGACATTTCCGGATATGCTATTGGATGGATTCTTGTGGGAATTGTTTTGATTGTAATTGGTTTTATTAAACGTAAAAAGTAATTGATAATTGCGTTCTTTTCATGACTCAAAATGGTAAATTGATCTACAAAATTACAAAAATACCTAACCATCATGTGTTTTTTTAAAATTCATTTTTATTAAATAAAGAAAATAGATAATTCATTATGAATCGTTTTGATTTACCTGAACATCTTTCTGAAAAAATTTATGAAATAAAGACAGATGAAACAAAAACCTTCTCAAAATTAGTTTCTTATTTTCCCTTGTCTGATGATGAGAAAAAAGAAATTCAACATTTGTTAGGTGATAAATTCACAATTGATATGTTTTCTTCTATTTTTTCTGATATTATTTCTGATGAAGAATGGGAAAAATCTAAAGTACAAATAAAAAAAAGATTTCACAATGAACTTTTTAATATTGATAAAATCTGATTCTTTTGATGTTTTCTAATATTCTAATTTGCTTTATTATGGAGATGATCTCAGATTAATTGCCAGGTTAGCCAAGTGGTAAGGCGGCCGTCTCGAAAACGGCTACGCGCAAGCGTGCAGGGGTTCGAATCCCTTACCTGGCGTACTCGTAACTTCATACTTTTGAAATTATCTGGAAGTATATTATGTTATTTTTAGCAACCCTATGAGATGTGGAATTATTCTGTGGGAAGGATAAAAAAAGACTGGACTCTAGTAGTCAAGGACGATATTGAGAATTTGATCTTAAAATTCATTTATTGACAATCTAAAATAATCAAAAATTAGGTTTGATTTGTAATCAGATGAACGAATGGTGTCCAGACTAACAAAATTGCAATACCCACCCCAATCATAAAAACAATTGTATAGTATGAAAGTTTGACATCTTTATTCCTTAAAGCATAATGTAGAATAATCCAACTAAATCCCCATCCGATCAGCATGATTGTTTCTTTTCCACTGTATGGACCTATCGCATCTGCTCCTGGAATCCACGTCTTTCCAATTTCATGAATCATTATTTTCAATTCTTGGGAGAGCACACTTAGGGTATGAGATATGGATAATGATAAAATCCCTATCATTGATGAGATCATTGCAGCTGCAGCAATACCATTTTTCTTGTTGGGTTTTTGATTCTCTTGAGTCATATCATACCGACATAAGTTTTGTTATTGCTGCTCCAAGAACAAATGCTATCATCAGAACGGTCCAAGCCGTAGCTATCATCGCGCCTAATGCATTTCGTAATCTTTCATCAAAAGGTATTGCATCCTTATACTTCCAAAGTATAAAGGTAGCAGCTATTGCGATAGGAAGTGGAAAAAGCGAAATATGTTCTTTAAATTCAAAAAAAATTTCGTGAATTTCTGGAAATGTAGA
>Ga0224497_10000863_pt1 | contig 20125 bp, 25 predicted proteins | sample SF_Jul11_sed_USG_4_FD_167970 | JGI IMG/M metagenome (GOLD analysis project Ga0224497, IMG submission 167970) | Sediment microbial communities from San Francisco Bay, California, United States - SF_Jul11_sed_USGS_13 | ecosystem: Environmental > Aquatic > Marine > Sediment | place: USA... | reverse complement strand
CTTCGTGCTGCACTCATTTGAGTACTCATATATTAAGTGAGTAATTGCCTGATTTAAACAATAGTAAAAATCAAAAAACTGATCGCTAAAAATGTTTACACCATAGTATGAAAATTGAAGAAGGTCGAATCTAATGAGTATTAGATAAAGATATGAAAATTTTGAGGGCATTCATGGTGGTAGTAAATTTGAATATGAAACATAAATTTTGTTTATTTGATTGTATCAAACAGGTATAATGATTTTAGAACAATTATTTAATTCAAAAGTGAACAATTAGGCTACCTTCACATTTAATCTTCGATACTTCATCATAGAATTTGACATGGTCAGAATCAGTACGATTCAAAGAATGCAGAAAATAAGAGATATTTTCAATCAATTTAGTCTCAATGAAGAATAACAAAACATACTTTTGAAAGTAATCTTAGTTCATTCTCTCAATATTCAAAATTATAGAAGGAATCAAGGCACAGAGAAAAACGCCATGTAGTGTATTTTTTCAGAAATTGTTTCGTAAATTCAATCATAGAAAAATAGATTAGGACAAAATCTTTTGAATAGTAATTATGAATATACTATCCATAGGAGGCTCTGATCCTTCAGGTGGAGCAGGTATACAGAGTGACATTAAAACATTTAATGAATTAAATGCACATGGTTTAACTGTCATTACAGCAGTTACTGCTCAAAACACAACAAGATTTGGTTTAGTTCAACCAATATTAAAAGAAGTAGTAAAGGATCAACTAAATACTGTTTTTTCAGATTTTGAAATTGACGGTGTAAAGATTTCCATGGTGTATAATTCACAAATAATTCAAACAATTTTCCAAGAATTAAAAGATAAGAAAATTCCAATAGTAGTTGATCCCATTATAAAATCAACAACAGGAGGAATTCTTTTAAAAAAAGAAGCAATAAATGATTTTAAAAAATTTTTAATTCCTTTGGCCACCGCAATCACTCCCAACAAATTTGAGGCTGAATTTTTGACAAGAATCAAGATAAATTCAAAAAATATAAGAGAAGTTGCAGAAAAAATTCAAAGTTTAGGAGCAAAAAATATCATTATTACTGGAATCGACGAAGGAAAAAAAATATCAGATTTCGTTTTAGAAGAAAACGCCCAATATACATATTCAAATAGAAAAATATCAAGTACAAATCATGGTAGTGGTTGTAATTATTCATCAGCGATGATTTATGCACTAACAAAGGGAAAAACAATTAAGGAATCAGTAAAATTTGCAAGAAAATATACTTTTGATTCTATCAAAAATGCTAAAAATTTGGGAAGGGGAATTGCAATTACTCAAAATAAAAGTCAAGATAAGTTAGTAATTGAATTAAATCAAGCCATATCTAAATTAATCTCTATCAAAGACATTTACAAAAATATTCCAGAGTGTCAAACAAATTTTGTATTTTCAAAAACAACCCCTAAATCAATCACAGATGTTCTTGGTATTGAAGGTAGGATTGTCAAGACAGGAAAAAGAATTACCGTTGCAGGAAATTTAGAATACGGCGGCTCAAAGCATGTTGCAACTGCATTGATTATAATGAATCAAAAATTTCCAGAAATTTGTTCTGCAATTAATTTAAAATATCAACCAGACATCATATTAAAATTAAAAAGAAAGAGATTTAGAATTTCTAGTTATGATAGAAATACAGAGCCGGTAAAGGTCAGAAAGAAAGAAGGTTCCTCAATTAAATGGGGAATAAAAATGGCAATAAAAAATTTGAGAACTGCTCCCGACATAGTCTTTCATAAAGGAGATTTTGGAAAGGAGCCCATGATCATAGTTTTTGGAAAGACTCCATCAGAAATACTAGAAAAAATTTTTAAAATTATGAGTAATGACTGAGGCAGTAAATTAGAAAACTGTTATGTCATACTAAAGATAATGTGATAAAAGATATATGAATAATCTGTAAAAATATAATGAAGAATAAAGAAAATGAGCGACATTCTAATTAGAGAGTTAAAAAAAGAAGATCTTTGGAATGGATTTTTAACTAGTTTAGATTCTCTTCGGGAGGCAAGTAACATTACAAAAGACAAAGCTGAGAGAATTTTTGAAAAAATTGATTCAAATCAAGATCATGTTATTGCAGTAGCAGAAATAGATGGAAGAATTGTAGGCGCTACAACTCTTTTAATTGAATCCAAGTTCATCCACAACGGTGGAATGGTCGGTCATATTGAAGATGTGGTAGTAGATAAAAATTTTCAAGGTAGTGGAATTGGAGAAAAAATTGTCAAATATCTATTAGAATATGCAAAAAATAGAGGATGCTACAAGACTATTCTTGACTGTACCGATGACGTAATTCCATTTTATGAAAAAATGGGCTTTAAGCATAATGCAAATGCATTAAGGTTTGATTACGACTAGAAATATTCTTTTTTTGGACGTTTCTTTTTTGTTTTTAACAAAATTCCACCAACTATCATAACAGGAGCAGAAAGTATCATGAAGAGTAATGGAACTAATTTAACAGAGTCTGTCAAATACTGTTCGGCAATTTGACCTATAAGAGAATAACAAATTGCCATTCCAGACAACATGATAATGCCACCACCAAGAATCATCAAACCAATGGGTTTTGAACCATAACGTCTTGACAAAATAAATGAAAGCGCAGCCAAAATGGATGCAGGTGCAACTCCAATAGAAATGAATTGTAAAATTTTTGGATTAGCCTCAAAAACCATTCCAAACTCAAAATCAGTTGGTACATTAGTCATAAAGAAGTAAATAGAAATCATTTCTCCAGAAAACATTGCAAACAAACCAATGCTTGCAACTGCAGTCCATTTTTCGATTGCCATGATGATTGAGAATCTAGTTGATAAATAAACTATTCAGAAAAATTATACAATGCCAACTAGATTAGCAAGTTCCTTTCTACATGCAGCACCAAGTTTTTCAGCAGCCTGTTCTGGAGAGATATCATTTAGAAATATTCCATATCCACGTTCAAGGCCTGACCAAGATTTTGTTATTGGATAAATTTCAACATGCCAATGAATCTGTCTGCTGTTTTTCTTTTCAGGAGATAGGTGAAATACTAGATTATAGGAAACATCTTTAATTGTTTTTGAGAGGCCACCAAGAGTAGCTCTTAATATCAATGACAAATCATTAATTTCCTTTTGTGTGATTTTTGAAAAACTAGTGGTATGTTTTTTTGGTGAAATCCAAAATTCATAAGGATATGAAGGAGCCCATGGACAAAACGCAATAAATCCCTCTGTTTGTAGGACTTGTCTTATACCACCAGTCTCTTCATTAATTGTCTGACACATAGGACATACACCTTTTTCATTAAGTATTTTGTGTGATGCTTCTGCCTCCTCGTCAATAATTGGAGGAATGGTTGAAAAGGTTAAGAGATTCAAATGAGGGTGAGGGTTTTTGCTACCTGCAAGTTCACCTTGATCAGCATATATTGAGACATATGTTACACCTTTTTGAGCATATAACCACCTTAATCTGTCTTGAACCACAACTAAGACATTTGACCATTGTTCAGAATCAATTGTTGCAAGAGTATCTTTTTCTTTTGGGGATGCGACAACGATATAGTGATAGCCATAAGCAGGTTCGCTATAATGAGGTCTATCACTATACGAATTTTCAGTGTCTATTGATACTATAGGATTCTTACTTTCAAAAACTCTAATAGACCAGCCTTCAACATATTCATCTTCATTGTCTTGAAGACGTTGAAGCATTCCATCTTTTGCAACAAGTGAAAGTACAGAAGGATTTGTCATAGATTCATTTCCAGGTGCATAAGGAGATTTTTTTGGATCAACTACTTTATCTTCTTTTTTTGAGATAATCATAAAACGCTCAGAAACATAATCTTTGCGCATATCTCCCATGTCTCATATGGACATGCAAAGTATGTAAAAACGTTTATGGAGAATAAGAAAATTATGATTTTAAAAATAGAATAATAATTTCATTAAAACGTAAAAAAACAATTTTTAAAAGTTTTGTATTTTATGATTGTAATAACATTTGATCGCAAAAAATTTGATGAAAGCTTTAAACTAGAGCATCTTAGTCTTGAAAAATAGGTAGCAAGAATGGATAATTCTAGTACTCACTTGATTTACGTTTTATTGGATGGTGTAGGGGACCTGCCTCACCCGGATTTAAATGGAAAGACACCGCTAGAAGCAGCAAATACTCCAAATTTAGATAAATTAGCAAGAAAAGGGGTTATTGGCGAAGTAATTTCTGTAGGAAAAGGAATTGCCCCAGAATCAGATATTGCAGTTTTCAACATGCTAGGATACAAATTTCATCATACAGACTATGCAGGTCGTGGCGTTATTGAAGCAATCGGGGTTGGTGTTGATTTTAAAGATGGAGACTTGGCATTAAGAGGAAATTATGCGACCCTAGATGACCAAGGAGTCATCATAGATAGAAGAGCAGGCAGGCATATTGAGAAAGAAGATGCAGATGGGATTGCAAGGGAGATAGAGAATAAAATTAAATTTTCTCACCCAAATACTTCAGTAGTAGTGGCTCCAACAATAGGACATAGAGTAACTGTCAGGATTAGATCAGATTCAAAGAGATTATCATCGAAGATTACCAATACAGATCCAGCATACAGTAACATAGGAGGCATGGGAGTAGCAAAGGCTGTAGGAGATTTCTTGAAAATTGAGAAATGTAATCCGCTTGAAGAAACTGAGGAATCAAAGTTTACTGCAAATTTGGTTAACGAACTAAATGAGCAAGCAATTAACATTATGAAAGAGAGTCAGATCAATAAAAAGCGTAAAGAACAAGGTAAAAAATTACTAAGTTGTATCTTACTAAGGGATGCAGGAAACAAATATCCAGATGTAATACCAATTAATGAAAAATATTCTATGAAAGTCTCATGCATCGTAGATATGCCGGTAGAGCTAGGAATTTCACAAGTACTTAAAATGAAGGCATATGAGGCGGGAGGATTAACAGATTATGAAGAAAAGGCCAAAGTCGCAGCAAAAGCAATGGAGACTCAAAATGCAATATATGTACATCTTAAAGGTCCAGATGAGTTTGGTCATGATGGCGATGCGATAGGAAAGATGAAAAATATCGAAGAGATTGATCAGAGATTTTTCAAGACACTTCTTGAAAATATTGATCCTAATAAAGTCGCAATTATAATTTCAGCAGATCATTCGACACCGTGTATCAATAAAGGTCATAGTGATGATCCAGTTCCAGTTTTGGTTTCAGCAGATTTTATAAAAAATGATGGAACCACAAGAATGACTGAAGAACAAGCAAAGAAAGGAAGCATAGGACTCATTCAAGGAGCAGAAGTCATAGAGACATCTTTGAATTTAATTAAATCTCAAATATAATCAGCTTATTTTTTTTCTGCATTTCTTTAATTTTTGCTCTAATTCTATCAACATCTATTGTAGCATACCTTGATGGGGAATCACCAAGTTTTTCTAGTGTACGTTTGAGCATTCCAATTCCAATACTATGTTCATTTTTTTGTGCATGTGCAAACGCTACCGCGAGTAAAATAATTCCTTGTACAATTTCTTTTTCACGTCCGACACATTTTTTCCAAACACCCTCAAATGCCTCATGACTTTCCCAAAAACGCTCATTGTTAAAATAAAAAATACCATCTTCAATCCCTTTTTCTTTACTAATTTCTTCTTCAAATACATGACGGGCATCATCTAGAGGTCCAATAGGGCTCAGTTTTTTAACCAATGATTCTATTTTGTTTTGTTCTACGGAAACATCCAATTCTACAAAATTGCTTGCCACACGAGCTACTCTAATTGAGGCTTCAATATCAGAACATAGTTCTCTTGCTTTATGAACAAGTTCCCGAGAATTTTTAGGTGAATAACCATTATTTTTCAAATGTAGCATGTAGCGTTGCATAGTTGAGATTAAACGTAATTTCTTAAATTTCTTATCTTATTTCAATCAAGATTTATATGAAATATACAGAGGATTTCTGTACATGTCTATTATTAACACTGTTAATGATGTAAATAATACATTTCTACTGAGAAGGGAGTTAACCTGTAATTTTGCAGGGTTGGCAGGAAAGCTCCAAAAACTCGAGGCAGTAAATATGATCACAAAAGAATTCAAACTTGAGGATAAAGTTGTAATCCCAATGAGATTACAATGTCATGTTGGAAAACCATTAGTTACAGGAACATTCTACGTTTATGATGATGAGAATTTGGCTAAAAAACATATCAATCCAATAATATTTTCAAGATTAGAAAAATCAAAAGCAAAATTAGCTGATGTACAAGCTTCAGAACAAACTGCAGATGCATCTGCTGAAGATACAGAAGTAAAAACAAACGCAGCATCAGAAATAAAAGAAGAGGGAAAGTCTGAATAATGGCAGGAAAAAAGGGCTCAAGTCCTAATGTCTACAAATATTTCAAAGTAGATGGGAATAAGGTATCAAGAATTAGAAAAATTTGTTCTAGATGTGGAAAAGGAGTTTTCATGTCTGAACACAAAGATAGACATACTTGTGGTAAATGCGGATTGACAGAATTTAATCAATAAATCAGTTAAAGATAGTTTTTTTAATTTCATCATAAATTGAAATTTGTTTTGAGGATTCAAATGGAAGTGAAATGTCAAATACCAATAACTTAAAATATAAAGTGCCCTTTACCGTGACATCAATTTCTCCTTGAGTAAGGAGTATCGAGTCAACTACTGGGGATAAATTATTTTTTTGAATATTCTGAAACAATATGATTTTTTTTGTTTGTCCTGGATTAAGCGTGGTGTTGATTTTACTATAACCATTTCCTACTGAAACATTGTTAATTAAAAGATCATAGTATAAATCAGGAATGTATACTGGAAGTAACCCATTATTACTTAACTCAAATATAAAATTCAGATTAATTTCACGAATTAAATCAAATATTACGTCAAACCAATTGCCAGATAATGTGTTTAGACCTAATTTCATAAGAGTTGACCATGATAGTGGTTCAAAATCAATACTGTGAAACGTTATGTCATTCAGACGTATAGTGAGTTGAGTGTATGAATAGACAAACAATCCAACAACGATTAAAAGTATTATAAAAAAAATAGATATGCCGAGTGCTTTTCTCATAATTTTTGATATATTGTATAAGATTAAGAGATTTCTTATCTAGACAAATTTTTTATTGATAGATTTTTACTTGAACGGATCAAAAGGTAATAATAGGATAATTTCAAAGACAGGGATAATGGATTATGAAAAACTCTGTGACGAAGTTCTGAATTTAGATTCACAGATAAGGTTTGCAGGAATCTTAAATTCACGAGGAGAATTAGTCACAGAAAAAAGCAAAGGTAATTCATCATTGTTATCTGAAGATGAAGTGAAAATGTCAATTCACTACACATTTGAACATTGGAATCGAGTTAAAAATTTAGAACATAAACTTGGAAAAGAAAAATTATTTGTAACTGAACATGAGAATGTAATTCTTTTTAGCTTATTTTTTAATGGGAATTTGTTATTACTAAGCACAGCGCCAAAGTCTAATTACTCAAAAATAATTTCAAATGTACAAAAAGTAATAAAAAAGAATTCAACTGAAAAGAAACCAGAAGATGAAATATCTAAAACAAAAACAAGTCCAAGAACAAAACCAAATAAAAAAAAGGATATTTCAGAACTGAAATCCAGATTAGAAATTTTAGAAAAACAAATTGATGCACTTTCAAAATTTAAGTCAGTATAATTTTTTCTTGTAAATTTTGCTACTTTTTTGTTCTAATTGATCTAGTTTTTTGAGAAACATAGGGTCCAATTTGATTTTGGAGAGATAATCTGCAGATAGTTTCATAATATTTGTATCAAGTGAAATGCTAGATTTTGGAAGATCTTTGTCTAGCCAGAATTTGATTGCTTTATCTTCTAATTTATGATCCCTAAATCCAGCAGGGAATCGTTTAGTGATGTGATTTAGTAATGTTACATCACTAAACACAGCTTTTGGTTCAAAAAGTCGAGTTTCATCAGCATATACATTTTCAAAAAGATTTCCTGTTATTTCATCTGAAAGTAATTCCATTTTTGATATTTTTCGAATGAGTTCTAGAAAATGTAGAAATTCATGTGCCAGAATAGCATGTATGGTACCTTTTAATCCATAAGCAACTAGAGGAGCAGAGATTTGAATAACTACTTGAAATTGATCTTCAAATGCAACAGGAATTGTTCGCGCAAATAAAATTCCAAATTCATATGGATTTGAACTTAGCGAAGAGATGATTATAGAGGGTTCAACGTATGCTATTGGAAAGCGAATCCCTGATGCTTTCTCTATTCTATTGATACCCTCCACTGTAATTGGGAAACGTTTGAGTACAAGATCATAGACCTTGTCAGGAATTAGTCCCTTAACATGTGCTTCTTTCATTCGGATTAATGGATCCAATGTACCAATTCCAGAATATTGAATGTAAAAAGGTTGATTCTATCTAGATTTTGGTTTTCCTGATTTTGATTGTTTTTTTCTTCGTCTGTCAGCACATTGATCTGCATGTCGCTGGTGCTTACCTTTCTTTCTAATTGGCATGATTAACATAAAAAATCAGGTATTAGTTAATTGTTATCATTCCAATTCAATATCATAAAAATCAAATTGCGTACAAGAGCAAGGGGTATTCAAAATTTGACTTACGCCAGGACTGACATTGTCTGATGCCACAAATCGCTTTATGGGAAATCCCCCTTCAGCCCTAATTGTTAATGTAAAACTACGTTTGGAAGTTATTTTGTATTTTAAATTAGAGACTACCTTTTCAGAACGTTTTCCTGATTTTTCATAAACTACTACTGATTTTTTGAGGATTTCTTTTAATTTTCTAAGTGTTTTTGAGTCTATTTCATTTTGAGCATGGATCTGAAGTTTAATCAGAGACGTAAAATGTGGGAATTTTTTTGGAAGTTCAGAAATTATTTTACAATTGGAAATAGAAACTGAATCAAGATTAATTTTTTTTGAGAGATAAGGTCTTCTTTTGAGAGGATTTTGTATTTTTACAAAAAAGGGCCTTCCAGAACCAAGTACAAGACTTGATTTGTCTTCACCCCCCATCCATGTAAACTTTGTAATAGTTCCACCAAATTTTGAAAATAGATAATAAGAAATTTTTCCTTCAACACTATCAAATTCAGTAATGCCATGAAAATTGCAGATCATGCATCCTTTCCCAAAACAATTTACACAAGATTTTTGTTTTTGAGGAAAACCTCTCTGTGTTTTATTATAACTACCTTGTAATGAAATAGATTTTGAACGAATATAGCAAGACTCATCTTTGAAATTTATTGTAAAGGTAATTTCAGGATCTAGATAATCAAGTTTTTTTTTGGTTTTTCGTATAAACTGTTTTGCTAATTCTTTTGTAATATCGGTTTTGACACTTTCAATTCCACGAAGTTTGTACTTTGATCTGATGTAATCATCTCTATCAATAATAGATGGTTTAATTATTGCACCTACAAGTATGGAGGAGTACTCATATTTTGAACATGATTCCAACATTAATTTCAGATAAGGTGTTAGATTAGAAAGTAAGTTTTTACAAACATAACATTTGACTGAAGAAATTTTAAGATTTCTTCGTATTTTTTTACCCAATAACTTGTTTGAAGATGAACCAAGTGGTTTAGAAAATAATCGTCCCAAGCAATTATCACATAAATCAAATTTCTTAATAATTTGAAATGCATTAGGAAGGATTTCTTTAATGCTTGTCATGATTTTATTTCTGTTAAGAGGAATTTAGTGATCTAACCCAATCCCATACGTCGTAAAGCACCTTGCATCTGTCTTCCTTTTGATGCCTTCATCATATTTTTGGAATTTTTATAATTTTTTACAAGTTCTTTTACTTCATGCTCTGGCCATCCAGAGCCTCTTGCTATTCGTTTAATTCTAGAAGAATTTAATAAATCAGGATCGGCTTTTTCTTCTTTTGTCATGCTTTGAATAATATATCTCCATTTTGAAACTCTGCCTTCCATTTGATCAAGTTGATCATCTTTTACCATTCCAGAAAATCCAGGCATATTATCAAGGAATCCCCTAAGAGAACCAACTTTTGTCATCTCTTCTAGCTGATAGAAAAAGTCATCCATATTCATTTTACCACTGGAAATTCGTTTTAATCGGACTTCATCACCTTCATTTTCTAATCTTTTTGCTAAATCTAAAACGGCTTGAATGTCACCCATTCCAAGCAATCTTCCAACAAATCTTGTCGGAGAAAATTTTTCCAGATCGTCAATTCTTTCACCGGTTCCAATGTACATGATTTGAGCTCCAGTAGCAGCAGAAGCAGCAATTGCACCACCACCCTTTGCAGAACTATCTAGTTTTGTAATTATAATTCCTCCAACAGGGATTGTCTTATGAAATGCCTCTGCTTGATTGAAACATTGTTGTCCTATGGTTCCATCAATTACCAATAATGCAAGATCAGGATCTGCAACTTGGTTAATTTGCTTCATTTCTGCTAGAAGATCATGCTCTTCTTTATGGCGTCCAGCAGTATCAATAAGAATGACATCTAAAGGCATTCCTTCAAAATGTTTTAACCCATTTCTTACAATGCTTGGAGAATCTTTGTTATTCTCTTCACCATATACCTCAATGTTTGATTTTTCACACATAGTTCGTAATTGAATTAGTGCACCAGGTCTATAGGTATCAGCACCAATAACTCCTATTTTATATCCCTGTTTCATCAAAAATTTTGCTAATTTTGCAGCGACTGTTGTTTTTCCACTACCTTGAATTCCAAGTAGTATGATCTTGTTTTGTTTACCAGGTTTGAAATCAAAATCAGTTTCTTTTCCAAGGAGTTTTGCTAGCTCATCATATAAAATTTTTACAATATGATCCTTTCTAGACAGACCTGGAGGAGGGGTTTCATTTAATGATCTTTCTTCCAATTGTTTTGTAATCTCAAGAACCAATCTAACATTTACATCAGATTGAAGTAATGCTCTTTGAACATCTTTAGAGAGTTCCTTAATTAATTCCTCATCTATACCAGAAGATTTTACTATTTTCTTTATTGCATCACGTAAGTTATTCTTAAGATTATCAAGCATTATAATTTAACCTCGCTGCCATTATTTCAAACCTTCCTCTGTATCCATCCCAATAATTCTTACTTTTCTCAATTTTTATAGGATATGAAAAAAGGGGACAATCTAAAACAAATGTTTCTGCCTCACCGCCTTCAAAGTTCAGATTAAATCCAAATTTTTCAGACAAAGAAGTAAGAAGTCTAATTTCATTCTCACCAATTGTTTTGCCCAACCAAGAACCATCAAGACCCTCTGAAGAAACACTAGTGACAATAAAAATGAAATTCGAGGCGATTAAATCATTCATGTATTTTCTAGGATCACTTTCCCACAAAGGTGCAATAGATTTTAGATTTAATTTTTGACAAGTTTTTTCAAATTTGTGTTTTTGAAATTTACTTTTTATTCCACCATGAAGCAACCCCTCTATACCATATTCATCTTTAGCTTTATTCAAAATCTTTTTCAACACAGATACTTCAATTTCAGTATCATCAGATTTGGAAAATAATATCAATTGTGGAATATTCATAGATTTGGATTGTAGTGATGTCCATTTTAAATTTGGATAATGTAGTAAATGACTTTCATCGGATTTGGGGTAAATAGTCAGAATACATTTGATTTCGTGTCCTTGCTTTTTTGCCAAATAAATTGAGTACGTACTGTCTTTTCCACCTGAAAAAAGAGCACCTAACTTCATAATCTTAAAAAAAATATAACAAATTTAACAGAATTTGTCACATGGGTAGTTAGTGGATGCTTCATTACTCATAATCCTCATCAAAAGTCAGACGGCTTTTCCGCTCATCATCAGCACCCACATCATCTTTTAATATACATTATTTTAGTTATGAATATTATTTATATGCCTATTTTATTATACAATTTGTAGTTTATCACGTTCTTATCAAGATTAAGTGTTTTGAGAATAATTGTCTTTTCAATAAGGTTTTGAAAATCAAACTAATTTTTATACAATTATTCAATTTCCTTTTAGAGTGTATTAAAATTAATGCTAGAATAAATACTGATGAATTCTTTGTGTTCTTCTTAAGTAATTCTATAAATTTTTGAACAATGAAAAAATTCCTTTACGGGACATTTGCTGCAGCCATTATTCTGATATCTGTTGTTACACCTAATGCTTTTGCATAAACAGATTTCAAAAAAATTGAAGGTTATGAAATCAAAAATAATCCAATCTTACAAGATTTTTCTTAATAAAATAGAAATTTCAAAAAAAGAGATTGAATAAATAAAAGAAATAGAAATGAAACAAAACGAACAACAAAAACTTATAGATAAACAAAGAAATCTTGCCAAAAAATCATTGAATCAAAAATTAGAAAGGATATAAAAAGAATATGAAGAATCCAGTCCTCGAAATATGTTTGCAAGATATGTTTCAGATTAAAATTCTACTCATCACGAAATTTTTTGGAATCAGTTTGATTATCTTCATGCAAAAGTAACATTGGCAAAAGAAGATAGAGATTCGGTTCTAAAACAAGGGTGGACATATACTGATGCTATGAAACAATATGTCACATATGCAAAAATGCCAAAAGTTGAAATGTTGAACATCGTTAGAGAATTGAACCTAGAACATGGTTTTGTACAGGACACTACCAGTTAAATTTTGACATAAATGGAAAGTTACTTAGATATGACAATGATCTTGAAGATCCGTATTATAGATGCGTCAAGAAAATTTCCAAGGTCAAAATCAAATCAGAGCAAATTCTACCTATACAATCCAGTAATTTTGAATCAAAACCAACAAAAATTGATGGACCCCGAAATGATCTTTCACAACTTCAAAAGGTATTTTTGGAATCAAAAGATAACACCATACAGAAGAAAATGGTGTTAGAGACGAATGAAATAGTAAAACATATTCAAGAAATAGAATAACTAAAATTTCTTTTTTATTTTTAAACAAATCCCATTACAAAGTTTAATTTTGATATTAAATACAATTCAAAGAGTATTAGCAATAATAAAAAGAAAACTAGCTCTTAATTCTCATAATTTTAGTTCGGTCCATTACTTTCCAGTATTCTACATTTTGACCATTCTCTAATTTACCATCTATTTCATCTTCTACTAATGCGACATCAATTGTCTCAAAGGTTTCTGAATCCATAATTTGAATGGTTTGTCCAATAATAGAAATGATTTGTCCTGTTCTTTTATCAATTAGAGGCACATGAACTTGCATGCTAACAGGTCCAACATGAGGCCTTTTTTGATTATCAAAAACTCCAACACCAACAATTCTTGCCTTGGCTGCCCCATGTTTTCCAGGTTTTGATGTGTCATATTCTACTATTCTACATGGTTCTCCAGTTGCCTGATCACCTACTGGAAGTAAGATATAGGATCCAATTTTTAGTGAACCAAGATCTGCGGGTTTGCTCATGAAAAAGCAGATTTCTGTCGAATATTTAACTTCTACGCATACAAAACTATAGAAAATTATTGTATAATTTTAGTAATTTAATTAGAAAATTTTACATGTGTTCTAACAATGTTTTTACAATCTTTTATTTCATAGTTTTCAGAAAGGACCAAGTTTTTGGTTTTGTAAATATCACATGTAAAAAATATTTGACGGATAAAACATGTCTAAGATTTGATTTTTCTATTTTATTTCTTCTAAAATTGAGAGACTCATCATATTAGTCATTTTCAGACCTTTTCTATTTACATCTCGTCTTGTTTCCTCACAGTATTTCTTTACACTTTGATGACTCTTTTCACTTGCCACTTCAATTATCACAATATTGTCAGGATAAGGAAAAGTGAATTTGGTGGGAATCTTACAAATGGTATCCATGTAACCTAATCCGGCAACATGGATTTTATCTCGTTTTAACAGGAGGTTTGCAATTTCAAGTAGATCTTCTTCTGATTCTGCATATTCTAAATAATAAATTGAAACAAAATTTATGTCTCCTTGCAATTCTCTTTCAAATATAGAGTCTTTAACATTAAAGACAAACGATGTTTTTTCTTGATTAAATGTTGTTAAATCTTTTGTAATATCATAGCCATTTTTGAATTTTGCTAAGAGATAATGATTTGTGTAATCTAAAAAGTATGGTTTACTTTCACTAGAAAAAGTTCCAGTTGCAAAATATAATTTATCTATATTCTTTGATGACATCCACTTTTGTTTTAATTTAGTAGATTCAAAATTATGAAGGTATGGGGCGCATACATAGCCCGAAAAACTTAACTCTAATTCTGACAATAATTAAGAACTCTAGAAATGGTATTTATGCCTATCATCCTAAATGTGATCTTTTAGAAAATTAGGTAACTTCGATAGTTTTTTAATACTAGAAAACTTCGAGATTTTGTCCCAAGCTAGCTCAGCCTGGTAGAGCTTCCGGCTGTAGTTGTCGGCTTTGATGGCTGACCGAATAACAGCATATCAGGCATACAGAAACCGGGTTGTCGAAGGTTCAATTCCTTCGCTTGGGACTCACAATTAGGTTTAAACCCTAAACATTTCTTTTTATACTGTTGCAACAAAACCTAAAAAAATTCAAAATAAAAAAGATCTAAAAAAACCACTAAAACAAAAACTTCAGATTTACAATTATGATTCTAAAATTAACAATATCTGGAATATGATCAATCGGGAAATTCCTGAATGTGCAGAGATGTATAAAAAATATGAGGATTTGTTAATCAATCAATCATTTTCAAAAGCTGCCAGAGTAAACAACATGAGGGCATTATTGTCACTTGGAAGAATAGCAAAATTAGAAAACATTAGTAGAAATTAGAGAAATGATAAAACCAATATCTGAATCTTATTTAGAGAGAACTCAATCAATTTACGATCGACTGCGTGATGTTTCAAAATATGATGTCAGATTATGATAAAATGAAAGAGGAAAGTAGTAAATGGATAAAAGAAACTGATCCAAGCAAAAGAGAAATCATAAAACAGAACATTATGCAATTGTATGAACATATTAGTTATTTAGCAACAAAAAATTTACAGAATAAAGACATTGTTTCAGTTAATTTTTTCCCAGATTATGCGGTAGGAACTTTTGATATCCTTTCAGTGTTGTATTGCCAAAAACTCACTTCTAAACACTAGTAATTTTCAAATGCCAAAGGATACATCAATCTAATGTTTTATTATTTTAAAGGAAAATCACGAAAACCAATGTGCAAGGAGTAATGAGAGTCTGAGATTCATGCAAGAAAGATAATAGCTGAAGATACTAACATCAAGATTCAGTCTTTGTCCTAGATTGAATACATCTGGTATTAATATTGAGAAAATTAAACTTCCTTATGTCAAAAAGAATCACAATAATGCTTGATGATGACCTGGCAGTAAAACTGAGAAAAATTCAGGCAGAGCAAATTAAAAAATCAGATAAAAGTGTGAGTTTTTCACATGTAATCAATGAGACTCTAAAAGAAGGACTAAAAGCCTAGCCCAGTAACTTTGTGAATTTCTTTCTGTTTCTCTCTATTATTATATAGTACTGAATAATCTCTGAAATCTTTTCATCCACTCTTAGTCCAGAGTTGTTGGCAGCTGACTGAAAGTCTAGGTAATCTCGATCTTTTATCTTGATGGTAATTTTGCGCAAGAACTAGAGTTAGGGTGAGCCTAGCAATAACAAGATCCTTGCATTACTTGTTTATCTCAGATGAATCTAAAACCAACTCATGCTTTGATTCTCTGCACTTGTCACATACTGCTTCAAAGGATTCTTCATCAAATACCAATGAGACTACTGAGGAATAACATTTTGAACACAAACCTATCATGGAATAGTAAATGAGATTGGAAATGATTTGAAATTATTTATCTAATTTTTACTAGATCAGAGTCAATAATTGCATACTTTGGTAAATTTTCAACCCATGTTTAGGGGTCAAACCTAATCGAGTATTCCTTCGTTTGTGACCCCAACCCTTCAAAAATTACGTTAAAATAAATAATAAAAAAATAAACTAATTTAAGAAAACAAAAATAACTCTTAAATTATAAAAAATATCTTTTTGCCTATGCTGTTTTTTTGACTTTTTGAGCAGCAGGTCCTTTTTTTCCTTCGCCTACTTCAAACTCAACTTTATCGCCTTCATTGATGAATCCATCAACATCTGATTTGTGAACGAACAGATCTTCACCAGATTCTCTTTCGATAAAACCAAAGCCTTTTGTACGGTTGAACCATTTTACGGTGCCTTGTTCCATTTGATTTGTTGTATTATTAACCCGTATATTAAGTAGGCACTCAAAACGATTCTAGAGCAATGTTCTACTCTAAGAAATTAAATTTTTGAAACAGAAAAAACTAGAAGTCTTTTGGGATATGATTATTTGCTTTAAGCCATTCTACTTGAGGCAAAGTAAATCTCCAAACAATATCCCCTTTCTCTGCTTCATTAAAGTCCCATGGTGCTATGATTACAATATCATTATCACGTATCCAAACTCGTCTCTTTAATTTTCCACGAATTCTACCTCGTCTTGTAATTCCATCAGTACATTTTATCAGAACGTTTTCTCCACCTAACATTTTTAGCACTCTACCAAAAAGCTCGCCTTCTTCAGGCAACCTTATCTCTTTTAGATCACTTTCGTTTTTGACTTGTCGTTTGCCCATATTTATCATTCCTAGTATAAGCATATAACTGTGGGGATTTTTACTCTTAGAATTTCTAAAACATTATGTAAAATTACAGAGATTTTATTTATACACACTTCAACAATTGAATATGGAATTCAAATGTATTCAAGATTGCTCACAATGCTGTATTGAAAGAGAATACTATCCAAGTAAAAAATTTGGAAAGATAGGAGTACTAATACTTCCTGAAGAAAAGCAAAGAATTGAGAAACTTGCCAGACAAAAGGAAATCAAGATTAACATTTTACCAAGAATCGGTATTTCGTATGAACAAAATGAACAACCAACGGTATTAGCATATCAGATGATGGGTGTAGAAAATAATGGAAATACGTGTCCCTTTCTAGATACAAAAACAGAAAACAGATCACCACACGGTGGTTATCCATGTAGAGTTTATGTAGACAGGCCCTTAGCATGTATGGCATTTCCTCTAGTTCAAACAGAACCAATAGAGCTTGATGAAAAATGTAAATTTTGTAAAGAACATGGTTTCGCAAATGAAGGCCTTAATTCTGAAATGGAATCATTATTAAAAATTCAAACAAAAATGAAAATAGATGCACCTTACATATGGAGATTTGCAACTGGAATAGGAAAAGAAGAAGACAAAAATCAAATTAAAACAGGTTGGATTCTTGATGAATAGAATAAAAACCAGAAAAATAATTACAAGAATTTGTATTCTATGAATATTATATGAATATTAAAAATTTATCTCACAATATTACCCAATTTAAAAAAAATCGGCTAAGGGTTGATGACTGCACGACCAAGAATCTTTCGTGCCTTCAAGTCTTCTAATGCGGCGTTAGCATCATCAAGAGAATATCTTTTTGAAATCATGGGATTAATTACACCCTTTCTTGCAAGATCCATTAATTCAACCATATCAGTATAATTTCCAGTGTATGCACCCTGAATGATAATTGATTTTAGAGGAATGGTGACTAAGGACATTTCAATAGAACCACCAAATAATCCAACTAACACCAAATTTCCTCTCTTTCTTAAAACAGCCAATCCCAATTTTGCAGTTGGTGGAGCATTAACAAAATCTACAACACTGTCAGCACCTTTGTTATTACAAATAGAAATTATTTTTTTAGAAGTTTCAGGATCTTTAGAGTTTAAAATAAAGTCCGCTCCCATTTCTTTTGCAGTTTCTAGTTTTTGATCATCAAGATCAACACAAATGACTTTGGCCTTTGTAATTGCTTTTGCAATTTGAACGCCCATAAGACCTAAACCTCCAGCACCAATAATTACCAAAAATTCGGGAGAATTTTGATTTGATTTTTTGATGGCAGTGTATGCGGTCAAACCAGAACAAGCCAAAGACGTAGCAGATTCAGGATCTACTCCATCCAATTTTGCCAAATATTTCGAATGGGGGATAAGAGAATAATCAGAATAACCACCATCTTGAAAAACTCCAAGTGATTTTGGAGTGTCACAAAGATTTTCATTTCCAACCTTACATGCCGGACATACACCACATCCAATCCAAGGATAGACTAAAACTTGATCACCTCTTGAAATACCACTAACATTGCTTCCAATATCTTCTACAGTGCCGACAATTTCATGACCCGGGGTCACGGGGTACTTTACGCCTCTATCAGTAACTTTCATAAATTGACCATCTCCCAAATCATAACCTCCTTCCCACAAATGAAGATCACTATGACATACACCTACTGCTTTAACCTTAACTAGAACCTGATTATCTTGAGGTTTGGGTGTTTCAGATTCTACAACTTTTAATTTTTCGTTTGGACCTGGAATACGGACAGATTTCATGAATTAGTAATCCAATCTTAACAATATAAGAGTTGACTGGATGTGAGAAAAAAGTAGAGCCCCTAGATATTATTGAATAAAAACATCATTTCTATGTGGATGAAGAACCTGATCTTAGTATATCTACAGCACCTGTGAATATTTTATTTAGCCCACTTTCAGCTGCTAAAAAAGATGTTTGGGAAATTGATCTTATTCAGATTTTGAATTTATTAATTAGAATTCTCGAAAAAACAGGTAAAAAGGATTTAAGAGTTGCAGGGATGGCAGCTCTGTCATCATCTCTAATATACAGAATGAAGGTAGAAAGTATTTTTGCATTGCAAAGAGCCGCAATGGAAAAGAAACCACTAAGACAGAGAACAGATGTCGATGTAGAATTAATTGATATTCCATATAGACATGAATCAACATATCCAGTTTCATTAGATGATTTGCTAGGATTGTTGCAGAATCTGATTGGATCAATTGCAAACCCACAGTCCAGAAGTAGACAAATTGAAATTGAGCCAATAGAGCCACCAGATTTTCAAGAGTATTTCATTTCACTTGAAAACATCATAGGGAAATATGAAGATTTGATCATTAGGAAAATTACTTCACAAGGATGGGGATTACTCCAAAATATAATAATAGATCTTGATGGAGTAGATTCAATAAGATGTTTTTTTGCAATACTGTTTTTAGCAAGAGATCAAAAAGTGGAGTTAGAGCAAATAGAAGATGACATCAAAATCACTTTGATAAAAGAGAGTTTTACAAATTGATCAATAATAGAGAAAGAATTTCTTTAAGTAGATTTTTGAGGTAAATTAAACAATTGACAAAAATTGATAATATGAATGAAGCAACAGCTAGAATAGAGGCTGCACTTTATTCTGCAGGAAGACCATTAAGCATAGAGGAGTTAATCAGAGCATCAGGCACAGAATCACGTACAAAAACACAAGAATGCCTAAACAGTATCATAAAAAAGGCAAAGACAGTCTTCAAAGCAATTGAGATAATTACGCTTCCAGATGGCTCTTATGTATTTCAGTTAAAACCAGAGTACAGTTCAACAGTAAAGAAGTATGCATCAAAACCAATTTTACCTAATGCAACGCTAAAGACATTATCATATATTGCATATATGCAACCAATATCATCAAAGCAGCTTGTTGAAACAAGAGGATCTGGAGTTTATGCACATCTTAAAGAACTGAAACAACTAGATTTCATAAGTAATCAAAATGTAGGAAGATTAAAAATTTACACAACTACTGAAAAATTTCAAAAATATTTTGGAATTCAAGGAGATGTAGAAAATCTTAAACAAAGATTATTTTCAAAAATAAGAAAGACTGCAACTAGATCAGAAATGAGAGCTGTGGCATCGCTTACAACAGAATCAAGTTAAGCAGTATTTTTTTAAGCCTAATTAATTGCGTTTTGTATAAATTAGAGTAGAAAAAAGTACAAACGTGAGAAAATCGGTAGAAAATCTTGCAACCAGCAAAACAACT
>Ga0224497_10000862_pt1 | contig 20137 bp, 15 predicted proteins | sample SF_Jul11_sed_USG_4_FD_167970 | JGI IMG/M metagenome (GOLD analysis project Ga0224497, IMG submission 167970) | Sediment microbial communities from San Francisco Bay, California, United States - SF_Jul11_sed_USGS_13 | ecosystem: Environmental > Aquatic > Marine > Sediment | place: USA... | reverse complement strand
CGGCGACTGTCGCGATCGCCAGCAAATTCCTCATCCGTGTTCGCGACAAGCACGTCTTCAACCCGGCAAACGTCGCCCTGGTCGCGCTCATGTTGGTCAGCGACCAGGCATGGATATCCTCGGGCCAATGGGGCAGTGCCGCGATCGGCAGCCTGGCGCTGGCGTGCCTCGGGTCCCTCGTGCTGACCCGCGCCAGGCGCGCCGAAACGACGGTCGCGTTCATTGTCGCGTTCGCGATTTTGATCACAGGGCGGGCGCTCTGGCTCGGCGATCCGCTAAGCATACCGCTGCATCAGTTGCAGAACGGCGCCTTGCTGATTTTCGCCTTCTTCATGATCTCGGACCCGAAGACATCGCCGAACTCACCGGCCGGTCGCATCGTGTTCGGCACACTGGTGGCGACTATCGCTTATGCGATCCAGTTTGTTTTTTATGAACCCAATGGGCCGATTCTTGCGTTAGTCATGTCAGCACCGCTTGTGCCGCTGATCGATGCGATCTCCCGTGGCAGGAATTACCGGTGGAAACGTCCGGCTGCACATGCGAGTCGGCCAATCAAAGGAGTGTACCAATGAGATTTTTGATTACCGCGACTGCAGCGATATTGACGATCGCGATTACAACGACAGCGCAGGCGTTCTGTGGTTTTTACGTTGCGCGGGCCGATACCAGCCTGTTCAACCGTGCGTCACAGGTCGTCCTCGTTCGCGATGGCGATCGGACGGTCATTACGATGGCGAACGACTTCCAGGGCGATGTTCAGGACTTTGCCGTGGTCATTCCGGTTCCGACGTTCATCGAGCGTGAGCAGATCAACGTTGCTGACCGTGCGCTGGTCGAACACCTCGACGCCTACACGGCGCCGCGGCTTGTCGAATACCATGACCCCGACCCCTGCGCGCGCTACGACCTGAAACGCCAATCGATGAACGATGCATCATCGCTTCCCGCTACGCAGGAACTCACTGCGGCAGGTCGATCCAGAGGCGTCACGATCGAGGCCAGCTACACGGTTGGCGAGTACGACATCCTGATTCTTTCGGCGGAGGAGAGCAGCGGCCTGATCAGTTGGCTCAATGAGAACGACTACAAGATTCCGCGAGGCGCAAAGGCTGTCGTCGATAGTTATCTCAAACAGGACATGCGCTTTTTTGTTGCAAAAGTGAATCTGAGCGAACAGACAAAACTTGGCTACTCGTACCTGCGGCCGCTGCAAGTTGCCTATGAGAGCAACAAGTTCATGTTGCCGATCCGGCTAGGGACCCTCAATGCGAACGGCAAGCAGGAACTTTACGTGTATGCGTTGACAAGGACCGGCCGTGTCGAGACGACAAACTACCGGACCATCAAGCTGCCAAGCAACAACGAGGTGCCGGAATTTGTACAGGCGGAGTTTGCTGACTTCTATCGTTCCATGTTCTTACAGCAGACTCTCAAGGAGAAGGAGCGGGCTGTATTTCTCGAGTACGCATGGGATATGGCCTGGTGTGATCCGTGCGCGGCCGACCCGCTGAGCGCTGACGAGCTGCGCCGGCTCGGCGTTTTCTGGACGAACGCGGCACCGAACGGAAGAATCGCACCCGGGCAGGCGCAGAACGTTTTCGTGACGCGGCTGCACCTGCGCTACGACCGCAACCATTTCCCCGAAGACCTGATGTTTCAGGAGACGGGCGACCGGCAAAACTATCAGGGCCGCTATGTCATTCGGCATCCTTTCAGGGGCGCGACGAGCTGTGACACGACGCAGTATCAGGCAGCCGTCAAAGAGCGCCAGGATCGCGAGGCGCAGACGCTGGCGAACCTGACCGGATGGGACATTGACGCTATTCGCGCGAAGATACCGTACATCGACGGTGCAACGCCGCGCCCCGACAAGGACTCCTGGTGGAAACGTCTCTGGCAATAATGCCGGACGAGCCACCTTGCCTGGCCCCGATCATTGTATCGGGGCTTTTTTTCGGGGTTTCCCTTGCGCTGCCCCGCAGGCCTAGCGGTAGCGGCTCAAAATCTTCTTGAGTTCGCCGTTGCCGGGATGCAATTTCTCGAGCGGATACTCGGACAGCGGCGTGTCGATATTGCCCATCAGGTCATGCATCTCTTTGCGCTCTTCGTTGATGTACAACAGGCCCGTGGTGATCTCGCCGGCGTTGACATGATCGCGCAAGAACTTGAATGATCTGGCACGACTCGTCGGGTCGTAGTTCTGATCGATTTTTCGGAGAACTATCTTGCTGCCATCGTGCAATTCGATCGGCATGGCCGATCCTTCTTTGTAGGCAGCCCTGATCTCTTCAGCAGGAGGAACGAAGTCGGCATCAACGACATGATGGTAAAACTGCCGCGTATGCTTATAACTCTTGGTCGAACCCTCGTGATCGTTGAACGTCACGCAGGGACTGATGACGTCAACCAGCGCAAATCCGTCGTGCATTAGCGCGCCCTGGATCAATGGGATTAGCTGCTCTTTGTCACCCGAAAATCCGCGCGCAATGTAAGTCGCGCCGAGTGACAGCGCGGTGCTTACAGCGTCGATCGGTTCCTGCTGATTCGGCAGGCCTTTCTTCGGTTTGCTGCCGATATCTGCGGACGCAGAGAACTGGCCTTTCGTCAGTCCGTAGACCCCATTGTTTTCTATGATGTAGCACATGTTCAGATTGCGTCGGATCGCATGAACAAACTGCCCGACGCCGATAGACAGCGAATCGCCGTCGCCAGACACTCCGATATAAGTCAGCGTGCGGTTTGCGGCACTTGCTCCCGTCGTAACCGACGGCATGCGGCCGTGGACCGAATTGAAACCATGGGACTGGCTTACAAAGTACGCTGGGGTCTTGGAAGAGCAGCCAATGCCGCTCATCTTCGCCAGCATGTGCGGCTCGATATTCAGCTCGAACACCGCCCGAATGATAGCAGCGGTTACCGAATCATGTCCGCAACCGGCACACAAGGTCGAGACCGTGCCTTCGTAGTCGCGTGCCGTCAGCCCGAGCTTGTTGCGCGCCAATTTTGGGTGCGATACCGCCGGTTTACGAATGTAACTCATGCAGCCCGTCCTTTGCTGTTCTCTGCGAGTACCCTCTCGACCACGAAGTCCGCGTTGATCGGCATGCCGTTGTAATGCAATAGCGATACGAGTTTGGCCGGGTCGGCATCACTGTCGATAATCAACAGCGTGCGGAGCTGTGCGTCGCGATTCTGTTCGACGATATAGACAATCTCATGCTTGTCGATGAATTTCTTCACGTCCTCGCTAAATGGAAATGCGCGGACGCGGCCGTAGTTCAGTGCGACATTTTGCTCCGCAAGCCGATCGATCGCTTCTTTACAGGCGCCCGCACCGCTGCCGACCGTCAGAATCGCGGCTTTGTTGAATTTCGAATACTCGATATCCGGTTCCGGAACGATCCGGCGCGCCGTCTCCCACTTGACCAGTAGCCGATCGAGGACCTCCTGATACTCAGCCGAGTCCTCCGTGTAAGCACCGAATTTGGTGTGCCCCGAACCGCGCGTGAAATAGGAGCCTTTCGGATGTGTCCCGGGGAGCGTCCGATACGGGATGCCATCGCCGTCCACATCGAGGTAGCGGTAGAACTTCTCCATATCCTCGAGCTCGGCCGCGGACAGGACCTTGCCCCGGTCCGGTACGGATTCTTCGTCATACTCGAACTCGGGCACCATCCAGTCATTCATGCCGATATCGAGGTCTGACAACACCATCACGGGTGTCTGCAGCCGATCCGCGAGATCGAAGGCCTGCTGTGCCATGTAAAAGCATTCGCCCGGATCCGCCGGAAACAGCAACACATGCTTCGTATCACCGTGCGACGCGTATGCGCAGCTCAGGATGTCAGCTTGCTGCGTCCGCGTCGGCATGCCCGTCGACGGCCCGGCGCGCTGCACGTTGAAGATGACCGCGGGTAACTCCGCATAATAGGCGAAACCGAGGAATTCGCTCATTAGTGAAATACCAGGGCCGCTCGTGGGTGTGAACGATCGCGCACCGTTCCAACTCGCGCCAAGAACCATGCCGATCGCGGCAAGCTCATCTTCGGCCTGGATGATGCAATAGGTACGCTTACCCGTCTCGGGATCAACGCGATATTTTTGGCAAAATGAACGAAACGCGTCCATCAAAGAGGTCGACGGCGTGATCGGATACCAGGCGCCCACGGTTGCGCCGGCAAACAGGCATCCGAGACCTGCTGCAGTATTACCGTCTATGACAACATGTTTGTTCGTTCCGTGCATGGCCGCGACCCTTTTTGGCAACGGACAGGCGAAGTTCTCGTTCGCATAGTCGAATCCGAGTCGAATGGCCTCCATGTTCGAATCGATCAGGTGCTGCTTATCCGCGAACGTCTGCTCCAGTAAGGCCGTGATCGTTTTGAGATCGATCGCCAGCAGCGCTGCGAGCGCACCAACATACGCAATATTCTTCATCAGGATGCGCGCACGCGCGCCATCGAAGTGCTCGTTGCACATCCTCGACAAGGGAATGCCCAGCACAGTGACATCGTCGCGATGCAGCAGTCTGTTGCGGGGCCACGTCGAGTCGTAAATCAACCAGCCGCCAGGTGACACCTCGGCCAGATCGCGCGCGTATGTCTGCGCATTCATCGCAACCATCACATCGACTCTGCCCGAGCGTGCCTGGTAGCCGTCTCCGGTTACCCGGATCTCATACCACGTCGGCAGGCCCTGAATATTCGACGGGAAGTAGTTCTTACCGACGACCGGAATGCCCATGCGGAAGATCGATTTCATCAGCAGGCCATTGGCGCTTGCCGAGCCGGTGCCATTAACAGTTGCGATCTTGACTACGACGTCGTTGACTTTGGCCACGTTTGTTTCTCTTTACGCCGCCGGCGCCGCCGGCTGCAGCTGTTCGTCAGCCGCCTCGTCCGTTGCATACGGGATCAGCACGGTTGATTTCTGCATATCCCACGCTCCGGTCGGGCAACGCTCGGCGCACAAACCACAGTGCACGCACAGATCTTCGTCTTTGACCATCACTCGACTTGTGTGCGGCAGGTCGTCGGACACGTAGAGCGCCTGATCGTGATTTTCGGCCGGCGCCGACAAACGCGCGCGAAGATCGGCTTCGTCGCCGTTCTCGGTGATTGTCAGGCAATTGACCGGACAAATGTCGATGCAGGCATCGCACTCGATGCAGAGCTTGGCGGCAAAAACCGTCTGTATGTCGCAATTCAGGCATCGTTCGACTTCCTGAATCGTCTGCTCGATCGTGAAACCAAGCTCTACCTCGATATCCAGCTTTTTGAATCGCTCTTTGAGATCGACGTGCGGCATCAGGCGTCGAGCCGCAGGATCATAGTCGTTCGAATAGCTCCACTCGTGCATGCCCATTTTCTGGCTGGCCAGGTTAACGCCAACAGGCAGCCGGTCCTGCAGGCTCTCGTTTTGGCAGTACTTGTGAATTGAAATCGCCGCTTCGTGACCATGCGCCACAGCCCAGATAATGTTCTTGGGACCGAACGCCGAGTCACCACCGAAGAAGACGCCGTCGCGACCGCACATCATCGTTTCCTCGTCGACGATCGGGCACTCCCATTCATTGAACTCGATGCCGATGTCCCGTTCGATCCACGGAAACGCGTTGTCCTGTCCGATTGCGAGAATCACGTCGTCGCAGGGAATGACTTTCTCACCCGTAACTGTGCCGCGATCAATCCGGCCGGCCTCATCAATCTTGTATTCCATGAGTTCGAACGTCATACCGACGAGCTTGCCCTTTTCGATAAGGAAATTTTTCGGCGAATGATTCACGAGGATCTCGACATTCTCCTCTTCGGCGTCCTCGAGTTCCCAGTCCGATGCCTTGAAGAATCCACGTGGCTTGCGCGCCATTACTTTGACATCGTTCGCACCAAGACGCAGCGAGGTACGGCAGCAGTCCATCGCCGTATTGCCGACGCCGATGATCAGGACATTCTTGCCGATGGAATCGATGTGATCGAAGGCTACAGATTCCAGCCACTCGATACCGATGTGGATGTTGTCCGAATCGTAACGGCCCGGAATTTCGAGATTCTTGCCTCGCGGCGCACCGGTACCTACGAAGACAGCATCGAACCCCTCGTCGAGCAGCTCACGCATACTGTCGATACGGTGATTGAGTTTCAGATCGACGCCCATGTCTAGGATATAGTCGATCTCCTCGTCGAGCACTTTCGGCGGCAGCCGGAACCGCGGGATATTGCTTCGCATCAGGCCACCGGTCGCGTCGAGCGCTTCGAAAATCGTAATCTCATAACCCAGCGGCCGCAGATCGTTTGCGACCGTCAGCGAAGCGCAGCCGGCGCCAATCAGAGCGACGCGCTTGCCATTATTCCTGGATGCGGCCTGGGGCAGGCGGTCGCGAATGTCATCGCGGTGATCGGCCGCAACACGTTTGAGCCGGCAAATAGCGACCGGCGTGTCCTCGACGCGACGGCGACGGCACGCGGGTTCACAGGGACGATCGCAGACTCTGCCGAGAATTCCCGGGAAGACATTGGACTTGCGGTTTTCGATATACGCGTCGCTGAAACGCCCCTGGGCGATCAGGCGAATGTACTCGGGAACATCAGTGTGGGCGGGACACGCCCACTGGCAATCGACGACTTTGTGAAAGTAATCGGGGTTGGAGGTATCTGTCGGTTTCATTCCAAGTTCGTGCCGGACACATTCCTCCACCCGGCTTACTGTGCGATCCCGTATTTGGCGCTAGCATAACGGGATCGACCGGAAAGTAAACACTTTTTGGAACTATCGGCCGCGCGTGAATTCGAGCCTTCGTCCGGCAATTACACCGGTCAGTTCACCGTCGTGATAAACGACCTGACCGTTGACTATTGTCGTATCGATCGTTGATGAAAACTTGTGGCCCTCAAACGGCGACCAGCCGCATTTATATAGCACATTGGACTCATCGACTTTGTACGGCCGCTCCGTGTCGACAATAACGAGATCGGCAAAGTAACCTTCACGAACATAGCCGCGGTCCTTTACCCCGAAAATGTCCGCAGGCGCGTGACTGGTCCGGTCAACGAGCAGTTCGAGGCCGATTTTCTGCGACGACGCCAAATCGAACAGTGCCAGCAACGCGTGCTGTACGAGCGGCAACCCGGACGGCGCGTTGAAATACGTGCCATCCTTTTCGCCGGCTGTGTGCGGTGCATGATCGGTTGCGACGATGTCGATACGACCGTCGTTAAGTGCACTGATCAGGGCGTCGCGGTCGACGGCCGATTTGATAGCCGGATTACACTTGATTCGCGTCCCGTGATCTTTGTAGTCAGATTCATCAAACCATAAATGATGCACACAGACTTCGGCAGTGATGCGTTTTTCGGATCGATGTGCGAGCGAAAATAAACCCATCTCGATCGCAGTCGTCAGGTGCAACACGTGCAGCAAGGCATCATGGCGGCGCGCCAGATCGACCGCCATGCTCGATGAATTCAGGCAGGCGTTGGCAGAGCGGATGTTCGGATGCTCCGACATCGGCACATCTTCACCGAACTGCTGCTTCGCATGGGCTTCGTTCTCCCAAATCGTCGGTGAATGTTCGCAGTGAGTGGCTACGATCACGGGTGCGTGTGCAAATACCTGCTCCAGCACCTCCGGGTCATCGACCAGCATGTCGCCTGTCGAGGCGCCCATGAAGACCTTGATTCCGCAAGCCTCACCGACCGAGAGCTTGCGGATTTCCTCGATATTGCGATTCGTCCCGCCAAGGTAGAAGCCGTAGTTGGCTGAACAGCGATCCTGGGCAATTCGGTACTTGTCCAGAAGAGCCTCCCGCGTCGTCGTCTGCGGGTCGACATTCGGCATATCCATGAAGCTCGTAATACCGCCGGCCGCGGCTGCGGCTGACTCGGTCGCGAGATCGCCCTTGGCGGTCAGGCCTGGCTCACGAAAATGCACCTGGTCGTCGATCATCCCGGGAAGCAGGTAGCAGCCACCGGCGTCGACCACTTCCATCCGGTCAGTCGCGCTGATGCCGGGGGCAACCTTTTCGATGCGCTCGCCGTCGATCAGAACGTCGGCGTCGCGGATCTCACCCTCGTTGATCAGGCGGGCGTTGGTAACAAGCAATTTGTTCATCACGACGATTATGAAAGCCCCGCACGGCAAAAGCCATCGAGAGTTCCGGAACCGGGAGTGCCGGAGCGGCTATACGACGCGATCCGCTTGCGCCCGGCCGCTTATTTCTTTGCGAGCAGGGTCCCGGTATGCGATAACCGTGCCGTTACAGTTATTCAGAGCGGCTAATGAGCGACACGGACTACGTGCGGAGAATTCAGAATGCGTCAGTTTATGACGTCGCAATAGAGTCGCCCCTGGATTTCGCGCGCAACCTGTCTGCCCGTCTGAATAACCGGATCTGGCTCAAGCGCGAAGATCTGCAACCGGTTTTCTCGTTCAAGCTGCGCGGCGCCTACAACAAATTGGCGCACATGTCTGATGCTGAGCTGGCCAATGGCGTCATTTGCAGCTCTGCAGGTAATCATGCACAGGGTGTGGCCTTGGCCGCACAGCGTCGCGGTGCTCATGCTGTCATCGTAATGCCGGTCACGACGCCTGCAATAAAGGTAGACGCGGTCCGGGCACTGGACGCCGAGGTGATTCTGCACGGTGACACGTATGACGATGCCTACTCCCACGCCCGGGGTCTCGAGGCACAGCGCGGACTCGTATTCATACACCCCTTCGACGATCCGGATGTCATTGCAGGTCAGGGCACGATTGGCGTCGAGATTCTGCAACAGGCGACGGAGCGCATCGACGCGATATTCGTACCGATCGGTGGCGGTGGGCTGATCGCCGGCATCGCAGCCTACGTCAAGTCGGTCCAGCCCGAAATCCGGATTATCGGTGTCGAACCCGATGATTCGTCAGCAATGCGCGACTCGATTGCAGCCAGAAAGCCCGTCGTTCTGGACCATGTCGGAATATTCGCCGACGGTGTTGCTGTGCGGCGCGTGGGTGATGAAACCTTTCGCCTTTGCCAGCAGTACGTCGACGACATCATTACCGTAGGCACTGACGAGGTATGCGCGGCGATTCGCGACATATTCGAGGACACCCGATCGATCGTCGAACCGGCTGGTGGCCTCAGTGTCGCAGGTGCCAAGAAGTACATTGCGGACAATCAGATTGAGAACCAGAGCTTCGTCACGATCAACTGCGGAGCCAACGTCAACTTCGACCGTTTACGCCATATCGCCGAGCGAGCCGCGGTCGGCGAACACACCGAGATGTTACTGGCGGTCGAAATTCCTGAAGAACCGGGCAGCTTCAGGAGGTTCTGCGAGAAACTGGGAACCCGCGGCATAACCGAATTCAATTATCGTTACAGCGACACCAGGAACGCACATATCTTCGTCGGCGTGCAACTGAGGCGGGGCCAGAAAGAGCAGCGGGAACTTGTTGCGCAGCTGCGCGACTCGGGCTACATCGTCGAGGACCTGAGCGACAATGAGATGGCGAAATTGCATGTGCGGCACATGGTCGGCGGGCGCTCACCGGGCGTTGCAAACGAACGCCTGTTTCGTTTCGAGTTTCCCGAACGGCCCGGCGCGCTGCTCGATTTTCTGCACGCCATCGGTACCGACTGGAATATCAGCCTTTTCCATTACCGCAATCATGGCTCGGACTGGGGACGAATCCTGGCTGGAATCGATGTGCCCGAAGACGAAACCGATAAACTCGAGGCGCATCTCGAAGAACTTGGTTACACACACTGGGAAGAAAGCGACAATCCTGCGTACGCGATGTTTCTTTCCTGACGCCTAATCGCGAAACGACGAATCCGTGCGATCCAGTTTTCTCAGGAGACCCGGCCAGATCAACGCACCACCGAGTCCCGTCGTAACCTGTTCGGCCTGCGCTCGAATACCCTCAACGATCGCTTGCGGCACCTGGATCAGTTCGCCGCCCGATGACTGTGCCATGACCTGAATCTGACAGGCCGTCTCGAACACGTACATCATCAGGAACGCATCGGCAATTGTCGTCCCGGTGGTCAGCAGGCCGTGATTTCGCAACATCAACGCGTTGTTGTTGCCAAGATCGGCCACGAGTCGCGGTTTCTCATCATCATTGAGCGCAACACCCTCATAATCGTGATACGCGAGGGATGAGTAGGGGAACAGCGATGTCTGCGAAATTGGCAGCAGGCCATCTGCCTGCGCGGAAACCGCGACGCCCGCCTTCGAGTGCGTGTGTAAGACGCAGCCGACGTCATGTCTCGCCGCGTGGATAGCACTGTGAATCACGAATCCAGCCGGATTGACCGGGTAAGCCGAGTCGAGCACTTTCTCCCCGGCGAGGTCGACCTTGACGAGGCTGCTCGCCGACATTTCCTCGAACAACATGCCGTAGGCGTTAATCAGGAAGTGCTCATCCGGGCCGGGTACGCGAGCAGATACATGCGTGAACACAAGATCATCCCAGCCATACATCGCTATGAGTCTGTAGCACGCCGCCAGATCGACGCGAAGCTGCCACTCTTTACCCGAAACCTGATCGCGGACCGATTCATGCCGGGTCATATCTGTGCCTCCTCCTGAAATGGATATATAGTTACACAGGCAAACCGGTTTTTGGCGTAGGCAAATGCATTTTTTTCGCTTGTGCTTGCAACCCTTTTCCGCATCGGCGCATCTTATGACTGTGGCAACCATACGTATTGGGGAAATCGTGAAACATCAAGTGCTTATTCTATTCCTGATGGCTTCGCTCGTGAGCTGGACGGCTCAGGGCGAAGAACAGAAACAAATGCGGCTCAAAATTGCGGTGGACAAGGGTGACGAGAGTAACACGAGCTTCGACTTTGACAGTGACACGGCCGGTTTCGACCTGCAGAAGATGCAGGTAGGCGAATCACAGACAATAACCGACAGTTCTGGCAGACCCGCTCTGCTGACGCGCACCGAAGACGGTTTTGAGTTCGATATCGACGGTGAAAAGATCGATGTGACGGCTATCTCGGCCGTTCACGACATTGACGTTGTCGAAGAACATGAAAACAACGACGGTAGCGTACGCGTCATTCGAAAGGTGAAAAAGATCGAACCCGAAGACAATGATGCAGACATCATCATCGTGGATACAGATTCCTCCCCTGACGACGTGGCTTTGCACGCTGCAAAAGAACACAAAATCGTTGTCATCAAAGAAAAGGTTGACGTGACAAACTAAAGAGCCCTCATGCTGTTTGTTTCGTAAGATTTGGCGGTGACTTTGCGTCACTGCCTTTTTTCTACCACATATCACGGATTCGCGACGCGACGTCCAGACGCTTGTCTGTCTTCACGTGTTGTCGTTTTGTGCTCGCCTCGGCAAGGCCATGAAAACTACCTTGCATCGTCTCGAGCAGCGAATCAGTCATAAAACGACTGCGCGCACCGTACACGTGTTTGTCACCATCGCGGCGCTGTTGCGTAACGTGGTATTTCAGAGGCGCAACGAGCGACAACGATTGCTTGGCACGGGTCATCGCGACATACAGCAGCCGGCGCTCTTCTTCGATCATGTCGGGCTTGCCGGTTGCGAACTCCGACGGGAAGTTACCATCTGATACGTTCAGTACGAAGACGGCTTCCCATTCCTGGCCTTTGGCTGAATGCACGGTCGACAAGATCAGATAGTCCTCATCGAGCAGCGGGTCTCCCGCGAGATCGCCTGCCGCGTTGGGTGGGTCGAGGGTCAGTTCAGTAAGAAAACGCTCTCGTGTCGCATATCGTCCGGAAATCTGCTCGAGCTGTTCCAAATCGGCTTCGCGGGTTTCCAGGCCGTCGTATATGCGCTCGAGTTGTGCTTGATACCAGCGGCGTACCTGAGTTAGTTGCGCCTGCCAGCCGGCATCGTCCGCTTCTGCCGCCGCCAGAGACTCCATCAACTCGCAGAACGCTGGCCACTCGCTAAGTGCCGCCGACGGCGGCCGGAACTCCCGCAGCGCCGAAAACCGAAAGTCATCACGCGTCAGTTGTTCGAAACATCGCGATGCGTAGGCCGGCCCCATTCCGGGCAGTAACTTCAATACCCGAAACGCAGCGACCTCGTTCTTCGGATTTTCGGCCCACTTCAGTATCGACAGCAGATCCTTGACATGCGCAGCTTCAAGAAACTTCAGACCACCGTACTTGACGTATGGAATATTGCGCCTGACTAACTCCAGCTCGAGCCGGTCGCTGTGGTGTGAGCCGCGAAAAAGCACAGCCTGATCCATGAGCTGCATTCCCATCTCGCGGTTTTCCAGAATCGCATTGACCACGAAGTCAGCCTCGGCATCGCCGTCCTCTACAGTCACATAACGTGGCCTGCCGCCGTGCTTCTTGTCGGCAAACAAATTCTTACGGTACTGCCTCGGGCTCGCGGCGATCAGGCAGTTTGCCGAATCGAGAATCTCCTGTGTCGAGCGATAGTTTTGTTCCAGCGATATGACCTGGGCGGACGGCATGAATTGATCGGGAAAATTCAGGATGTTCTCGACCTCTGCCGCGCGAAATGAGTAGATCGACTGCGCGTCGTCGCCAACCACTGTGACACCTGCTCCGTTCGGTTTGAGCGCACGCAGGATCTTGGCCTGCACGAGATTCGTGTCCTGGTATTCATCGACGAGAACGTGATCGAACCATGATCCGATTTCCGCAGCAAATTCCAGGTCGCCAACGAGGTGATGCCAGTAAAGCAGCAAGTCATCGTAGTCGAGTGCCTGGCATTGCTGTTTGCGCGCGACGTAATTCCTGAACAGCTCGCGTAGTTCTGCCTCCCAATCGGCACACCATGGGTAGGTATCGTTGAGCACTTCGAGCAGCGGTTTCTGCGCATTCACACAGCGCGAGTAAATTGCGAGGCAGGTATCTTTTTTCGGAAAACGTCGGGATTTCCGCGACAGGGCCAGTTCATGTCGCGCAACGTCGATAACGTCGGCGGAATCACCCCTGTCGAGTACAGAAAATCCTGGATCGAGGCCAAGATTTGCGGCAAAGCGTCTGAGCAATCGATTCGCGACCGAATGAAACGTGCCTGACCAGGGGAGAATGCCCGCCGCTAGCGGGGTCGGGTTGCTGGTTGCCAGAGAGCGCCTGACGATCGCGTCAACGCGTCGCGTCATCTCCTGCGCCGCGCGCCGCGTGAAGGTCAGCAACAGGATCCGCTCGGGACTGACGCCCTCGACGATCAGATGTGCCACGCGGTGCGCGAGCGTCATGGTCTTGCCGGTGCCCGCGCCCGCGATGACCAGCAACGGGCCCGCCTGAAATCGCTCGCCGACGGGCTTCTGGCCGAAGACCGCAGCCTGGCGCTGTGCCGGATTCAGCAACTCCAGGTAATCTTCGATGCGTTCAGCCGCCTGCACCTCGTCTCCCCGATGGAAAAGTCTGTATTTTTATACAGTACTGGATGTATTTACAAGTTCAGGTGCTTGGTTTGGCAAAGAATTCTTCGATCAGACGTGCCACCGCGGCCGGCTGCTCGAAGTGCAGCATATGGCCCGCTTGGTCTATGTGTGCCGTTGTCTGCCGTGGGAATGGCATTGTTGTGGCGGCAGCGAAACGGCTGCGGCGCCCGGCGATCAGGAGCACCGCCGCCGTCACGTTGCCCCAGCAGGCCTCAGCCTCGGCACGCCGGTACAAGACCGGATTCAACAGCTTGTGCGCCGGATCTGCGCGCAGGCGAATACGCCCGTCCGCTTGCTCCTCAGCCCACTCGCGTGCGACGAACTCGGCCTGAGCCGGGCTCATGCCCGGCGCGTTGCGGCGAATCTTCTTGGCAAGAGCATCAAAACTCTCGCGCACGCTGAACTCTGGCCGCTCCCGGCCGCGTTCGATCCAGGAACGGTAACGTGCTGGTGCTTCGGCCGCGCTCGTGTCCGGCAGACCAAAGCCTTCGAGATTGACGATGCCGGCAACGCGCTCCGGTATCACACCCGCGTATAAACCCGCAATGTTCCCGCCCATACTGTGGCCGATCAGACGCACCGGCTCTTGGGGACTGTAGAGATTGAGCAGATAATCGAGATCGGCGAGATAGTCTGGGAACCAATACGCCGCTGCGCCGCCGGATGATTTGCCGAAACCCCGCCAGTCCGGCGCAATCACAAACCAGTTCCGCCGCAACTTGTCCACGACAAACTGAAACGTCGACCCGGTATCGCCCCAACCGTGCAAATAGACGAGCAGAGGATCCTGCTTGCTGCCCCACTCGCTAACCGCGTAGTCGACTCCACGAATAGCGAGCTGCACGACTCGCCGCCGTTGCTTTGCTACATATAAGCGTTCGTTTGGCATCAGTTTGAATCATGCCCTATTCCGCACGCCGTGTAGTCTGTATAAAAGGAATCACACATACTTCCGGGGCCCTCCAAGCAGTTGAATTGACCGAATGACGTTCGAGATCGCACTTGTACTCGGCATTCTTGCCGTCTCGCTGATCCTGTTCATCAGCGAAATCATACGCATGGATCTCGTCGCGCTGCTCGTGCTGGGGACCCTGGCCATTGCCGGGCTCGTCACCGCGGATCAGGCATTCGACGGGTTCTCGAACGGCGCCGTGATCACTGTGTGGGCTATGTTTATTCTCAGTGAGGGCCTGACACGCACCGGTATTGCCGACATCATCGGTCGCCAGGTCATGAAACTCGGCGGCCGCCGTGAATTCGCCATGATTCTCGTCATCATGATTACGGGTGCCGTGCTGTCCGCCTTCATGAACAATATCGGCGTTGCGGCACTCATGTTGCCGGTAGTCGTCCAGGTGGCGCGCCGCACACGCATCCCGGCATCGCGGCTGCTGATGCCACTAGCCTATTCGACATTGCTTGGCGGCCTCATGACACTGATCGGCACCCCGCCGAACCTGCTCATCAGTGAATCGCTGGCACGCTTTGGCTACACGCCTTTCAAACTGTTCGACTTCACCCCCATCGGCGGCGCGGTCATGATCATCGGCGTTTTGTTCGTCGCGTTATTCGGCCGATTCCTGTTACCAAAAAAGCGCGCCGAGCACGGCAAGCATGTCAGTCAGCGCAGCTTGCGTTCGCGCTACAAGCTGCATGAGCGTACGTTCATGATGCGCGTACCGACGGATTCGATCCTGGTCGGCAAGACACTTGCCGAAAGCCGCATCGGCAGTTCTAACGGGCTGATCATTCTGTCCCTCGTTCGCCATGGCCGCAGCGAAACGCTGCCAGGCCGGCAGACAGTGCTGCGTGGCGGTGATGGCATCCTCGTGCAGGGCCGTGTCGACCAGTTCCGCGAGCTGCGCCGCTGGTCCGATCTCGTCATCGAGCGAGAGGCGCCCGTGCTGAAGTCGATGGTTGCGGCGAAGATCGCCTATGCCGAGGCGACGATCGCCGATACATCTCCTCTCACAGGCGAACTCGTTCGTCATGCGGCATTTCGGACCCGATTCAACGTCGCCGTCGTTGGCCTGCGCCGCAAGAATCAGTATCGCCTGACCAATCTGGCATACGTGCCACTGCGCAAGGGCGAACGCGTCCTGGTGCAGGGCGAAGTCGATGCCATTGCCGAGCTCGAGAAATTTCCGGACTTCACGGACGTGGAGATTCTGACGGGTGAGCGACTCGACGAGCAGTATCATGCGGACGAACGGATGTTTGTTGTGCGCCTGCCCAAGTCAAGCGACCTCGCTGGCTCGACATTGCGCAAAAGCCGCCTTGCAGACGTATTTGATTTTCGTGTCGTCGCGATCTTTCGGGATGGTTCGTTGACGGTAATGCCGGGCGGCGACGAGGATCTGCTGGGCGGCGACTTGCTGTTGATTGAAGGCCAGCCCGGCGATCTCGACGTTCTTCGCGGCCTGCAAGAACTCGAGATCGAGACCGCCGTATCGGCGAATCTCGGCGCGTTCGAATCCGAGCGCCTTACTCTGATGGACGCAACGCTCGACCCTCGCAGCCGTCTTGCGGGTCGTACAGTTGGTGAGCTCAATTTTCGTGAGCGTTACGGTATCGAACTGGCCGGAATCTGGCGTGAGGGTGAGACCGTCGGCACCGAGCTGGCCGACGAGCGCTTGCAAGTCGGAGACGCGCTGCTGTTACTCGGCCCGCGCGATCGCCTGCAGCTTCTCGCTTCGGACTCTGACTTTCTGATACTCACGCCGCTTGGTCAGGAGCCGCCGGACACTCGACGGGCACCACTTGCTGCGTTCATCATGCTAGCGGTCGTCGTATCGGTGATGATGGGCAAGGCACCGATTTCGGTCGCTGCTGTGGTCGGCGGAAGCGTCATGGTGCTGACCCGTTGCCTGAATATGGAACAGGCATACCGTGCGATCGACTGGCGCGCGATATTCCTGATCGCCGGCATGCTGCCGCTTGGCACAGCTATGCAGGATACGGGCGCTGCGACCTACCTCGCCGGGCAGGTCATGAACTTCCTCGGTGATGCCGGCCCCTGGCCCGTCATCATGGGTCTGTACGTGCTCACGGCGATGGCAACAATGATCATTCCGACGGCTGCTCTGGTCGTGCTTATGTCGCCGATCGTGCTTTCGGCGATGTCCGACATGGGTTTGCAGCCGGAGACAGCGATGATGGCAATCGCGATGGCCGCCTCGGCCAGCTTCACGAGTCCGATATCGCATCCTGCAAACATCCTCGTAATGGGCCCCGGCGGTTATCGTTTTATCGACTACCTCAAAGTCGGTGTGCCGCTGACGATTGTCGTGTTTATTACCGTGATGGTGTTGCTGCCGATCCTCTGGCCGCTGCAGGCCATACAGTAGAGATGTAGCATCGTGACCGAAAGAGTCGTCATCGTCGGCGCCGGCCATGCTGCCGGTCAGATCGTAGCTTCACTCAAGCAACAGCAGTTCGCGGGCCGCATCGTGCTCGTCGGTGACGAACCCTATTTTCCGTATCAGCGCCCGCCATTATCGAAGAAGTTCCTTGCCGGCCAAATGTCGGCGGAGCGGTTGTATTTCAAGCCCGCTTCTTTTTACGACGATGACCGAATCGACGTGCGCCTGGACACGCACGTCGACAGCATCGAGCGTAACGCAAAGCAGGTAACAACGACCGAAGGCGAGCGCATCGGCTATGACAAGTTGATTCTTGCGCTTGGCTCGCGCGCACGCAAAGTACAGGTGCCCGGCAGCGAACTTGCCGGCGTGCATTACCTGCGAGGCATCGCCGACGTTGAGCGAATTCAGGCGAACCTGTCAAAGGGCAAGCGTCTCGTCATCATCGGCGCCGGGTATATAGGCCTCGAAGTCGCGGCCGTGTGTCGCGAGCTGGGTCTCGACGTGACCGTTATCGAAATGGCAGACCGGGTAATGAGCCGTGTGGTGTCACCGCACGTGTCGGACTTTTATCAGCTGGAGCATAACAACCACGGCGTGAAGCTCCTGCTCTCGACACGGCTGGCCGCATTTCAAGGCAAGAAGCGCGTCAAGTCGGTGGCGACCGACAATGGGCACATAATTCCAGCCAATCTCGTTGTCGTCGGTGTCGGTATCGTGCCTAACACCGAAATTGCAGCAGCCGCCGGGCTTGATGTCGATGACGGAATTATCGTCGACGATCAATGCCAGACATCGGATCCCGACGTATACGCCGTCGGCGACTGCACATCGCATCCTAACAGCATCTATCGCCGGCGCCTGCGCCTTGAGTCCGTGCACAATGCGCTCGAGCAGGCGAAAACGGCGGCCAGCAATATCTGTGGAATAGAAGCACATTATTCGCAGGTACCGTGGTTCTGGTCCGATCAGTACGACCTGAAACTACAGATCGCAGGGTTATCGGCGGACTATGACGAAGTGGTGCTTCGAGGCGAGCCGGCGAGCAGAAGCTTCGCATGCCTCTATCTGAAAGATGGATCACTCATTGCGGTCGACGCCATCAATTCGCCGCACGAATTCATGCAATCAAAAGCGCTTATCGCGAATCACGCAGTCTGCGACCCGGAACGACTTGCCGATACCACGGTCGCGCTCAAAGATCAGATGCAATAGCCGTATCGGGTCGCGGTAGTTCAATAACCAGCTCGCCGCTCATCGCAACCGGTCCTGCTTCGACCGTATAGGCTTTCGCAGCAAGCGATTCGACGCCTTCGGTTTCGAGGCCGAGGAAATTGCCACTGCCACCAATCACCTTGGCCGTGCCCAGGGCACCCGGGCCGTCAGTGATGTTCCCGTTCCAGATGCCGCGCCAGTTGTTGCCCGAATTCCAGTGCGCCGGTATAACGATGTCGCGCAGGTAGCGCCAGTAGTTTTCGCTCTGCTCAACGAACAGGCTCCCCCGGCCCGGCAAATATATATGCCAGACGCTGTCGACAATCATTTTGCCATTTAGGATGCTCGTGCGTTCGGAGTCCGAAGAGAACTTGATGCCAATTCCGACTCTCTGACTGCGACTGTCGAAGAGTACCGTCGCCATAGCTCGGGTATTGCGAATCGAAGGCTCCCACAGCTGCAGAACCTTGGCTGGATGCGGTGCAATCTGCGACTCGCCGTCATTCGTATACAGCAACGAATCAGCTGCGACAGCCGAGTAGTTAAGAGAAATCAGATCGTTATCCGTTACTGACAGAGGCGACAGGGTATTTCGCGTTGTAAGCGGATTGTAATAAAGGAACGCGAAGAAGATGGCCACGCCTGCGAGCATGCCCACAACCAGGGAGAGCAGGTACTTCATTCGACGACCTCCTCTACCTCGAACTTCGTGGACACAAACGCCGTGAGAAGGTTAATACGGCCGGACGATGCATCCTCGGAGTCTGACGTGTTGGCAACCCAGCGCTCGCTTACCGGTCCGCGCAGCGCGGCGAACTCGCGTGTGCCGCTGAGCATTTCGCCGATTCGCTGCCCTGTATCGGACGGATTGGTCCGCATCGCAATGTAGACCGAACCGCGCGCGGGCAAGTGCAGCACCCACTCAATGATGTCACCAGAGTCCGGGTGACTGGCCGCGAGCCGGCTGCCGAGGCCCACAACAGCATCTTTACTGTTACGTATTTTGAAGAGCTCGGAGCGCAGATTGGCAAACTGCTCATCGCTTGGCCAATCGAGGTCTGTTGGCAGCGGATTCTGTTGCGCAGGCGCACCGATCAGGATGCGATCCGTCGGCACGTTAATGTGAAACGATTCGCTATTGCCCCCGTTCGGTTGCACCACGATCAGCGAATGCTCCCGGAATTGATCGACGGCCGGAACGTAATAGAGCGCGGCACCGGCAACCGCCAAGCCGAGGAGAATTCCCGCAATGAAGGTCCTGAACATCACCCAAGTTTAGTTAAATTGGCGTTTGGGTCCTACTCCGCGCCACCAATTTGTGACGGAACGCACATAAGTGCAGACTTCCACATCATGACGATGCCGATTTGCCTATGGTCAGGGCCGCGAAACGTGTCAACGGCACTGATGTACAGCTTCGCCCAGCGCGACGACATCCGCGTCGTTGACGAGCCGCTGTATGGCCATTACCTGCGTGTTTCCGGCGCCGACCATCCGGCTCGAGACGAAATAATGGCCACAATGAACTGTGACGGCGACGCGGTCATGCGTGAGCTGCTCGGTCAGCAGTCGACGCGGCAGCGGACACGTCTCTTCATCAAGCATATGGCGCACCATCTGGTCGAGATCGACCTCGGTTTCCTGCAGAAGACGTGCAACATCTTTCTGATACGCGACCCGCGCGAAATGCTGCCATCGCTGACGATACAGGTACCGAACGCGCGGCTCGCCGATACTGGACTGGACCGTCAATGGCGTCTGTTTACGGACCTACGAAAGTCCGATCAGCGGCCTGCAGTTCTCGATTCGCGTGAACTGTTACTGGATCCATCCGGCGTTTTGAACAAGCTGTGCGAGCACATCGGCCTGGGGTTCTCTGATGCCATGCTGAGCTGGCCCGCCGGGCCCCGCGCCGAGGACGGCATCTGGGCACCGCACTGGTATCACGCGGTGCATCAGAGCACGGGGTTTTCTGCCTACCGGCCGAAAAGCGATTTTCCTGATCGCCTCAGGCCACTGTTAGCTGAGTGCGAACCGTGGTATGAGCGTTTGTATGAACAATCGATTCGTGCAAAAAACAGCGAGGACAACTAGATGAGCATGCCCGATTCGCGCAACCTCGATATCGTGATCTTCGTCAATGGCGAAC
>Ga0224497_10000861_pt1 | contig 20142 bp, 14 predicted proteins | sample SF_Jul11_sed_USG_4_FD_167970 | JGI IMG/M metagenome (GOLD analysis project Ga0224497, IMG submission 167970) | Sediment microbial communities from San Francisco Bay, California, United States - SF_Jul11_sed_USGS_13 | ecosystem: Environmental > Aquatic > Marine > Sediment | place: USA... | reverse complement strand
AATCGAACTGGCCGCGGGCGAACACCTGATCGTCATACGCGCCGATGGCTATGCGGAGTTTTCCACGACGATCCAGATCGAGGGGCTCGGGCGCCGCCAGAGCCTCGTTGCCGCGCTGATTCGGGCGTCGGCCGCTGTGACGATTCTGTCGAATACGACCGGCGCCACGCTGTACGTCGATGGCGAGGGCATGGGGCTGCTTCCACTCACCACCGAACTCGCCGCCGGGACCCGCGACATCGAGATTCGCGCCGCCGGCTACAAGACGTCAAAACAGCGCATCATCGTTGTCGCCGGTGAGGCCCAGACCATCGGACCGGTAACGCTCGCGCCCGCAGACGGCGAGCTGCGTGTCGTGAGCGAGCCCGCGGGCGCGAGCGTCGCGGTCGACGGCCGCTACGCCGGAACGACCCCGACTACGCTCATGCTCGGACCCGGCCGAGATCATCGCGTGACGGTTTCCAAGCGCGGCTACGGGACCACGAGCCGCTCGGTGCGCTTGAAGCAAGCGGAGAAACGCCGCCTGCGCGTCGCGCTGAGCGCCGAGATGGGTCGGGTCACGCTCCGGGTGCAGCCGCCCGACGCGTCGTTGAGCATCGAGGGACAGATCATCGGACCGGCGAACGGCAAACACCAACTGCCCGCCGCACCAACGCTGCTTGAAATCAACCGGGATGGCTTCGAGACCGCGCAGCTGTGGGTCACCCCCAAGCCCGGATTCGAGCAGACTCTGGCGGTCAAATTGCGTGCCGCGGGCGCGCCGGTAACGACCGAGCTTCCGGAAAGAATCACCGCACCCGACGGCACGGTGATGATTCTCGTGCGTCCGGGCACGTTCACGATGGGCGCCTCGCGCCGCGATCCGGGACAACGCGCTAATGAGACGTTGCGTGAGGTGCGGCTTTCGCGGCCCTATTATCTCGGGACCACGGAGGTGACCAACGAACAGTTCCGGAAATACAGCCCGAACCACAGTTCGGGGCGGTTCGGTTCCGTGGCGCTCGAGACGCCCTCGCACCCGGTCGTCAACGTGCGCTGGGAGGATGCGGCCGGTTACTGCAATTGGCTGAACGAGGCTGCACAGCTTCCTGCGGCCTATACGAGCGGCACGGGCGCACTCGCCCCGGTACTTCCTTTACAGCACGGCTTCCGGCTGCCGACGGAAGCGGAGTGGGCCTGGGCGGCGCGCCATGCTGGAGTCGAAAAGTCGAGCCGCTTCCCGTGGGGCGATGCCATGCCGCCGGCGCCGGGTAGCGGAAACTTCGCCGATCGATCGGTCAGCGGGCAACTGGCGGACGCGCTCAAGGACTACAGCGACGGGTTCGCCGGCACGGCACCGGTCGCACACTTCCGGGCGGACCCGGCGGGGATTTTCGACCTGGCGGGCAACGTTGCCGAATGGGTCAACGATTACTATGGGATTCGGGCAGCGAAGGCGCGGGAACCGGACCCGACCGGCCCCGCCGCCGGGAAGCACCACGTGATCCGCGGTTCCAGCTGGATGCAGGCGAGCGTCAGCGCGCTGCGTTGGACCTATCGGGACTATGGTACCGAGCCGCGGCCCGACGTGGGATTTCGTTGCGCGCGCTACGCGACGGGGACGCCATAATAATGATGCGCGGCGACGCGTGCTAGCCACAACCCCCTAACATGAACAGACAATCCGAACCACAAAGAACACGAAGAGAATCGGTAACGACTGGATGTTCGCTGTTCTCCGTGACCTCTGTGGTTCGGGTTTCCCTCGTGTCGACATTGATGCGACGCGTGCTCGCGCTCGGGTTGGCGGCGTGTCTCGGCGCTCCACTCCCGGTTGCGGCGCAGACGCAGGACTCCAAGCCGGCAACCGCCTCGGAGAAACCCCGGGACCAGAAAGAAAAGCCCGCTCCGCCGCCCGCCCGCAGGCGGGAGTCGCAAAAGCGAGACCCCGGTGAAGAGCGGCCCCGACTGGATGTTCCGGTTTCCTTTCCTGTGGATATCTGAACACTAGGCACGAGCCCACAACCGCTAAACTGCGGGCATTCCTTCGCCCGCGAGGACTTTCATGATCAAGCACTTTCCGGTTCAGTTCGTCTATCAGTTCTTTGCCCTGATCTTCGCCGCCATTCTCGTGCATGGCGCCTATGTCAGCGTCGTGCGGCCCAACGCCGCGGTTGAGCTCGCCGAACAGCGCGCCCTCGTCGCCCAACAGCCTGACGCCGAGATCGAGAGCTCGGTCTATGTGATCCTCAAGGATTACGAGCAGGAGGCGTGCTTCGTTCTCATGCTGTGGGCGCTGGCGATACTCGGCTATAAATGGGTGGTCGTGCTGCGCGAGCGCGGGCTGCTCGAGGACGATCTGCTGCCATTGACGGAGGGCATCAAGATTCTGCCCGAGGACGCCCGCCGCTATGTGAAGCCGCTCGTGGCGCTCAAGCCGGTCCTGCGCAACCTCCTGCTCCCGCGTGCGGTGTCCCAGTCGCTCACGCGCTTCGAGACGACGCACAGCGTGCAGGATGCGGCCTCCGCCAATGGCACAGTGTGCGCAAACGAAGGCGAGCGCCTCGACTCCGAGCTGGCGCTGATCCGCTATATCGCATGGGCAATCCCATCCATCGGCTTTATCGGGACCGTGCGCGGCATCGGTAACGCGCTGGGATTGGCCCATCGCGCCGTCCAGGGCGACATTACCGGCGTCACGCAGAATCTCGGAACGGCATTCAACTCGACCCTGATCGCATTGCTGCTGAGCATCGTCCTCATGTTTCTGGTCCATCAGCTCCAGCTCACTCAGGAGCGCCTGGTGCTGGATACCGAAACCTACGTCAACGACCGCCTGATCCGGCACCTGCGGACCAGCTAAAACTCGTGACGGGTGATGGGTGATGGGTGACGGGTGAAGCGAAACGTCAAAATCCAACCGCAGATGAAAGCAGATATAGCGAAACACAAAAAGCCGTATTAGCCGCCGATGAACGCCGATGATCAAAGACTGGTGATGAATAGTGGTGATGAATAGTGGTGATGGAAAATAGTGATGGAAAATGGTGATGAAGAGCGCACGCAATGCCGTACATCACCATCAATCATCACCCTCTCTCATCACCAGTACTCCTCACTATTTCTTGGTCAGCCGTCACAGGTCACGGATTTGATCTCTGAATGAAGCGCCGCCCGCTCACCACCGTCAGCCTCTCGTTCATCGATGCCATCCTTTGCGGCTTCGGCGCTATCGTCCTGCTGTTCCTCATCCTGAGCCACAACTCCATCGCCCAGCGGCGCGAGGCGACCGAGGCGCTCCAGCAAGACGTGGAGGCGTTGGAGCGACAGGTTCTAAATGGCCGCAAACAGGCCGCCGCGCTGAGCGCAGGTCTCGAGCGGGCTGGCAATCGGCGCCAGCGTCTGCTGGCCCAATCGAAGACCCTGAGCGAGAACATCGCCGGCCGGCGCTACGACCTTGCGCAGCTCGAGACCAACAGCATCGCGCGCGAGACCCACGTCAATCGCTTGAAGGCAGACCTCAAGTCCCGCGATGAGGAGCTGAAGCGGCTGGAAGGCGGCGCGATGCAGCGCGCCCAGGAAGGCGACCGCCTGCGCGCCTTCCCCGGCGAGGGCGACCGCCAGTACCTCACCGGGCTGAAAGTCGGCGGACAGCGCATCCTCATCCTGCTCGACGCCTCGGCCAGCATGCTCGCCGAGCGCATCGTCGACGTCGTCCGCCTGCGCAACCTGCCCGCGGCCGAGCAGCGCCGCGCGCTCAAGTGGCGGCGGGCGCTTGCCACCCTGGACTGGATCGCGACCCAGATTCCCGCCGGCTCGCGCTTTCAGATCTACACCTTCAACGAGCGCGCGGAACCGGTCGTGCGCAACGCGCCCGGCGGGTGGCTCGACGCGAGCGACCCGGCCGCGCTAAACGGCGCGGTCGAAGCGACGAAGAAAATCATTCCCCGGGGCGGCACCAGCCTCTATCACGCGCTCAACGTCATCAACCAGCTCACGCCCAAGCCGGACAACGTCTTTCTCGTGACCGACAGCCTGCCCACCCTCGATCGCGAGCGCGGCCTGCGCTATACGGTTCCGGGAAAGCAGCGCCTGCGCTTCTTCGACGATGCGCTCGCTGTGCTCGTCAAGGGCGTTCCCGTCAACGTCATTCTGCTGCCCATGGAGGGCGATCCGATGGCCGCCGCCGCGTACTGGCGGCTGGCGCAGATAACTCGCGGCTCTTTTCTCAGCCCCGCGGAGGATTGGCCGTGAGACGGCGACGCAAGCGCGAGTTCGAGGCCATCGGGCTCTCGTTCCTGGACGCCATCTTCTGCGGTTTCGGCGCCATCCTGCTGCTATTCATCATCGCCCGCGGTGCCGAGCCGGGCCTCGTGGAAAGAGACGCCGAGACGCTGCGTGCCGAACTGCAAGTGCTGGAGGAAGAGCACGCCGAGCTCGACGCGCGCCGCAAGGCGCTGCAGGCCGAGCTCGAGGCGCGGCAGGTCGAGCTCGCGAAGGCCGAGCGCCTGGTGGCGCGCTACCAGGACGAGCTCACGACGATCGAAGGGCGCTACCGGGCGGCACGCGACACCGCGTCGGTGCAAAATCGCATCCGCGATCAGCTCGCGCTGGCGCAGCAGGCGCTGACCGAAGAGATGAAGCGGCTCCTTTCCCAGCGCCGGGAGACGCCGCCGGAGCGTCTCGTCGGCGGCATCCCCGTCGACAGCGAGTACATCATCTTCGTCATCGACACCTCCGGCAGCATGCAATCGCTCGCCTGGCCGCTCATGCGGCGCAAGGTGGAAGAAACCCTCAAGCTCTACCCGCGGGTGAAGGGCATCCAGGTGTTGAGCGACATGGGGCAGTTCATGTTCTCGCAATATGCGGGGAAGTGGATTCCTGACAGCCCCGCCCGCCGCCGCGCCATCGTCAATCGGCTGCGAACCTGGCGGCCGTTCAGCAACAGCAGCCCGGTCGAGGGCATCGAGGCGGCGATCCGCGTGTTCTCCCGCCGGGACCGGAAAATCAGCATCTACGTTTTCGGCGATGAGTTTACCGGGCCCTCCATCGAGAACGTGGTGCGCAGGGTCGGTCGACTCAACCGGGCGGATGCCGCGGGCAAGCGGCGGGTTCGCATCCACGGCGTGGGTTTTCCGACCATGTTCGGGCCGCCGGCGGAATCGAGCTACACGGGCGTTCGGTTCGCGACTTTGATGCGCGAGCTCGCGCGCCGCAACGGTGGTACGTTTCTGGGCCTCAATTCCACGCGGCGCTGAGGCCCGTCGCGTGGAATCGAAAAACAATATTAGCCGCAGATAAACGCAGATGAACGCAGATTACATCCGTGAATGGTGAATCGAAGAAGACACTACGTTGGGGACTCTTACTCCGGCGTGGAGTTTAGCTGATAGAGCGCATCAAATATCGGCGGCCGCTCTTTCGAGAACCGGCTGAACCACCGGCTGTAGGTATCCAGGATGAGTCCCGACCGATACAGGTGGGACAACACGCGGTCGGCGACAAGCCGGAAGTCGGCATCGTTCCGCCGCACGGCCAGCGCAAACGGCTCGTAGGAAAATACGGCTGACGCAATCGCGAGCTTCTCGTCCGACGTCATCGCCGTGCCCATGAGGACGACCTGGTCGGAGAAAAACGCGTCGATCTCCCCGCTTTTCAGCGCCGCCACGCCCTCGAGCGTCGAGCTCACCAGGACGACTTCCGCATCCGTCAAGGATTCCTTGAGCATGTTTCTCAAGACCTTTTCCGTCGTCGTGGCGCGCGAGACCCCGATCTTCTTGCCACTGAAGCCAGCGACTTCGCGAATTTCCTTGTCCGGGAGCGTCATGAACGACGTGCCGGTAACGAAAGTCAGCTGCGTGAAGTCAACGCGCTCAGCCCGCGACATGGTCTTCGTCGTCGGTCCGCAGAGGATGTCGATCTTGTTGTTGATCAGCGCGTCGAACCGATTCTCGGAGGTGACCGGCACATATTCCACCGTCACTTCCTTGCCAACCTTGTTCTTGACGGCGGTCGCGATGTGCTTGCAGAGATCGATAGAGTAACCGGCCGGATTCCCGTCCTTGTCCAGAAACGACATGGGCGGCGAGGATTCCCGAAACCCGATCCTGAATTTTCCCGTCTTGGCGATCTGCTCGAGCGTCCCCGCAGCCTCAAGGCCCTGCACTGGCGCAACCAACAGGATAGTGAACGCCAGCCCTACCATTAGTGCTCTCATGAAGTTTCCTTGCGTGTTGAATTTAAATTTTGCGCTTCCGGTACAATGGCCGAACTTGCCCCTGCTTCCCGGGAGTGCGCGACGGAAGAGAAAAGGCTTTTTACGCTCGCACATACGATGGCCAGTCCGCCTGCTTACGTAGTACTACTGGAACAGCCCCGCCGTGTCCAGCTGCGAGGCCGACAAGCCCGTGCGCGGCAATGGCAGCATCGTCACGCGCGTGCCCTCCGACCGCAACTGAAACGGGCCTGTGGCCCGTTTCAAGTTGGAGCGGGTGAAGGGAATCGAACCCTCATATGCAGCTTGGGAAGCTGCCGTTCTGCCATTGAACTACACCCGCATCCTGGCCTTGAATTCTAGCGGAATCGTTGCGGGCGCGTAACAGGCTTGGGCGCGCGGCTAGTTCGCCCGCGCCTGTCGAACTTTCTCGAGCAGCGCCTGCACCGTTCGCAGGGGTCCATTTCGCGCCCCCCACAGGCCACTCGCGGCCTGTGCGCGACGCGCGAGTTCCTCGTAATCGGACAAGGCCGCTTCGATGGCGCCCGCGATAGACGCGGGTTCCAGCTCGCCGATCGCGACCGCGGGAAATCCATACTCCCGGGCGCTTCGCTCAAATGCCGTGCCGCCGGTCACAACCAGCGGAATGCCATTCGCAAGCCCCTCGAATACGATCCCGGAGGGGGCGTTCCCATACTTGCCCCGGTCATAGGCGGCCACCAGGAGATCGCACCGGTCCAGGAGCTGGGCCCACGCCGGCTCGTCGAGCGCCTCGCCGATCAACTCGATCCGCGGGTCTGCTGCGGCTTGCCCGCGAACGCGCACTGCAACCTCTTCCATCGCCGACCAGCTGTTCTGGATCACGATACGGACATCGGCGCGTCGTGAGAGAAGGCGCTCGAGAACATCCGGCACGAGATGGAAGTTTTTGCTCGGCCTCTGGGCACCCAGGAAGCCGACTGTCCACTCCCTGGCACCCGCGCGCGATCTTGGGGAAGTCGCCGCCACGTACGGGGTGGGCAGGCAAGTCACCGGCCTGTTCAGGACGTGCGAGTAGATCTCGGCCAGAGACACGTCCGTCGATACCCAATGAAAACAATGCTCGTATCTCGGATCGACAGCCAGACTGGCGTAGCGATAGAGGAACGGATTGTAGGACTGGACATCCAGCTCGAGCTGCCCTGACGCAGACTTTTTCGCAACGACATCGCTGTGCTCGATGAAGTTCATGGCAATGTTGGGGCAGCTCTCTGGAGAAAACTTTTTCTGGGCCCACTCGATCAGCGCCATGACCGGCGCCGGGGTTGCCGTATCGTAGTAGACGAGGTCCTCGCTGGTCAGCTGCCCGGCCTTGTCGAAATCGGCCGCAAGAATCCGCGATACATCGAAAAACGATTTGAGCCACCAGCACAGCGGATCGTCAGACGTTTTTTCGTACGGGCTTTCCGAGAAAAAACCGACCGCCTTCAGCTCGTCGGCGACCGCTTCTTCGATGCGCCGGTTGGCGAGCACGGTCGTCTCGAATCCCAGCGCTCGGAATTCCGCGGAAAGGGCGCGGCACTGGGTGGCAAAGTGCCCGGTGTACGACGTGAGATTCGCATCGCAGTAGACGACACGCATGGGTCACGCCACGCTAGCGCTCATCCGAGCCACCATTGCCTAGAAAGCGGCCACCGCGGCCCGGCCAGTACCATGAGACGCTTGCAGGAGCAAGGGAACTTCGGGCCTTTTCTCGAGTTGGCGTGAACGATCCAATCACTGCTCCGCAGCAAGGGTCCCGCGATTCTACGCGGCCCGGAGCAGGCGGGGCAAACGCGACCTCGGCAGGTTAGACCCGATTCAAACAGGAGGAGCGGGCGACTGGGAAGCTGCCGTTCTGCCATTGAACTACACCCACGCCCGAGCGTTGAATTCTAACTGAATTCCGCTCATCGGGCGTCGGTATAATCCGCGTAACAAGTCGTCGCTATTGGAGCGCCCATGGTCGCCTTCCGGACACACTACTTCCTGCGGCTTTTTCTGGCCGCTCTGCTAATCCTCGCCGGAGCGATCACTTCGACGCTCGCAGCCGCGCAGACGGAGCGACCGCGCATCGGCCTCGTGCTCTCAGGCGGCGGCGCGCGCGGCGTCGCGCATATCGGCGTGCTGAAAGTGCTGGAAGAAATGCGCGTGCCGGTGGACTGCATCGCCGGCACCAGCATGGGCGCGCTCGTCGGCGGCGTTTACGCGAGCGGCGAGCCGCTGGACAAGATTACTGAAAGCATCGGCAAAGTGAACTGGGACGAGATCTTCACCGACGAACCGCCGCGCTCCGAGAGGCCTTTTAACGTGAAGCGCGACGATTTCACGCCGCTCTTCCGCTTCCAGCTCGGCTTGCGCGACTGGAAGCTCCTGCTGCCGCCGGGGACAACGTCCGGCTACAAGTTCGAGTTCCTGCTGCGCGTATTGACCAATCGCGCGGGAAACTTCCCCGACCAGGACTTCGACCGGTTGCCAATTCCGTACCGGGCGGTCGCGACCAACTTGGAGAACGGCGAGATGACGGTGTTCCGGCGCGGTGATCTCGCGAAGGCCTTGCGCGCCAGCATGTCCGTGCCGGGGCTCATCTCGCCCATGGACATCGATGGAGTGCTGCATGTGGACGGGGGGCTGGTGCGCAACCTGCCGGTGGACATCGCGCGCGAGGCCTGCGCCGATGTCGTGATTGCGGTCAACCTGGGGTCGCCGCTCCTGCCCCGCTCCGAGTTGAATTCCGTGTTAGGCGTCGCCCTGCAGTCGATCAATCTGCTCACCGAGCAGAACGTGCGCCGCTCGCTCGGGCAACTGCGCGCGGGGGATATCCTGATCGAGCCGAAACTTGGCAGCTTCAGCGCCGGCAACTTCCAAGGTGCGCTCAAGACGATCCCGATCGGCGAGGCCGCGGCCCGCGCCGAGCGTGAAGCGCTCGCCCGGCTTTCCGTTTCCGAGGACGACTACCGGGCGTGGCGCGAGGCGGCTCTGGCCAAGCTCGTGCCGGCACCGAAAGTCACAGGCACGCGCGTTACCACCGGCGACGGCTGGGTCAACCCGAAAGTGATTGAAGATGAGCTGGAAGAAGTGCCCGGAATCGGCCTGCGGGTCAGGGCGGAAACGGACTTTTCCCTGGAGCATCTGAACGATCGGCTGGTACAGATTTACGGACGCGGTGATTTCGAGAGTATGGGTTATTCGATGGTCGACGGTGAAGGACGCCGCACCGTGCTAATCGAGGGCATCGAGAAATCCTGGGGACCCGATTATGTGAGGTTCGGCCTGGGTCTCGCGACCGACACGGAGCAGACGCGGTTCAACGCGCTGGTGAGCCACCGCAAGACCTGGATCAACTCGCTCGGTGCCGAATGGCGCAACGACCTGCAATTAGGCTACACCAAGTTCTTCCGCAGCGAGTTCTACCAGCCGCTCGGGCTGCGCAGCGGCGCCTTCGTCGCGCCGCGCATTGAGCTGCAGCGCGAGCCCATCGTCTTCTTCCTTAACGAGCGCAAGATCGGTGACTACGAGGTCAGCTACGCGCGCGCCTATCTGGACGTCGGCCTTCAGAACAAGTTCGGCGAAGCGCGGATCGGCTCCTTTACCGGCACGCTCAAAGCAAAGGAGGATTTCGGGTTGACGACGGGGGTGCCAGATTTTGACATTCAGCAGGTCGGCTATACGGCACGCTTCGTGTTCGACCAGATCGACAACCCGAATTTCCCGCGCGACGGCGTGCTCGCCGTGCTGCGCACCTTCGGCACCGTCAAGGATTGGGGATCCGATGACCAGTACAACAAGACCGACCTATTGCTCATGGCGGCGAAGAGCTTCGGGCCACACGCAATCCAGTTGGCTGGCGGCTTCGGCTACACCTTCGAGGGAGAGCCGCCGCCATACGACCCGTTCCAGCTCGGCGGTTTCCTGCGCGGCTCGGGCTACCTGATCGACCAACTGAGCGGCGAGAACGTAGAGTTCGCGCGCGCCGTCTACTCCTATCGGCTCGCGCGCCTGCCGACGGCGCTCGGCCGCGGCGTTTACGCGGGCGGCTCGCTCGAGGGCGTGCGCGTGCGCGGCCCTCTCGACCCGTTCAATAACTCTAAAGTGCGCCCCGCGGCGAGTATTTTCTTAGGGGCGGAGACGTTCCTCGGCACGGCCTACATTGCCTATGGTCACGCTTTCGGCGACCAGAGCGCGAGCGCCTTCTACTTCCTGCTCGGGAACCCGTAGACGGGCTATCCAACAAGAACAAATTTTAGCCGCCGATGAACGCAGATGAATACGGATCGAACCTGTCAATCTTAAATCGTAGTTGGTTTCTCTCCGCGCCTCCGCGGTTCAATAACGGTTTCTCTTGGCGCCTTGGCGGTTCAGAAACGTCGGCCATCCTACCGGGTAGGCTTGGAGTTTTAGGGTACACCGGTGTATGTTCCCGACCTGCAGCGTGTCGGGCGTTTTTTCCTTGTAACTCGGAAGCTCCAGAATAATCTCAGCCGTATCTGTGGACACTGAGACGAATTCAACCTGTAACATTCGACCTGTACCGTGCGCGACCTGAAAGCGCGAACTAAATGGAAGGAGTGAAACGATGATGCAAGCCACCATCACGCGCCTGCTGGGCCTCGCCATGATCATGGCCGGCGTGGGCATGGCGCAGGCGCAGGGCAAGCCCAATATTCTCGTGATCTGGGGAGATGACATCGGCCAGTCGAACATCAGCGCCTACACACGAGGGCTGATGGGGTATCACACACCCAACATCGATCGGATCGCGAATGAAGGCATGCTCTTCACCGACTACTACGGCGAGCAGTCGTGCACTGCGGGCCGCTCCTCCTTCATCATGGGGCAGAGCGTCTTCCGGACCGGTTTATCGAAGGTCGGCCTGCCGGGCGCCGAGATCGGCATGCGCAAGGAGGAGCCCACGATCGCCGGACTGCTCAAAGCGCGCGGCTACGCGACCGGCCAGTTCGGCAAGAACCATTTGGGCGACCGCGACGAGATGCTGCCGACCAACCACGGCTTCGACGAGTTCTTCGGCAACCTCTACCATCTGAACGCCGAAGAAGAGCCGGAGAACCGGGACTACCCGAAGAACCCCGAATTTCGCGAGAAGTTCGGCCCGCGCGGCGTGATCCATTCCTGGGCGCTGCCGGGCGGCAAGCAGAAGATCGAGGACACGGGCCCGCTCACGAAAAAGCGCATGGAAACGATCGATGACGAGACGTCCGACCGCGCCCTTGTTTTCATCCGCGAGCAGCACAAGGCGGGCAAACCCTGGTTCGTGTGGTGGAACGGCACGCGCATGCACTTTCGCACGCACGTGAAGGCCTCGCTGACTGGCATCTCCGGCCAGGACGAGTACGCCGACGGCATGGTCGAGCACGACATCCATATCGGCAAGTTCCTGGCGTTGGTCGACGAGCTGAAGATCGCCGATAACACGATCGTCTTCTATTCGACCGATAACGGTCCCCATTACAACACCTGGCCGGACGCGGCCGCGACGCCGTTCCGGGGCGAGAAGAACACCAACTGGGAAGGCGGCTGGCGCGTCCCGGCCATGGTGCGGTGGCCGGGCAAGATCAGGGCCGGCTCGGTGACGAACGAGATCATGCATCACATGGACTGGCTGCCGACCTTGCTCGCCGCGACGGGCGAGCCCGATATCAAGGACAAGCTCGAGAAAGGCGGGGTCAAGGCAATCGGGCGCACCTACAAGGTGCATCTCGACGGCTACGACTTCCTGCCGTACCTCACGGGCAAGGACAAGAACGGGCCGCGCAAGGAGATCTTCTACTTCTCCGACGACGGCGATCTGACGGCACTGCGCTACCAGGACTGGAAGCTGATCTTCATGGAGCAGCGCGCGCAGGGAACGCTTCAGGTGTGGCAGGAGCCGTTCACGCCGCTGCGCCTGCCGCTCATCTTCAACCTGCGGCGCGACCCCTATGAGCGCGCGCAGATCACCTCCAACACCTACTACGACTGGTTGCTCGACCGCGCGTTCCTGCTAGTACCGGCACAAACGTACGTCGGCGAGTTCCTGCAAACGTTCAAGGCGTTCCCGCCGCGGCAGAAAGCGGCGAGCTTCAGCCTCGACCAGGTTATGAAGAAATTGGAATCGGCTGGGGCGCGGTAATCCACCCGACAAAAAACCCTAATCCGGCAATGACCGCCAAAGTTCGTCACGATGCGGAGACAAATTGAAACCGCTGGGTTGAATCCCTAGCGGCGTGCTGGCGGCGGTTGCGCGGGGTCATCGATGAAATAGAATACGAAGGATGAGCAAGCGCCCGCTGATACTGGATGCGCTGCGGTTTGGGGCAATCCTTCTGGCCGTCGCGCTGGCCGGCTGCCAGCCGCGTGTCTATCTCATGCCGACCCCCACCGCCTTGCGCATCGGGGAGCACGATCCATTTGCGGGCAACCCGCTCCTCGAGAAAACCAATCCAGTTCCTGTTCCATGTGTGTCCGGCGCAGCGCGGCCTGACCGAGAACCGCGACGAGAAGAGCTTTCGCTGGTGGACGTTCCCCAAAGACTACGATGAGCGCGTGATCGAAGTCGTGCGGAAGTTGCCGTAACGCGTCCACGAGATTCCACGCCAGCGCCGAGGCGCAGCGGGCGCTTCGGCCTCCGCGCTGCGCTGAACATCTAAAACGCGCAGCAGGCATTCCCGGTGTTGCACGAAGAGCGGCAAGCTGGAAGAATCGCTGCGTTGTCTCCCGATCGCTGCGCGGTCTTGATCAAGTGAGTCGCGCGGCCACGCAACGCCGGTGCACCGTATGGAGTCCAGCCGATGGCGCTCAAGCCCAAGAAAATCTACAAGCTCTTTCAGATTACGCCCGGCAGGAAGGTGCGTTTGAAGCGCCACAACCCGGACTGGATGGGCACGCCCGAGTTGCGCGCGCTCGGCAAGGACGAGATCAAGTCGCGCGCCAAGGCGTTCCTGGAGCACAACGTCGAGGGCCTCGCGGAGGCTCAGGAACTGCTCTACGCCAACGACGTCTACTCCGTGCTGCTCGTGTTCCAGGCGATGGACGCTGCCGGAAAGGACGGTACGATCAAGCACGTGATGTCAGGCGTCAACCCCCAAGGCTGCCAGGTCTTCAGCTTCAAGCAGCCTTCGGCCGAAGACCTCGACCACAACTTTCTCTGGCGCTACTCGAGATGCCTGCCTGAGCGCGGCCGTATCGGAATCTTCAACCGCTCCTACTACGAGGAGGTGCTGGTGGTCCGGGTGCATCCCGCGATCCTTGGGCGGCAGAAGCTGCCGAAAGGAAAGCGCGGCAACTCGTTCTGGAAGGAGCGCTACGACGACATCAACAGTTTCGAGCGCCATCTCGCGCGCAACGGGACGCTGATCCTCAAGTTCTTCCTCAATGTCTCGAAGGGCGAGCAGAAACAGCGCTTCCTCGAACGCCTCGAAAACCCGGAAAAGCACTGGAAATTCTCTGCCGCCGACATCCAGGAGCGCGGATTCTGGGACGACTACATGGACGCCTATGAGGAGATGCTGAGCGCGACCAGCACCGATTGGGCGCCATGGTACGTGATTCCGGCCGACCACAAGTTCGTGACGCGCGCGATCGTCGCTTTCATCGTGTCCGATCAGATCAAGGCCCTGAAGCTCAAGCACCCGGAGGTCACACCTGAGCAGATGAAATCGCTCGCCGCGGCCAAGCAAGCGCTGCTCGGCAAGCGGTAGACAGCTTCAAGGATCGGGACGAGGCTGCAAATCGTCTGCGCCCGAAATTCGTGAGACGGATGCTGAGGCCAGCCGCCGCGAGCGCCGCGCTATTTCCAGTCGAAAAGGGGCACCCAGGCCCGGAGCTCGCGCCCCTCGTAAATCCGCCCCTGGATGCGGCGCGCGAGCGCCTCGGCATCGACGCGCGTCATCTCCATCTCGATCATCGCGGAAGGCGCGCCCCCTTCGGGGACGAGCTTTATCGCGTTAACCGGCGCAACGTCACTCAGGGCCTCGCGGATGGCGTCCTCGGTGATGTTGTCGGGCAGATTGCCCACCATGATTCGCATGATCCAGTCCTGTCGTGAAAAAATCGGGAAAGCAAATATTATCCAGTGGCGGCACCACAAGTCGAGCCCCATGCGCGGCAGCTGAGGCCTGGTTGCACAACAACTCGTCTCAAAACGCCAAAGACCATAACTAGAGCGTGTCTCAAAACTCAAGAAGCACTTTTTCGCCGCAGATAAACGCAGATGAAACGCAGATCTAAATCCGTAATTCGTGAGTGTTGAGCAGCGAGGGAATGAACCCCTTAGGGTGGCGCTGGTTGTCTTATCTATTCACTATTCACTATTCACTATTCACTATTCACCATTCACCATTCACCGTTCATGAGAGTGGCTACGGGCTCAGAGTAAGTGACGGGCGGCATCCTTGAAGCGATCGGCCTTCGGCGGCATCTCGGAGCGCGGGATGCGGACCAGCGCGATGACCGCGCGCAACCCCTCCCCGAGCGCAAGCTCGAAGAATTCGAGGTCTGCGGCGCACTCGGTCGAATCGGCCGGCACCAGTATCCCCATTCTGTTGACCCGCCGGCGCAGGCGCGCGAGTCGGAGGTGATCCCCGGGTGCACCGAGAATCTCGTTAATGATGTCGATGGTCCCGTCGAGCGTGGCGAGGTTCGTCTTCGTCTCGATGTAGTCGTCCACCGTTGCCTTCAACGCGCGCTCGAGGCTTTCGATCTCGGCGCTATCGTCCAGGGCCTCTCCCGCGACGCTCTGCAGCCCGCCACGGCGCAGGGTCAGCAGCCGCAACCGCGCCGCGAGTATCGCTTTGCGCTCCTCGAGCTCGTTCGCGCGCCGCTCCTTGCCCGTGATGCGCTGGAGCGCGAGCGCCGCCAGGCGGCGCATGATGCGCGTACCCACTTCCCGGCGGCAGGCGAGCGCCTCGGCGGCGGCAGCAACGATGCGGTGGCCGGTAAAACCTATCGTTTTTTGCGCCACGTCGCGTTGCACCGCGTCCTGGACGAACGCTGTGCCGAGCACGGTTCGCTCCTCCATCTTGATGCCGAGCAGCGCGTAGGCTTCCTGTGCAGCGGCGTTGGCGGGCGCGTCGAAGAACGCACTCAGCTCATGACTGCGTCCAAGCAACGCGGGAATGTCGTCAGGGGTCGCAAAGAAAGCCCCGATCAGGGGATTCACGCCCCATGCTGCGCGCAACAGCTCGACCGGCTCCGGGACCTCCCGGCCAAGCTCGCGCATATGGGTGATCGTGCGGCGCACGCTCGGTGCGAGCTTCTCGCGGTAGTTCGACACCAGGCGCAACCGCGGATCGACGGCGTCTACAACCGCTTCGATGAGCGCCTCAACGATGGGGCGGTCGGGGTCGTTGGCCGCTCCCAGGGGCGATTCCCCGAATAGCATGGCCGAGACGTTGGAAAAAGCGTGGCGAACGGCAAGGAACTCTCGAAAGTAAACGTAACCTTAAGAAAATTGAAACCGCCGATGGAAGCGTATGAGCACTGAATAGTGAATGGTCAATGATGAATGGAAACGACGAACCAGGATCACATCAAAAGGCTCGTCCGCTCATCGCTCACAATTCACAATTCACAATTCACGGGTTCTATCTGCGTTCATCTGCGTTTATCTGCGGCTAATAATGTTTTATGATTTTCGAGCACGCTAGGGTTTTGTCGACTCACAAATTACGACTCACGATTCATGGATCTTTCGGCTACTGCGCTGTCCAGCCGCCGTCGACCGGGAGCGCGGCGCCCCGGATCTGGGCAGCCGCATCCGAACAAAGAAAGACGGCGCATCCAGCTATCTGCTCTGGCGTCACGAACTCGCGCGACGGCTGCTTCTCTCCCAGCAGCTTTACCTTTGCCGCCTCGGCCGACAGGTTCTCGCGCGCCGCCAGATCGTCGATCTGCTTCTGAACGAGCGGCGTCAGCACCCAGCCGGGGCAGATGGCATTGCAGGTGACGCCCGTCGTTGCGGCTTCGAGCGCGACCACCTTGGTGAGGCCGACCAGCCCGTGCTTGGCAGCGACGTATCCCGCCTTCTGTACCGAGGCGACCAGGCCATGGGCAGACGCAACGTTGATGATGCGCCCCCAGTTGCGGACATACATCTGAGGCAGCGCCGCGCGAATGGCATGGAATGCCGCCGAGAGATTGATGGCGACGATCGCGTCCCAGCGCTCCGCGGGAAAATCGTGCACCGGCGCCGTATGCTGGATGCCGGCGTTGTTTACGAGGATGTCGACGCGGCCGAGCTCGGCGGCCGCTGTCTCGATCATCTTCGCCACCTCGGCCGGCTTCGACATGTCCGCGCCGCTGTAGGCTACGCGCACGCCGTGCTTTGCAGCAAGCTCCTTGCGGAGCGCCTCGATCTCTTCGGCGTCACCGAAGCCGTTCAACAGGACATCCGCCCCTTCGGCGGCAAGCGCGCGAGCGATACCGAGGCCAATCCCGCTGGTTGATCCCGTGACTACCGCCACCTTGCCCTTCAGCATCCCCACTCCTTTACTCGAAGCTGCCTACACAATCGCTCAACGACCATTAGACTGCAAGCCGAATGACGTGACCCGTGACCGCCGACCAGAAAATAGTGAGGAGTACTGGTGATGAGAGATGGTGATGATTGATGGTGATGTACGGCATTGCGCGCGTTCTTCATCACCAATTTCCATCACCATTTGCCATCACTATTATTCATCACTATTATTCATCACTTCTTTTGGATCATCAGCGTTTATCTGCGGCTCAAGGTCTTTCCTCTGTCAGCGCCGTCCCAACACCCGCAGCGTGTGACGCGCGATCATGAGCTCCTCGTTGGTCGGAATCACCCACGCCGACGCCCGTGACCCCGCCGTGCTGATACGAGGCCCGCCTTTGCCGTTTGCAGCCGCGTCCACCTCGACGCCGAGCCACGCCGCGTCGCGGCACACCCGCTCGCGGATCACCGCCGCGTTCTCTCCGATCCCCGCCGTGAATACGATCGCGTCCAGGCCGCCGAGCGCGGCGGCGAGCGAGCCCAGCTCGCGCCCGATGCGGTAGACGTAGATGTCGATCGCGAGCTTTGCGCGCGGATCGTCACTCGCCAGTAGCGCGCGCATGTCGCTCGACAGCCCGGACACGCCGAGCAGCCCGGACTTGTTGTAGAGCAGCTCGCGCACGGCGCGGGGCTCCATCCCTTTCTGCTCGATCAGGTACAGCACGACGCCGGGATCGAGCGCACCACAACGCGTGCCCATGGGCAAACCCTCGACCGCCGTGAAGCCCATGGTGCTGGCAATGCTCCTGCTGCCTGCCATCGCGCACATGCTCGCGCCGTTTCCGAGATGTAACACGACGGTCTTGCCAGCGGCGGCGCGGCCATCGAATTGCGGGAGCACTGAAGCGATGTATTCGTAGGACAGGCCATGGAAGCCGTAGCGCCGCACGCCCGCCTCGGTCAGCTCCTGCGGCAGTGCGAACATCTGCGCCACTTCGGGCGCCGTAGTGTGAAACGCGGTATCGAAGCAAGCGACCTGCGGAAGATCGGGGCGCTGTTTCTGAAGCAGCCGCACCGGCATGAGGTTGTGCGGCTGATGCAGCGGCGCGAGCGGGCTCAGCTGATCGAGCTTGACCAGCACCGCAGCATTGATACGCACCGGCCCTTTGTGCTTCACCCCGCCGTGCGTGACGCGATGCCCGACCGCGACCAGCTCATGGGTCTTGCCGTAGCTGCGCAGGAACTGCGCCAGGTGCTCGAGCGCCTGGTCGTGACCCAGGCGGATTCGCGCGGCCCAGCGCTTTTCGGCGACGGTTTCACCGCGCGCATTGCGGGCAATGAATCGCGGCGCGGTGTGCAGCCCTTCGACCTGGCCCTTGACGAGCGGCGTTGGCTCCCCGCCGTCAAGCTCGAAGGCGGAGAACTTGATGCTCGAGGAGCCAGCATTGAGCACCAGGACTGCGTGGGTCATCGCGCGGCGTCCCTATGTCCGGACTCGTTTCCTGGTGCCCTCGCCGCGGGGAGGCGAAATCCCGGTTGGCCCATGGCAATACTTTGCCTGTTTGCGAGCCACATTGCTGAATTCTATGGGTATCCTCGTGTTCGTTCCGGGAATGATGCCCCGAAACACCGCTATGGTGCGATGCAGCAAAACCAGTCTAGCGCGAGATCCCGGCGCCCATTATCTCCTGGACCGTTGGCAAGGGGGTGAAGATTGCCATCCAGGCGCGTGCGGTCGGTTGCCAACGGGTGCAGACGCTGCAAGAATCAATTGTCGGCGTGCTGGTCTAAATGTTTTTGCCTCTCATTTTTCGATGATCGCCATCACCCTCAACGGCGAGCTGCGCCAGTTCGCTCGGCCGCTGACCTGCCAACAACTGATCGATGATCTCGAGCTCGCCGGGAAGCGCGTGGCACTCGAGCGCAACGGCGAGATCGTGCCGCGCAGCCGGTTCGGCGAGCAACAGCTGGCCGATGGCGACCAGCTGGAGATCGTGGTCGCCGTAGGCGGCGGGTGATCGCCCAACAATTCGTGACTAGAACGCGTCTTAAAAAGCGAGAAAACATTATTAGCCGCAGATAAACGCAGATGAACGCGGACAGAAAACCCGCGTGGATCAATGCACGTCTTTTTTATCGGCGTCTATCGGCGTTCATCGGCGGCTGCACCTTTGTTCCTTTCAGTGAGTGTTGACAATGAAACCGCATGAAAATCTCGACCCGCTCGTGATCGCGGGCAAATCCTATTCCTCGCGCCTGCTGCTGGGCACGGGCAAGTACAAGGACTTCGCCGAGACGAAGGCCGCCGTCGAAGCGAGCGGCGCGCAGATCATCACCGTGGCGATCCGCCGCACGAACATCGGGCAGGATCCCAAGCAGCCGAGCCTGCTGGAGTTCATCCCGCCCTCCAAGTACACGCTGCTCCCCAACACGGCCGGGTGCTACACGGCGGACGACGCCGTGCGCACGCTGCGGCTCGCGCGTGAGCTCCTCGACGGGCACGAGCTCGTGAAGCTGGAAGTCCTGGGCGATCCGCAATCGCTCTACCCCAACATCGTGGACACGCTGGCCGCTGCGAAAACGTTGGTCAAGGAGGGCTTCAAGGTCATGGTCTACACCTCCGACGACCCGATCATCGCGAAACAGCTCGAAGAGATCGGCTGCGTCGCGGTCATGCCGCTCGCCTCCCTGATCGGCTCCGGCATGGGCATACTCAATCCGTGGAACCTGCAGATCATCATCGAGAAGGCCAAGGTGCCCGTGCTGGTGGATGCCGGTGTCGGCACCGCCTCGGACGCCGCAATTGCGATGGAACTTGGCTGCGACGGCGTGCTGATGAATACGGCGGTCGCCGTGGCGAAGGACCCGGTGCTGATGGCCTCCGCAATGCGCAAGGCGGTCGAGGCCGGCCGTGAGGCGTTCCGCGCTGGACGCATGCCGAAAAAACTCTACTCGGCGGCGCCAAGTTCCCCCACCACCGGGCTCATCACGCCAGTGCCACCCGCCGCGTAGTTGCCGCGGCTTGCGGTTACGGCTTCATGTTTTGAACGCCCAGCTTCGGGGGTCAACTCTGACCGTCGACGTCGAGAGCCTTGCGACGCCGGTCACGCGCGCCGCGGGTTTCAGGATTACAGCAGCTTAAGGAACTCGTCTGCGGGCACCGGCTTGCTGAAATAATAGCCCTGCGCCTTGTCGCATCCGAGCGACTTCAGGAACGCCAGCTGCTCCGCGGTTTCGACCCCCTCCGCGATGACCTCCAGTCCCAGGCTGTGCGCCATCGCGATGATGGCGCTCACGATGGCGGCGTCATCCTTGTCGTTACCAATATCGCGCACGAACGCCTGGTCGATTTTCAGCTTGCGGATGGGGAATCGCTTGAGATAGCTCAGGCTCGAATAACCCGTGCCGAAATCGTCGAGCGAGAGCTGCAGCCCCATGTCGCTCAGCTGCCCGAACCATTCGATCACCTGCTCCG
>Ga0224497_10000860_pt1 | contig 20143 bp, 21 predicted proteins | sample SF_Jul11_sed_USG_4_FD_167970 | JGI IMG/M metagenome (GOLD analysis project Ga0224497, IMG submission 167970) | Sediment microbial communities from San Francisco Bay, California, United States - SF_Jul11_sed_USGS_13 | ecosystem: Environmental > Aquatic > Marine > Sediment | place: USA... | reverse complement strand
CGCCGCCACCTACACCAACGCCAAAAGCAACCGGAGATGATCCGCAACCTATTCCGTGAAAAGCATGTTCGCTATGCTGCCTGAGAAACTACGCACTATTTACCGGCCTCCTCAGTAATTGACTAGGAGGCTTTCCGAATTCTCTGGAAAAGACATTAGCGTACATTTAATAGTCTGGGGCTGGGTCGCTCAGCTTCAGGAGGCTAAGCGCTGAGCAACCCTCACTCGGAGAGGAAGGAAACAATCCGGTGATCATGCCCCATAAATTACCATACGAACTACGGCAAAAACTGACAAACCAAATCTTCGTAAGTTTAGACAGACAGGGGAGATATCGGAATTGTGCTTAACTATAGATTGATCATGAATCCCATTATGGGGCTGTTGAAAAAAGCCACCAGCGGCGTTCTCGCCATTTTTCCGTGCTCACGTACTGGAAGTGCGCTCTGCGCGCAAAACTGGCTGCGGCCTTGCTGGGCGACCTTTTTTGAACCGCCCCGAGACCTCTGATATGCAACGTACCTGTGGGCCTCTCTGCCCTTTGCATTCATTATTATTCAACACTTCCATTATTCAAAAAATACCTTCTCATGCCAGCGTTTCCAGCGCATCACTTACATCTGAATCCCTTTTGACTTGATGCTGGCTCAAACTCAATTGTTACGGGAGGTCCAAAGATCACTTTGGGCCGGAACATCTATCCTGCCAACTCCCACCTCTTCTTGATCCCCGAACCCCCATTCATCCCTCGGCCTGTTATAGGGGGAGGTGGTTTTAACGAAGACGCACTGTCAGCAAATAGCTTCTCGCAGAGCTGTCTAGGGTTTAAGCGGTCCTCCTTGGAAAGTTCTTCGCTGAAGTAGTTAAATGAAAAGAAGATCTTATGCCAAAAATGTCTGGATCCTATTTTGAAAAATCTTATGGGGAATAAAACGCCAGAATCAATGCTTGAACAACATCCGAGAATCCAGATGCCCAAGCGTGGGCAGGAGTCTGTATGGAACTACCCTCGTCCACCCAGGTTGGAGCGCGTGAGTCAACAAATTAGAGTGGAGTTTGGTGGACTTGTCTTGGCTGAATCAACCCATGGGTATCGTCTTCTCGAAACTGCAAGCCCTCCAGTCTATTATTTTCCACCTATGGATGTTCGACTTGCCTACTTGATGCTGAGCGGCAAGCAAACCGTATGCAAGTGGAAGGGTGTCGCAGGTTATTGGTCCTTAAGGGTTCAAAAACGAGTGGCGTTAGATGCAGCTTGGAGTTACCCCCATCCCAGGGAAGAGTATGAGGTTATAAGCGACTATTTCGCCTTTTATCCGGGCAAAGTGGATGCCTGTTATGTGGGGAAGCAAAAGGTTAAGCCTCAGCCGGGTGAATTTTATGGTGGGTGGATCACTTCTCAAATCCTCGGTCCCTTTAAGGGCGAACCTGGCACGGAATTTTGGTAGGCCAGATGGAACGACTGAGACAGAGCCAAGCTAAACTAGCGTCTGTATGGCTAAGAACAAAGTTGTCCTTAACCACTAGGAACCCAGCCCTTGGTTTCTGGGTCATATTGGAGACCATCCATTCCTAATGTGCTGACAAATGCAATGACCTTCCAGATTTCTTCTTCAGAAAGGCTGTTCTTAAATGCTCCCATGGTGCTATAGGGCACTCCCTCTGCAATTCGCCAGAACATGTGTGAATCCGAATATTTTTGCATGCTCTCTGAGTCTCGAAAATCCCGTGCGCTGGTCATGACAGGCTTACCGGTTTTTCCATGACATTTGGCACAGTTGACGTTGGACTTCGCATCGCCAAGGTATAAATTCCGCCCCTCTTCAATAATTTCCTGCTTGTTCCACCAACCTTGGGGCATGTGTTTGGTGATGTATTCCTTGGGCATGGCCATGGTTGACTGGGGTGGTTCCGGAAAATTGCATGCCCCAAACATAATTATTAATGCAAGACAAAGACCTATCTTCAGCCAAACTCTTGAAAACTTTGAATGGTTCATCATTTCCTCCAAATTCTGTTTTTATTAGGCCTCTCAACCGACTATTCCGTTTCCCGATCAACCTCGAAATTTTTGGCCCGTTGTCTAGTGTTAGTTTTGTTTCAACATGACTACACCTTTCAAATTGTAACATCAGAATTTTAGTGGACGTCGGACCCTTGTCTAAGGATTTAGCAAGATAACTTTGACCAGGTTACTGCCGAGTGTTTGAATAGATGTGTGCATGAAAAAAAGTTGTTCCTCAAGATTAATTTTAGGGAATGGAACGATTTTGAAAGTGGGAGGGTATTATTTCCGATTACGATCAAGGAGGGTGGTATGTATCTTTTTTATCCATTAGCTTTACTGGCAGGAATAGGGTTTTATTTCATGATGAACTATGTCGACCAGGATGATCAGTTAAAGACCGTGAAGGTCCGCCAGACTCTCTAGGCCGGTCCGGCGACTGGGGGGTAATACCAATAGGGGTGTTCCCCGAGTGACCTCTTAGCACCAAAAAACCTTTCCCATGTCTAAGGTTTAATCTATTTATTTGGAAGGGTGTAAGGAACACCAGGTACTATGAAACATGGAATCCCAACAGAATTATTTCCTAGCGTCTCGTTCTGACACCTTCACTTACAACTGTTCATTCCCTCCCTCAACTACCTCAAGGCTGAACCTAAGAATTGATAAATTCATTATCTTCCTCTCGTTCACAACATTGAGTGCATTAATATTAATGGAGGGTCCTGGTCTTACCGGAGAGCGGGTCGGAAATCTGAGTGCGTTGGCGGACGAAGGCAATTGGGTTCAGGAAATTGAGAAGATTTTTATACCTTCGGAGCAATGTAAACAATGTCATGATCGGCATTATGAAGAATGGAAAGGCATGCGGGAACGTACGGAAGACAACAAGTCCTTTGGACGGGTCGATGGGGCCTTGTTGCATGGAAACGCCTTAAAATCCCCAGTCTTTAGAACCGTCCTTGGTCTGTGGTTACAGACAAATCCCAATCAGGAACAAAGAATACAATGCCTTTCCTGCCATGCTCCTGCAGTGAAAGTTTTTCCAGAGCATACGGACCGCATCCTTCAACAAGTCATGTCAGGCCCCAAACACGTCAAAGTAGAGGGCATCGGGTGTACTGCCTGTCATCTCATCAAGGCTGCAGGAAAAAAAGAGGATTCATATCCGACATTTAAACTGGATCCAGGGTCGACAATGTTCGGGCCTTATGCCGGAGCGGAAGACAACCTGGTCCATCATTCTGAAAAAGCGGAGATTTATGAAGGGGCCAATTACTGTACGGCCTGTCATTTCAGTAAAGTCAAAGATGTGACCCAGTCTCACTTAAATGGGACCATTCTTAAGGATCTGGTTTGTCAGGATTGCCACATGGAACAATCTACGGGAAGTTCCACCAATAAATATGGAAGCCTTTCAAGGCCAATTGGGCGGCATTGGTTTCAGGGCTTGGTGACGCCGGGATTAATGTTGAGTAATCGAAATGTCCAGGCTGAATGGTCCTCACGCCTGGATGTCGAGGTTGCAAAGGCCCAAGGTCTGATCGAGGGAACCGTTCATATTCGGAATGGCAGCGTAACTCATATGTTTCCTGGAGGTGATCCTGTCTTAAAACAATTCCTGGTAGAAGTTATTGTGAAAGACAGCAAAGGAAAAATACTCGGGAAAAAGGAAAAATACTTTGGTCGTGCCTTTGAGAAACTATTGGAAGGACCAATCACTCAACCTTTAATAAACGGGGGCATTACTAGGCACATTCCATTTAGCATTTCCGTCCCCGAGGATTCATCCCCAGAGCTGATTGAGGCTAGCGTCAGTTATGCCCTTATCCCCAAACCAGGTGCAAAACTGAAAAATGGCTACTTGGCCTCTCTGTCCGATAAAAAATTTCGCCAGAAGGCAGAGGACATTATTACATCCTATTCCTCTTTTCGTCTGTTGACGTTTCGAACATTGAGTCTGGACACGACCCATCAACAACAACCGAAAAAATCATGAACCAAATTTTTGCCCGACGCAAAAAGAAGGACCCCTCGTTCTAGGTGGTTCCATCGTGTTAGCAGGTATACTGTTTGGTTTATATTTTTCTTTTAATGAGTTCATTTCTATGAATGTTCTCGCTGCACAGGATGACAACGTCCCACGCAAAACTTTGGAAAAAGCATTTCCTCATTCCATGAAGTGTAAACGGTGCCATTTGCGAGCGTATGAAGAATGGGAGACATCGGCGCAATCTCAGTCAATAGAAACCGCAGCGTTTCGGGTCACATTGGACCGATTTCTCAAATCGGTTCCGGACGACCAAAAGAACATGTGTTTCCAATGCCATGCCCCCCATATCTTGGAATACGGTCACTTGGGTAAACGATTCATTAATGAAGTCAAATCCAGGGATCCCCAAATAGATGGGGTAGGCTGTTCGCAATGCCATTTAATCAGCGAAGTAGATGAAGGTATCCGTCCGCCCCATCCGACGTTTACCCTTGGAAAAACCATCTATGGGGGCTATGGAAATGCGGCGAAAAACCTTGCGCATGAATCGCAACAACTTGAGCTCTATAAAAACTCTCAATACTGTGTGACCTGTCATGGCTCCCTTCCGCAAATGGTGAGCTCACCTCAACTTTCAGATTGCCTGGGCGCTTGGAAAACCAGTAAGGCCAAAAAAGAGGGGAAAACCTGTCAGACTTGTCACATCCCCGAAGCATTTGGTGAATCGGCCAACGGGGAGCGGTCCAGACCTGTCGCTAACCACAGTTTCCCAGGCCGGTTTGGAAAAGTGCGGGCAACGGCGGTTGAGCTGGAATTCACCACTCAGGTCAAAGGGCCACAATCAGAAGTGAAGGTCACCATCCAAAGCCTCGTTCCACATAATCTGCCGTTGCCGCATCCTGGATGGTCTCGTCTAAATTTGGACCTGACAATTCTTGGAAAAAATCTTAAGAAAGTCTACGGGGAGCAACGTTTCTACGAGCGGGTCATCGCAAACAAAAACGGAGACCAGACTGTTCTTGATTTTCATGCCGCCAAAATTTTAAAGGACACCTTACTCAAACCTGAAGAAACACGAGTGGAAACATTCAGCTTCCCGACTCCTTCCGATGCACCCTCAATGGATGTCATTGTCACGTTGAGTTATGCGCCTGTGCATGGGCCCGTTGAATTTTTGAAGGCTATCGAAGCGGAAGCAACTTTGGGGCGAAAAGATCGTTCCTTCTAGGGTGTGCAAATCATGCAGAAAAAACAAAATGTGTCACTTTAGTAGTAAAATTGGGGATGATTTTCTAAATACGACAAGACACCGGTATTCCTTATGAAATCACCTTTACTGAAAATCAAATTCATTTGCAAAAAAAGATTGGTTGCGCCAAGCATGGCAAGCCCTGTTCCCCATGTTTTGTATTTTATTTGCTTAAGCATTTTGATTTTTATAACGGCCTGCAATGAAGGGACGACCTCTCATCGACCTACGTTGGATTTTCCCCTCGAGTATGTTGATAAGCATATGCCCGCAGGATGGTGGAACGATGCCAAGATTTTGTCAGAGGGGCGACTTCTATACCAGGGAATCAAAAAGCCCTTCGTAAAATGCGTTGAATGTCATGGAAGAGATGGAAAACCTGCGAAAAGAGGTGCGCCGGATTTCACTGACCCTAGGAGGGTAGGACGCTTTTCTGACTCCTACTGGTACTGGCGCATTGTTGAAGGAGTGCCGTATACCTCCATGGAACCATATGCCAAAAAGCTCTCGGAACAAGAAATCTGGAAAATCATCGCTTATCAACGAAATTTTGGTTTAAGGGGAAAGGTATATAATCCAGTGAGCGACAGATGGGAAGATCCTACAGTCGCAGAAGAAAAGAACAATTCACAAAATGATATGAAGACCCCTTAAAAAGAATGGGAATGTGGTCTCAATATGGAGGAGGTAGGGAATTTTGAGACAATGGTCTTATGGTGCCTCGGCCCTACATGCGCAGGGATGTTCCAGTCTTTTCAACCCATTAACAATTCTCTTATTCAGTCAGAAGGGAGGCATATCCCAATGATTTCAAAAAATTCATTCCTTTCACGTGGACAATTTATTTCTTTATCAAGGTTCTATTTGCAACTCATCACCCTGATTGCATCTGCTTTGCTGATTTCATTTGGATCCGCGCTAGCCAATGAGATGGTCCATATCCCTTCCGGGAAATTCATTATGGGCATCGATAAGGTAACTTCTCCTTCGATTAAAGGGGCCAAGCTTAAACCCTGGTCTAGGGAAGCTTTCCATGATGAAGGGCCTGCCCACCTAGTTGAATTGAGCTCCTACAAAATCGATAAGTACGAGGTTTCCAACGCCGAATATACAGAGTTCATGAAGGCGACAAAGCATGCTGCGCCTGCTTACTGGGATGATCCTCGACTTAATAAGCCTAATCAACCAGTGGTGGGTGTGAATTATTTTGATGCGAAAGCCTTCTGCGAATGGAAGGGGAAGCGATTGCCCACGGAAGCTGAGTGGGAAAACGCTGCCCGAGGTCCAGAGGGTCTACGGTATCCCTGGGGGGATGAACTTAATCCCAAGCTCGCTAACTACGCTAAAAATCACTCGGTCACTATGCCAGTTGACTCGTTAGCGGAAGGGGCCAGCCCCTACGGAGTTCATCATATGGCCGGTAACGTATTTGAGTGGGTCAGTGATTGGTATGATCCTCGCTTCTATGAAAAGGGTACCGTGGTGCTAAATCCGACTGGACCGGAAAAACCTGTTTGGCTCGGAGGTACGGGACTCTATGTGGATCGTCTTACGATTGGAGAGAAGAGAGTCATCCGGGGAGGGTCGTGGGTGGCTCTGGAGTCGAGCATGACGACCACTCATCGATTTTGGAATCATCCCCTGAATAATAGTTACGGAGTGGGTCTGGGATTCCGTTGCGCCAAGACAGTAACCCAGGAACCGGAACAATATGTTCAATACCACTTTATACAGACGCTGATAAGCATGGGAGAAGAGAAGTGGAAGGAGGCCTTGGATTCCATTGACAAAGCGCTCAAAGAGGATCCAGACAACCAGGAATTTAAGATGACCCGGGAGTTCATCCAGAAGCAGATGTAGAAACTCTACGTGGATTGATGACGAGGCAGCAGCATCGTGATCTACCTCGTCATCTTTATCTTTAAAATCTAATATTCAAGATTGATCGAGTAAAGGAGACAATAATGGAATCCTTGGAAATTTTTGGTGTATTGTTGGTCATTTTGGGAGCGATCGGTTTAGCAGTGATGCTGAAGGGAAGAAGACCTAACCATCGTTTCTCGAGGCAATCGGCAAGCAGTGAGTCATGAAAGACTGTCTTTTGTCATTTTACTTGTGTTCCTGGCCTGCATGATAAATAGGAAATAACTGATGAAGAAAATCATTCTGTTCCTCATGGTTCTCCCTGTTTTTCTTTTGACTGCTCCTAGCCGTATTTCAGCCGAGCAGATCAGTAAAAATTCCGTCATACTCAAGGAAGTCAAGGAAGTGAAAACCGCAGAGGGTGTCGTTGTTGCAAAAGAATCAATTTATGCGGGCGGAATAAGCGGAAACAGTTTTGCCAATGATTCAAATGGCCAAGGGGGCGAGGTCACGCTCAGAGAACTTCGGGCAACTTATGGCGTCTTCACCCTCAGCGGGGGCCTTAAAATTGAGGTGCAGGTCATTCCTACAGTGGCCAGAAAAAGTCAAAATGGAGTGTGGGGCCCTTCCTTGGGGAAATGGGATTTCAAATTTGGAGAAACCAATAATTATAAAAGCGCTATCCATGTAAAGATGGGTGGTGACTTGGACATTGCCTATCAAAGCACAGGAATGAAAACTGGAGAACAAGACCATGTCTTGCACTATGGGCTTAGCGGCAACCCGCACGCGGTTTTTTTATCGAAAAAGCGACTCAAGAAAGCCTTTGCCTCTCAAGAATCGCCCGCCAAGATAAAACCTATTCTTTCCTACCAACCAGGGGATGACGTTATCCTTGTTCAGATGAAATTAAACTCTGAGGGCCTTATGTTTAACCCCATCCTCTATTACCAAGTCGTGCAACCCTAGGCTGCTCTTAGGTGTTGAAGCGAAACCTAATAAACCAACAAGAATCCTAGCCTCTCGCTGACGTGCCTCCTTGAACTAAGCGGGCGGCAGCAAGAATTCATCGGACTTGGAGGGAAGAAGGCACGTCAGCAAATGGCAAATAAGGTCTTCTGTAGTTAAACGTATCCGTGTTACGCCAGCCCTCTTTCCTGAGCTTGAGATCAACCTGGCTCGGAAAATAATTTTTTTTCTAGTCGTCTAGTTCGATCACACCGCAGGCAGCTCTACTCCCTCCCGCGCAGCCACTCTCTTCACCGTTAGGGCAATAGGTGTCCGTGTTCACGTGGATAATGAATGCGCTACCATCTGCATCAAAGAGGCTCAGGGGGCCAGGTGACAAGGTCACTCGCGTGGTGGTCGTGTTTAGATGAGCTAGTCCCCTCCTGTTCGCCTCAATGTTAATCAGGTCTCCGCTATGGAAAGGATGGTTGCCATCGGGGCTCGTAAACCCAAACGGCCCGGGATCAAAATGTCCCCCTGCCGCACCACATGGCACACACTCTGCGGTTTCATGAATGTGAACCGCATGCTTACCGGGTGTTAAACCTTTGACCATTAATGATACATCGACTTGCTTGACGCCTTCCTCCGACTTGCGTTCTTTTAACATGGCTCTACCACTTACATCAGTGGCATTGTCGCAACCCTGAATTTCCGCCGTGGCTCTGACCGGGCCTTTTCCCCCTTTTTGCGACGCTTTTGCTTCACTGATACTTCCACTGAATACGATGGCTAGGGTTATGGTCAACAAACCATTGAAAAACATTAGCTGTGACATACCGACCTCCTTTGGTTGAGAAAGAAAAGATAAAAAAATTAGATTTAAGATTTTACTTTATTGCGGAACGGTTCGAATGGGCTAGGGTGTTTGTCTAAGGTTTGTAGAAGTTTTTTTGTAAACCGACAGGCCAGAGGAATAGAGTTAAATATGACGCTTTTTATGTTTATATGAACCTTAAAAAAGAGTGCGAAAAAGGCAATCAACTAAAAGGGAAATTTCTTATGTCCCTCGTAACTAGACTTACTCTGTCTTTAACGGATTATGGTGTGGTTCCAGATGCGGCCATCCGGCGCGGCATCCGGCATCTGATCCGCCAAAGGTTAGTGGAGATCTCATATAAAAATGAGGAAACTTTGGCCTCTCGAAAAACGAGCTTTCTTTTAAACATGGCCGCTTCAGGGATCGCGCTGAATCCTGAAAAAGCTAATACCCAACATTATGAAATTCCAACAGAATTCTTTCAACGAATATTGGGTCCGCATCTGAAATATAGCAGCGCATTTTGGCCCCCCGGTATAGAGGTTCTGGCCGAAGCTGAGGAAATTAGCCTGCGGGAGACGAGTGCACATGCTGATCTTCATGACGGCCAATCCGTCCTGGAGCTAGGGTGTGGGTGGGGTTCGCTCACACTCTGGATGGCGGCACACTACCCGCACAGCCGCATCACATCGGTCTCCAACTCTCATTCACAAAAAGCCTACATCGAGTCTCAAGCTCGAGAGCGCGGATTGCGCAATATTCGCGTGCTCACCTGCGACATGAATGAATTTGAAATCGAACACAACCAATTCGATCGCGCGGTGTCCGTGGAAATGTTTGAGCACATGCGAAATTGGGAACATTTATTTCATCGCATTCATCAATGGCTCAAACCGGATGGACGTTTTTTTATGCACATTTTCGTACATCGAGCCGTACCGTATGTCTTCGAGGTGCGAGATGACAGTGACTGGATGAGTAAGTATTTTTTCAGCGGGGGCATGATGCCGAGTGATGACCTGCCTCTGGCTATTCCAAGTCCACTCAGGCTTGTTCAACGTTGGAAATGGGACGGAACTCATTATGAGAAAACCGCGAATGCCTGGCTGACCAGAATGGATGCACAGCGCGAGGCATTGTGGCCTCTCTTTGTAGAGACGTACGGGTCGTCGTATGCACAAAATTGGTGGATGCGCTGGCGCGTGTTTTTTATGGCCTGTGCCGAATTGTTTGGCTATCGTGAGGGGAAAGAATGGTGGGTCAGCCATTATCTTTTTGAAAACTCCACAGGTACCTCGTAGGGATAATTATGGCCAGGACTCTTCTCAATATTTTTCTATTTCAGGTGGGGTGGTTTGCCTGCGTACTCAGTGGTGCGACCCAACGACCGTGGGTCGGTGCACTCATCGCCATATGCATTGTGGCCATCCATCTGTTCCGGGCGCCCGTGGCTGAAGCGGAATTCAAACTGGTGTTGATTGCGATCGGTATCGGGGCGGTATGGGACAGTATGCTCGTGTGGCTAGACTGGCTGCAATACTCCTCCGGCATTCTTATCCCAAATACGGCCCCGTATTGGATCGTGCTCATGTGGGGATTGTTCGCAACGATTTTGAATGTCTCCCTTCGTTGGCTGCGGGGGCGTTGGTTGATTGCTGCCATTGCCGGAGGTTTTGGTGGTCCATTGGCCTATTATGGGGGGCACCGGTTGGGGGCTTTAGAATTCGGAGACCAAAACGCCGCGTTGGTCGCGTTAGCCTTAGGGTGGGCGGTCGTCACTCCCATCTTGGTGGCCTTGTCCGAACGGTTTGATGGCTATGCGCCAGTATTGACTGGGAGGGCAACTTGAGTTTTTCAATCTACATGTCTGGCCTATACGCGACGCTTGTCCTGGCGGTACTTACGTGGTTAATCAGTGTGATTAAGCGGGACGTGAGTCTTGTGGACAGCATGTGGTCTGTCATGATCTTTGCCTCTGCGTTTGTCTACTCCAGCAGCGTGGAGCCTTATTGGAATCGTTCCTCCCTTGTTCTCACACTCGTCCTGCTTTGGGCATTGCGCCTGACTTTGTATATCACCTGGCGAAATTGGGGTGAACCCGAAGATGCTCGATATCAAGCCATTCGTCGCAAGTATGAACCAAGCTTTCCCCTGAAAAGCCTCGGGATCATCTTTGTTTTTCAAGCTTTCCTGGCCTGGATCATCTCTATGCCTTTGTGGATCGCCTTGACCGTGCCATTTCAATCCGGACTGTTCGACATTCTGGCTGTGACCTTGTGGGCTATCGGCATGATGTTTGAAACGGTGGGTGATTGGCAGCTTGCACGTTTTAAGGCAAACCCGACTAACCGGGGCAAGGTGATGAATCGGGGGTTGTGGCGCTATACCCGCCATCCCAACTATTTTGGCGAATGTCTTATCTGGTGGGGATTTTTTCTGTTCGCGGTCCCGACCGGCGCTTGGTGGTCTATTCTCTCGCCAGTCTTATTGACTTTTTTGTTACTGAAATTTTCGGGCGTGACGATGCTCGAAGAAACGATTGTCGATCGACGACCGGCCTATCGTGAATATATCGCGAGCACCAACGCCTTCATTCCAGGACTGCCGAAAAAAACAACAACTAGTGCTGAGCCCCAGGAGCAGATATCATGAATGGCTCTGTCTTCATGATCGAAGATTCCCCGCTTTTGTTGACGCTTATGACCTTTCTCATTTTCTCCATTGGGCTTCCCAGTTATGCCCAGGCTTCCACACAAAAGACTTATGACTTCAAGGTCTTTCTGGACGATGATGAAATCGGGGTTCAGCGTTTTGTTGTGTCCGCAGAAGGGGCGCGTACTCAGATCGAAGTGGAGGCCCAGTTCGATGTGAAGTACTTTTTCATAACTTTCTACAGTTACCGCCACACCAATTCCGAAAATTGGGAAGGTGAGTGCCTTAAGGAGATTCGCGCAAAGACGAATGACAATGGTGAATCTTTTTTTGTGGAAGGGACCTTCAAGGGTGGGCAGTTGCGGTTACAAACCCATAATGGGGAAACAAACTTGGAGGGATGTGTCAAAACCTTTGCCTACTGGAACCCAACCTGGTTTCAGAGCAATCGCCTGCTCAATTCGCAGACTGGCGAGCACCAGCCGGTAGAGATTCAGACTGTGGGAGAAGAAACAATCGCAGTACGCGGAGCTCCCATCCCCACTAAGCATCATCGTATTGTAAGTGACAAGTTCACTATTGATCTGTGGTACACCATGAACGACGAGTGGGTAGGACTGCAATCGACCACTAAGGAAGGCAAAAAGTTGCGCTATGAACTTCAGTAAGGAACCAGAGCAATGAAATTCTCATCGATTGTTGTTTTTGGATTGCTTGCCGGTCTTGTTGGTTGCAGTAGTCCACCACCTATTCAGACCTCTAGTCACGTAGATTTGAATCGCTTTATGGGAGATTGGTACGTGATTGCGAATATACCAACCTTTATTGAAACCAAGGCCTTCAATGCCATGGAATCATACCGGCTTAATGAGGATGGGACGATTGCCACGACCTTTACTTTTTTCGAGGGCGGTTTCGACGGCGAAGAAAAAAGCTATCACCCGACGGGTTTCGTGGTGGACAAGGAATCCAATGCGGTGTGGGGCATGCAATTTCTTTGGCCGTTCAAGGCTGACTATCGCATTGTGTTTGTGAATGGTGACTATACCCAAACCATTATTGGTCGCCTCAAACGGGATTATGTCTGGATCATGGCCCGCACCCCGATTATTTCTGAAGAGGATTATCAAGACTTGTTGAAAATGATTGCGGCCCAAGGCTATGACTTATCTCAAATTCAAAAGGTTCCACAACGTTGGGAAGACATCCAAAGTTGAGATAAGGAAGGAAACGAAAGTATGGCATTGAATCCAGAGACGACGATATCTGGCTGGACCACCTTGTTGCGTTGGTTCGATAGCTATCATGGGAGTGACGACGATTCGGAACAAGGCGCCAGCGGAGTCGATTGGGGACGCATCATTCCGTTCACTGGTATGCATATAGCCGTCGTGGCCGTCTTCTGGGTGGGCTGGAGTCCGGTCGCTGTGTGGACTGCCATCTTTTTGTATGCCTTGCGCATGTTCGCCATTACTGGATTTTATCACCGCTATTTTTCCCATAAAACCTTCCGCACCTCACGGGCCCTCCAATTTATTTTTGCCGTGATTGGCGCCAGTTCCGTGCAGCGTGGGCCGTTGTGGTGGGCAGCTAACCATCGTATTCATCATGCTCATACTGACACACCGGAAGATGTACATTCACCTTTTCAACATGGCTTACTGTGGAGTCACATGGGTTGGTTCCTCTCCCGTCGAAATTTCCGAACGCGGCTTGACAAAATTCGGGATTTTTCTCGTTACCCCGAACTCCGTTTCATCGATCGCTATGACGTGGTCGTGCCGACGCTTTTTGCCATCAGCCTGTTCATTTTTGGAGAGTTGTTGGCGAAGGTTAACCCGGACCTCGGCACTAGTGGGTGGCAGATACTGGTCTGGGGTTTCGTGATTTCTACCGTGATCTTGTATCACATGACGTTCACCATTACCTCGTTGGCGCATGTCATCGGTCGTCGTCGCTATGACACACCAGATACTAGCCGCAACCATTTTATCCTTGCGCTGATCACCTTTGGGGAAGGTTGGCACAATAATCATCATTTCTATCCTTCATCTGTCCGTCAAGGTTTTCGCTGGTGGGAGCTGGATCTTACCTATTACATCCTACGGGTACTTCAGATGCTGGGATTGATATGGGATGTGCGGCCGGTACCAGCCCGAGTGCTCAGCCTCAATCTGAGGTCTTCGTTGAATGAAACCACTGGGGAGAAGGCCGTCTGATGAATATTGCTATTGTTGGAACCGGTATTGCGGGAAATGTGGCGGCCTATCACTTGAGTCGGGACCACCGTGTCACGGTCTTTGAAGCAAATGATTACGTCGGTGGACATACGCATACGCATGAGATCGAGTGGGATGGTGAACGATATACCATTGATAGTGGTTTCATTGTTTTTAATTACAAGACGTATCCATTCTTCACTAAGCTTTTGAAAGAACTGGATGTTCCGGTGCAACCCTCCTTGATGAGCTTCAGCGTGAAGTGCGAGCGCTCTGGCTTGGAATACAATGGGAGCACCCTGAACACGTTGTTTGCTCAACGGAGAAATTTTTTTCGCCCATTCTTTTATCGAATGATTAGGGATATCCTGCGTTTCAATCGAGAGGCGCCACAGTTTCTTTCCAGGCCGGATATGAAAACGACTGTGGGCGAGTATCTCACCCAGGGTCGTTATGGTCACGATTTTATTGAGCGGTATTTGATTCCCATGGGTGCCGCCATCTGGTCAGCCAATCCTTCTCACATGGCGGCTATGCCCGCACAGTTTTTTATTCGCTTTTTTCACAACCACGGCATGTTAAGCGTCGATGACCGTCCAACGTGGTATGTCATTCAGGGAGGGTCGAAAGAATATGTGAGGAAACTGACTTCGGGCTTTCACCATCACATACGGACCGACTCTGCGGTCGAGAGCATCAGGCGTAATAGGACTTTTGTCTCCATAAAAGTCAAAAACCAGCCACCCGAACAATTTGATTCCGTCTTCATTGCTACGCATAGCGATCAGGCTCTTCAACTATTATCTGATGCGACGCCGCTGGAAAAGGAGGTGTTGCGGCCCATGGCCTATCAGGAAAATGAAGCGGTTTTGCATACGGATGAAGAGATGCTTCCAACGCGTCGGCGAGCCTGGGCCGCCTGGAACTATCATATTCCTGCCAAACCTCAAAGCCGTGTTGCGCTCACTTATAACCTGAATATCCTCCAAAACATTCAAGCCTCCGCACAGTTTTGCGTCACACTCAATAATAGTGGGGGAATTTCCCCGAGGAAAATCATCAAACGTTTGAGGTATGACCATCCGGTTTTTACCACTGAAAGTGTGTTGGCCCAGCAACGGCAGGCAGAAATCAATGGGAGTAACCGCACGTATTTTTGTGGTGCGTACTGGCGTTATGGTTTTCATGAAGATGGTGTCGTGAGTGCCCTTAACGCCATAGAGCATTTTAGGAGAGAAACAGATCATGCACAGTTGTCTCTATGAGGGGCAGGTGCGACATCGGCGATTTGGGCCGAAAACGCATACCTTTACCTATCCGGTTGTCTATGCCTACCTCGACCTTGATGAGTTGGATCAGGTTTTTGCGGGGCGATGGTTTTGGTCCACAACCAATCCTGCGCCCGTCAGGTTTCGAAGGAAGGATTACCTGGGCGATTCCACCGTCTCTCTCAAGACTGCTGTCCGTCAGCGAATTGAACGGGAGACCGGACACTTTCCAAGCGGCCCAATCCGGGTTCTCTCGCATTTGCGTCATTTTGGGTTCTCGTTCAACCCGGTGATTTTTTATTACTGTTTTGATTCCACGGATAGCTTTGTTGAAACCATCGTTGCGGAGATTACCAATACTCCCTGGAACGAACGGCATGCCTATGTCCTCCCACGGAAACAAAGCTTTTCTCACTCCGAAGATTTGCGTTTCCGTTTTGGCAAGGTTTTTCATGTTTCCCCTTTTATGCCTATGGACCTCCAGTACGATTGGGCATTTGGAAGCCCTGATCAATGCCTCAAGGTTTACATGAAAAATATGAACCATGATCGAACCATGTTTGATGCCAGGCTGACATTAGAGCGTCAGCTAATCAACGGATTCACTTGCGCCCGTGCGTTAATTCGCTACCCCATGATGTCAATGAAGGTCATCATCGCGATCTATTGGCAGGCGCTGAAACTTTTTCTCAAACGCATGCCGTTTTATTCTCATCCCTCAAAACTCACGCACACTACTCATAGAGGCGCCCCATCGGCGAAGGTATTATGACGACTCAATCTCTATCTCATCCCTCTACGATTGCTGCAGGGATCACTCCCAAACCGAGATTTCTCGATGACTTTGCCAAGCGAGCTCTCATCGATCGTCTTGGGCAAATCACTCAGGGGGAAATTATTCTACGAGATGGTCAGACGCAATATCAGTTTGGCCTGGCGACCTCTCGATGCCCACTGAGCGTCACAGTCGTTGTGAACCATCCGCAATTTTATGCAGAGGTTGTCTTTGGGGGGTCCATTGGGGCGGGGGAGGCCTTTATGGGAGGTTATTGGGCAGTCAGTGATCTGACGGCTCTGATGAGAATCTTCCTCTGTAATCGACAGCTCCTAGATGGAATTGATGGGGGCTTTGCCTGGCTGACTATCCCCATCCAAAAATTCCTCCATCGATTAAGTCGAAACACTACCAAAGGGAGCCGACGTAATATTTCAGCCCACTATGATGTCGGAAATGATTTTTTTGCGCTATTTCTGGATGAAACCTTGATGTACTCCAATGCCATGTTCACTGACCCGATTATGACTTTACATGAAGCGCAGTTAGCACGTCTTAAACATATCTGCGAAAAGCTGGAACTCAGACCGACGGACCATCTCCTCGAGATCGGCACAGGATGGGGCGCGTTTGCGATCTATGCGGCAACGCATTATGGGTGCCAGGTGACGACCACCACGATTTCGAAACAACAATACGATTTGGCATCTCAGCGTGTGGCTGAGGCTGGCTTGAGTGATCGGATTACCCTGTTGTTTACCGATTACCGTGACCTCACGGGCCAATACGATAAACTGGTTTCCTTGGAAATGATTGAGGCGGTTGGTCATCACTATTTCGATTCGTATTTTGGCAAATGCAGTGAGCTGTTGAAGTCAGACGGTATGATGCTCCTCCAAGCCATCACGATTGCCGACCAACGGTACGATGCCGCTAAAGCTTCGGTGGACTTTATTAAGCGGTATATTTTTCCTGGGAGTTGCATACCCTCAGTGACGGCTATGATCGACTCTATTACCCGGTCAACAGATCTGCGCATGTTTCATTTAGAGGACATTGGCGCACATTATGTCAGGACATTGCAAGCCTGGCGTGACAACCTTTACAAAAACAGAGCACAAATTAAGAAGCTAGGTTACTCCGATGAATTCTTTCGGATGTGGGAATTCTATTTTTGTTATTGCGAGGGGGGATTTACGGAACGAGTCATTAGTGATGTTCAGATGTTACTCACCAAGCCAGAAAATCGGCGAGACCCCATTCCTTGCATATAGGCCGCCTGAAAGATTCAGTGAGTTCTATGGGGGGACAGTGTGAAAAGACCACTTGTTGAAAAAAACAAACCGTTCATTTTGTTATTGAGCCTTTTAATGTTTCTGGGGGGAGGCTTTGTTCCTAACCTCCATGCCCAGGATAGACCGGTGAAAGAATTCTCCATCACTGTACAAGAAACGACTATCACTCTGCTAGAAGACCCCAAGAAAGAAGTATCCGTTTGGGCCTATGCCTTGAAAGGGGAAACCCCCTCAGTTCCTGGGCCGGTTATTCGAGTTAACAAAGGCGATTTGGTCAAGGTACATTTCACCAATACGCACTCCCTTCCTCATACGATGCATTTTCATGGGGTGCATCCGTTTAACATGGACGGGAATGGCCAACGCGCAATGGGTCGTGAACAAATTCAGATGCCAGGTGAATCGTACACCTATGAGTGGGTAGCGGAGGATCCCGGATTTTATTTGTATCATTGTCACTTCGATACCGCTAACCATATTGATCACGGAATGTATGGGCTTTTTGTGGTTGAAGACCCTGCCTGGCCTCAAGTGGATCGGGAACTCGTCACGATTTGGGACGAGTGGGATACGAACGGGGATGGCCGGTACGATACTCACACCATTAATAGTCGATCGGCCCCCAGCTATGTCCCCTTGGAAGCCAAAGTCGGTGACCGCGTTCGCCTTATCCTCGCCAACATCGGATTCGAATTTCATACACCCCATCTTCATGGTCAAAAATGGGTGGAAGTGAATGCCGGAAACCCGCAGCTTCCTGGATGGGAGAATCCCAACGGCGTGTTATCTATCGGACCTGCAGAAATCAAAGCCGTCGAGTTTACCGTTCAGTATGCAGGGACTTGGTTGTTTCATTGCCATGTGGTGCCTCATGTGGCTGACGATGGGAAGTATCCTCAAGGGATGTTGACACTGCTTCAAGTCACCGCTGACGAATCAAAGGCATCAAGCCAAAGCGTCATTGAAAAAAAAGCTGAGGTGGGGAGAGGGGGAGCCTCGCAAGAACCCCAGGTGGCCTCAGTGCAGAATTTCCAGCCTTTCGATTATCCAGCCGGGCTGTCGGACCGGGGTTATGATGTCTACAACAAAAACTGCAAGGCTTGTCACGGCAATCGCGCAAAAGGCGAATATGGCCCAGGATTACAGCAAAATCCTATTCTTCAGGATGACACTAATTTTTGGAAAACCCTTTTAAAGGGACGCGGAAACATGCCGGCATGGCAAGAAAGACTGAGCGCCCAGCAGATCGCCGATGTCCAAGCCTACCTGAAAACTCTTAAGCCGCCACCGCCACCTTGAGCTCGCTCCTGTGGGTAGGAGCGAGAAATACCGCGACATATGAATTCTTCTCCTCACATACATTTTCAGGGTCATCCCATTTGCACCAAAACCCTTGGAGCCGGGGAAAGAAATACGGCTTGTCAGCGGCCATCTTGCAGAAACTTTGTCATGACTAAAATCGAATGCAAAACACGATTGGGCAATGAATGATTTATTAGCAGCGAGATCCCTGATGGCGATGTCGTTGGGGTTTCATATCATTTTTGCTGTGGTGGGGATGGCCATGCCCCTTCTTATGGTGATGGCGGAATGGCGCTGGCTGAAAACAGGAAAAACAGTATATCTGGCCATTGCCAAGCGTTGGGCCAAAGGGACAGCCATTTTCTTTGCCATTGGAGCGGTGACGGGCACCGTCCTATCCTTTCAATTGGGCTTACTCTGGCCCAGGTTTATGGAATGGGCTGGTCCGATTATCGGACCGGCCTTTGCCATAGAAGGTTTTGCTTTTTTTACGGAAGCCATTTTTCTTGGAATCTACCTTTATGGATGGCAAAAGGTCCGTCCAGGCGCACACCTCGCGGCAGGAGGCATCGTGGCGTTGAGTGGAATCACCTCCGGGGTCGTCGTCGTCATGGCGAATGGCTGGATGAATACCCCGAGAGGATTTATGATGCATGGCGGGATCCCGGCCAATATCGACCCCTTTGCCGCTCTGTTCAATCCCTCAGGTTTATTGCAGGCCCCCCATATGATCCTTGCCGCCTTTGCGGCTACCGGTTTTGCGGTGGGGGGCATTCATGCGTTCCTGCTTCTTCGCCAACCCGGTAATAGTTTTCATCAATCCGCCTTAAAAATCGCATTGGCGATAGGTGGAATTAGCGCCATTCTTCAACCGCTCAGCGGAGACTTCTTGGCCAAACAGGTTGCAGAATTCCAACCATTAAAATTGGCGGTCTTTGAAGCCCAGGTCGAGACACAACAGGGGGCGCCGTTTCGAATAGGTGGGGTTTGGAATCCGGAGAGAGAAATATTCGACTATGTGCTGGAAATCCCCTATGCCCTGAGCCTGATGTTAACGTTGGATCCCAATGGCCCAGTTATCGGTCTCAAAGATTTTCCCAGGGAAAACTGGCCTCCCCTTGGAGTCACCAGAACGGCTTTTCAACTCATGGTGTTCATCGGGTTTTTTATGACGGGCCTGGCCCTTTGGGGCCTTTGGCTTACTTTTAAGAATAACAATCTCTTTCAATCCCGGCGATTTCTCCAAGCGATGGTGGTCGCGAGTCCTTTAGGCTTTATCGCGATCGAAGCCGGATGGGTGGCGACGGAAGTGGGTCGGCAGCCCTGGGTCATTGTGGGATATTTGAAAACCGCAGATGCTGTGACGCCCATGCCGGGGTTGATCGTTCCCCTTATGATTTTTGGCGCCTTGTATATTTTCCTGACGTGTATCGTGATCTGGCTGATGTGGCGACATGTCTCAGCCACTGCCAGTCAGTTCGAAATGACTTCCCCGACGGCGACAACGGACCCGGCCTGATGGAACTGGAAATCGCTCTCGCCAATGTCTTATTGATCGCCCTGACGTTTTACGCATTGTTGGGGGGGGCGGACTTTGGAGCTGGGGTATGGCACCTTTTGGCCAGGGGGCCCACAAGGCAGGCTCAACACCAATTGATCGGCGAAGCCATCGGCCCGATCTGGGAAGCCAATCATGTGTGGCTCATTCTGATCGTGACGATCCTCTTTACGGCTTTTCCACGGGCATATGTTGA
>Ga0224497_10000858_pt1 | contig 20183 bp, 29 predicted proteins | sample SF_Jul11_sed_USG_4_FD_167970 | JGI IMG/M metagenome (GOLD analysis project Ga0224497, IMG submission 167970) | Sediment microbial communities from San Francisco Bay, California, United States - SF_Jul11_sed_USGS_13 | ecosystem: Environmental > Aquatic > Marine > Sediment | place: USA... | reverse complement strand
GAAAAACTGCACCAAAAAGAAAAGCAGCAAAGAGACCAGCTAGAAAAACTGCACCAAAAAGAAAAGCAGCAAAGAGACCAGCTAGAAAAACTGCACCAAAAAGAAAAGCAGCAAAGAAATAAAAAACTAAACGATAAAAAAATTAATTTAGAATAATTTTTATCCTAAAATAAAAATAACTTTTTTAAACTATATTTTTTAAAAGAAATTATGGTTCATTCTGTTTCTAACACCATATTGTAACATTTTTCAATTTCTTCTTTTTTTATGTGAGATATTTTTTCAATGTCTTGAAAAGTTATTTTTTTAGGTAGCATATGTGATACTGTATAGATGCATACTGCTGCAATAAGATAAAATGACTCATACTTGAAAGGGTTTTTCTCTAATAATTCAAGATGTAATTTTTCAGCTATGGAAATAGCTGACTCGTCAATATCAAACTCTTCTTGAAATTTTTTATAAATGGTAATGGTTTTCTTCTTGTTCAACTTTTTTTATTTCAGATACACCAGTTATCAATAATTAATTGTTCAAATACTGCATACAATCTTTTAAATTCATTTTTTTATGAAAAATATTTCTAGTCAATTTCAAGCAGAGTTTTGGCCTTTAATGGTGGATTGTGCCTAATTTTTCCAAATTTTCAAATTGTTAAAAAACTATGAGACAGAAGATCCGCTTTAAGTATCATTTTTTGATAGGCTATTTGGCGATAGACGAGATTGGATAAAGATAGTGATATTGTTTCAAATGAAATCGACATGTTAATACAAAATGCTTCAGAAAATGGACGCGATCACCTAAATGATGAGGAGGCCACTCATTTGATAAACATGGCTGAAAAACTAGTTTTAAAGTATGTCCGTGAGCTAGAAAATCTATATGATGACTAAATCTGATATTGCCTTTTTCGAACACGCCCCAAAATCCAGTAAAATAAACCCAAATATAAAAAACCTATAGGATATGCACAAAATAAAAAAATAGTTTTAAAGTATCGTGTATTAAGGATTAATTTCCATCTTTCCAAACTTGCCTTTGGTCAAGGAAACCTCATCTCTAAACGAATTTGTGTATCCATTTGTAATGACAACAGTGTCACCTATGTTTACTGCCTTTATGTCATCTCCCCAAAGAGTAAGCTTAATTTCATCATTTTCTGTTTCCCCATCTGCCATTACTGCATCACACACATCAATAGTTCCTCCACTTTTGAGGTTGACAGTTCTTGGATCTCCCATACTCTTTACAACACCTTTTGTATTGATTCCACTTCGCATGTTTCTTACTTGTGAAATTGGCTGCAATTCTTCCATGTATTTTTGACCATAATTCACACAATTAAAAGCTTTGAAAATAAAATATCTCAAGTGCAAATTTGTTATTTAATTTTGAGTTCTATACTTTTTTCCAAAATTCCTAATAGAAATTGAAAAATATCGGTCCATATTAGATTCAATTGCAGGGGTATCGAAGCCCGGTCAACCGAGAAGGACTCAAGATCCACTAATAGGAAATCCTTTCTCTTAGGAGTTCGTGGGTTCAAATCCCACCTCCTGCATATCTTTTATAATTTTAAAACAATTTCAAAAGTTATGCTGTAATTGATTTGACTTTAGATACCGAGTGGTTAGAAATTTCCTTATGTAAACTTGCTACTTGTTCTTCTTTAAACGATAAATTACAGCGAAAACATTTCCAAGAAACCTCCGACATCGTACTATTTATACACAATTTCCTTATAAGGATATTGAATGATTCTTCCAAAATGTTACAGATCATTGATCATGATTCGTAAATAGTGTAAATTTTTTATGATTTATGAGAATTTAACAAATTTTACCTGGCTGATAGTAAAACCAAGGGTTTAGAAGCAAAATAATCAAGAACAAAGAAAGTAAAATGGTGGATTTTTTTGAATTCTTGGGGGAATTTTCTTACTTTGGAATTTTTCTAGTGTTAATTGCAATTAATGCATCTCCTCTTCTCATGCCGCCAAGTTGGATAGTTCTGACATCGTTTTACCTTCTTGATCCAAATCTGAATGTTGTTTTACTATCTATAGTTGGTGCAACTGCTGCAACAATAGGACGTTTTTTTCTAAAAAAAATCAGTGGATTATTTAGAAAATTTGTAGGAGAAGAGCAAAAATCAAATCTTGATGTAATAGGTGATTACCTTAATAGGAAAAAATTTGGGTATGTTATTGCCTCATTTCTTTTTGGGGCAACCCCACTTCCAAGTAACATGCTTTTTATCACATATGGCTTAATGCGGGCAAAAAATGTTGGAATTTATGTGGGATTTTGGTTTGGGAGGGTTTTATCCTATATTGTTATGATATATTTTGGAAATGCAGTTTTAAAACCATTTTTGGAAGTATTTGAAGATCGACTGGTAGGTATTTTATTAGTAGATGGTGTAGGAATTCTGGTAATTATCTTCTTTGCCTCTATTAATTGGTCTATTTTAATTACAAAGAGGAAACTAAAATTTACAAAACCAAAACTATGGAGATTCTAAATGCACGTTATTGAATTGCTACAACTAATAGTGAAACAAAGAATGAAAAACGATCCAGCACATGATTTTAACCACACTATGAGAGTATACAAAAATGCAAAGAAGTTATGTAAAAAAGAAAACGCAAATGAAAAACTTGTTCTAAGTGCTGTATTATTACATGATATCATTTCTTATCCTAAATCTGATAAACGCTCTTATCTTTCATCACAAAAGAGTTCTGAAGAATCAAAAAAGATTCTAAAAAAATTAGATTTTACATCAGAAGAAATTCAGATAATATCCGATGCAATTCGTGATCATAGCTTTTCCAGTGGAAAAACTCCTAATACACTTGAGGGAAAAATTCTTCAGGATGCTGATAGGTTAGATGCTATTGGTGCTATAGGAATTTCCAGAGTTTTTACAGTGGGTGGTTTCGAGAAAAGACCTTTACATCACCCCGAGGATCCATTTTGCAAAAAACATGTCCCTAATGATAAACTCTGGACACTAGATCATTTCTATAAAAAATTATTAAAACTTGAATCATTAATGAATACTAAAACTGCAAAAATAGAGGCAAAAAAAAGGACAAAAATCTTGAAAATTTTCCTATCTGAACTCAAAAATGAATTATGAAAATATTATCCATAATCTACATACCTGTCATATCTTTTTTCTACTTCCGGGTTTAACCCCTCTGAAATCTTTTTAATTTCATCAATTTTTCTAAATTCGATATATTTTTTAATTGCTTGAAATTTTTCATCCTTTGGGTAAACCTCAAAAAGAGGTTCTATCATTTTAAAATATTCAGTTGTTTTTGCTCGAAATTCATCTCTTGTTGGTTTTTTAATACCATTCATTCGAAACCAAATGGATGCCCAGCTGCAACCCACTATATGAGGTAGTAAATCAAAGGCCCTTTGTATTTCAAATCTCTCATCATTTCTCATGATTCTTGGAGAAATTTTGCTGCTGATTTGGCAAAATATGTTACTATCATATCTGCACCTGCTCTTTTTATGGAATATAGTATTTCTTCTGTTATGTCTTTTTCACTTACCCAGCCTTGTTTTGCTGCTCCTTTTACAAGAGCATATTCTCCAGAAACACTATATGCTGCAATCGGAACATTAAATCTCCGTCTGGTCTCAGAAATCAAATCTAGATAGGATAATGCTGGTTTTATCATGACAATATCTACGCCTTCATTGATGTCAGTTTCCACTTCCATCATTGCTTCTCGTGCGTTGGTAAATGGAACTTGGTATGTTTTTCGATCTCCAAATTTTGGCGCACATTCAGCAGCATCTCTGAATGGCGAATAAAAAGAAGAACGATGTTTTGCAGAATGGGACATTATAGATACGTCTGTAAATCCTTCCTCGTCTAAGGCTTTTCTAATTGCAAATACTTGTCCATCCATCATTGCAGATGGGGAAACAGTATCAGCCCCAGCTTTTGCGTGACTTACTGCAATCTTTGATAGTGTGTTAATACTTGAATCATTATCAATTTTATTGCCATGAATAATCCCGCAGTGACCAGATGATGTATATTGACACAAACAAACATCTGCCATAATTACAATCTTTTCCCCGAAATTTGCTCTAATTTGAGAAATTGCTTTTTGAACAATTCCATTTTCATCAAACGAAGAAGTACCTTCATCATCTTTTTTTGCTGGAATACCAAATAACATAATTGCAGGAATATTCAAATCAGAAATTGTTCCTATTTCATCATTAATGTCACCTAATGGCAATCTTTCAATTTCTGACATCGATTCTACTTTAATTCTGGATTTTAGATCTTCTTGAACAAATACTGGACATATCAAATCACTCGGATTTAGAGTAGTTTCCTGAATAAGCTGCCTCATTTTCTCAGAGATTCTTAATCTTCGAAGGCGTCTATCTGGAAAAGACATGTCAAAATTTTGTTCGAGTAAAATATAATCTTAGTCTATTCTTGCTCTTTTTTGTTATAATCAAACAATTTGCTGGCCACTTCTAATAAATCCGGCTTTCCTTGTTCGGAGGCTTTTCTGATATTGTTCATAGGTGTAGCGACAATACTTTCTACTACAGCTTTGGTCAACTCCTCAATAATTTTTATTTTTTTCTCATCTTTTTCATCTAGCATCGATATTGCTTTTTCAAATTCCTTTTGACGCAGAGAATCAATGTTTTTGAATACATCCTTTACCAATGGTTCTGCATCTAATCTTTTCATCGAAGCCTCCAGTACCGTTACTTCTTCATTAATTATATTTTCAACCGTTTTTACCTTGTTTAATCTTGCATTCATGTTTTTTTCGACCATTTCTGCTATCTGGTCAAGATTCATCAATTTTATTCCTCCAATTGTTGCCACTCTTTCATCAACCGTTCTTGGATTTGATAAATCTAAGATCATCATTCCATCCTTTCTTTTCTCAGATGCCTTTATGATTCTATCAAAGGTTACTAGGAAATATGGAGCAGTTGTTGCAACAAATATTACATCATAATTTTCAAATCCAGATAAAACATTTTCGAATTTCACTGCCTTTCCTCCCAACGTTTCACAAAAGGTTTGTGATCTTTCCAATGTCCTGCTGGTAACTACAAAATTATATCCTCTTCTTTGCAGAGATTTTGCAATTAGGGTTGATACTTCTCCAGTACCAATTAACAAAATTTTCTTAGATTTTAATTCATCAATATTTTCCTCAGCCAATTTTACTGCCATTGATCCTACGGAAATTCCTCCTTGACTAATACCACTGGAATTTCTTATTCTAGTTCCAATGCGAATTGCTTTATCAAATAAAGTGTTGAGATGCTTACCTGAGGCCTTTATGTTCCTGGCTGATGTAATTGAGGTTTTTATTTGGCCAAGTATTTGCTCTTCTCCAATTACCATAGAATCTAATCCCGATGTAAGTTTTAACAAATGATGGAATGCTTTATCATTTTCATCAATTTGTAAATTCTCATCAAATAATTCCTGATCTAATCCGGCAATTGAGGCCCAAGTTTTTTTAATTTTTTCATAATCAAGATTTTTCGATTTTGCAAACAACTCAATCCTATTACACGTTTGAATTATTACACATTCTTCAAGTCCAGAATTTTTTCTAAATTGTAAATAAGCAGATTCAACATCTCTTATTGTAAATTTTTCCAAAATGTGAATTGGAGAATTACGAAAGGTAACACGTGCATTAATGATTTTTTTACTCATTTCCAATTCCTCAATATTGCATTGACACGATTTTCAGCTTTTTTGGGTTCTCCGTCTTTTATTAACTGTTTAATTTCTTTATCATTCATTATACCCTTCAGGAATACTTTTCGCTGTGTTTGATTATCTATTTTATTTTTTGCAAGATTTCTTGCGATCTCTTGAATTTTAATTTGACCAAGATCCTCATTGGTGATTGTTTTTTCTAAAAATTTCTCTACTTGCTCTTTGATCTTTTTTGACATTGTTGGACTTTTTCCTCCAGTAAATATGGCGATTTGAATCAAATTCTCCAAATCTATCACTGCAGGGTTGGAAAAATCACTAGTTTCTGGATTATCCGAACTATATACAATGATTTTATTTTTTTTTGCCATGTTGACTATTAGTTGATTTAATTTCATGTCATTAGTTGTAGAAATTACGAGAAACGGCTTTTCTGCAGATAAAAAATCTGCATTTTTTAGTTTTTGCTTTTTAAATTCGATTTTTTTCTTTTTAACAAGATTTTCTATAGATTTACCTATTTCATCACTAATTACTTTTATTTTGCAATTTTGGTTTAGGAGCGAATTTATTCGTTTAAGCGATTCATTACCACCTCCAACTACTAGGACTTTTTTCCCCTGTAAATTTAGATTAATTATCACCGATCAAAGGCACAGCAATTTCTATTTATACATTTTAAATCGGAGGATAAAATTCTAGCTACATTTTTAATTGAATGCCCAATCTATTGACTTAATGACTTCTATGGATAATTTAGATAAAGAGATTCTCAATGAAATTCAATGGACATTTCCACTTGAAACAAGACCATTTGATACAATTGCTAAAAAATTTGATACCAGTTCTGAAATTGTAAAAGAACGACTGAACAACCTGAAAGAAGAGGGTGTTCTAAGACAATTAAGCGCCATTTTTGATACAAGAAAACTTGGATATACTAGTTCTCTTGTAGCCATGGAAATTGAACATGATCAACTCGAACAGGTTGCAAATCAAATAAATCGTCATCCTGGTGTAAGCCATAACTACGAACGTGATCATCAGTTTAATCTTTGGTTTACGTTGGCAGTACCTCCTGGGTCTGATTTGAAAACAGAAATTGAGAAATTCAATGTGTTAAAGGGAATCAAAAAGGTACGGATGCTTCCTACTTTACAACTTTTCAAGATTGGTGTAAAACTTGACATGGTTGATGACAAGAAACATGAGATTGCTCCAACTGAAGAAAAAAAGCAAATTAAAAATGTAAAATTTGAACCAACTGAAAAGGATAAAAATTTTATCCGTGAATTACAAAAAGATATGGAAATTATTGATGAACCGTTTGTAAAGGCTGCAAATAATCTTGGAATCACAGAAATGGAACTATTTGAAAAAATGAAAGAATATCAAGAAATTGGAGTTATGAGGAGATTTGCGGCAATTTTAAGACATAGACAAGTTGGGTTTACTGCAAACGGGATGATCGTTTGGAAAGTACCTGAGGATAGAATACCTGAAGTTGGAGAAAAACTGGGATCATTTCCTCAAGTTAGTCATTGTTATGAACGACCAACTTATCCAGACTGGCCCTACAACGTCTTTTCGATGATTCACTGTAAAACTCATGATGAGGCAAATGATATGGCAAAGACCATTCAAAATCAAATTCATGTTAATGAATATAGAATTCTTTTTAGTTCTCGCGAATTTAAAAAAACTCGGGTTGAATATTTTGTAGAAAATTCATTTAGTTTTGAAAATATTATATCTGCTTCCTAATTCTCATTTTCATCATGTCCAACTACATGAATTGTACAAAAATACTCGTCATTTATATTGCAATAAAATTCTGATTTTTCCTTACATGTTCTACACGGTGGCCTTTCATCATGTTCTGATAGTCTAGTGTGGTAAATTTTACTTCTATGTGTAATAGTTGAATTTTTGTAAATTCTGGTAAATTTAGAAAAATACTCTAATTCCAAAGATGAAAGGTCTTGATTTTCCTTGATTTTCTTAATTATTTTCTTCCATTTTTTGTATTCTCCAATTTGAGCAAACTTCAATCGCTCTATAATTTCAAGAGTTTTTTTATCATTGAATGAATGTTTCATAAAAATTAGTTTGTTTGTGGGGTTGCCTTTAATTCATATGCTGGCCAAGTATTGTACAAATCTTCAATTTCTTTCATGTCTGAAGATTTGATGTAATTTCCATCTGAGATTATGGCAAATGATTCAACTTCTTCTTCACTAACCACTGTTGGCAACACAGATGAAATTGATTCTTTTGATAGAATAAACTTGATTGCAAATTCTGTTATGGTTAAACCATTTCTTTCTGCAATTGGTCTTAATTGTTCCACTTTTTTTAATGCTTCTTGTCTCCATTGTAGTTTTCTATCTTTTCTGTGATCATTACTTGGAATTACTGTCTCAGCCTTTACTTTACCCGTCAGAATTCCTGATGCATCAGGAACTCTGACTAGAATTCCTACATTTTTTTCGGATGCTTTATTGATTAGCTCGTTTCCCGGTGTTTGTTCTAAAATATTGTATACAGTTTGAATAGATGAAACGTTATCTCTTTCCATTGCTTCTAATCCTTCTTGAGTCCATCCTATGGCAGGTCCCAAAGCTACTTGAGATGTTTTCATTTTTCCTTCATGAATTAATTCATCAAAAGTTTCAAACGTTTCATCATTTCTAATTTGATCTATTTTGGGATTGTGCATTCCAAATGAATCGATGTATTTCGTTTGCAATCTCTCCAAACTAGCATCAAGGGCTCTTTCTGTAAATTTTTTATCAAAATGTTGAGGTAACTCTGTATGGCCAATTTGCTCCACGTTTGCAAAATCATAACCATATTTTGAAGAAATCACAACTTCCTCTCTCATTCCCTTGAATACTTCGCCGATTAATTTTTCACTTTTACCCTTTCCATACATATCGGCAGTCTCAAAAAAATTAATCCCAACATCATATGCTTTTTTAAGCATCCTTTTTGCTTCATCATCTTCGATTTTTTTACCCCACCAATCAAGGCCAATAGTCCAAGCTCCAAAACCTATCTCGGATACTTTAATCCCACTTTTTCCCAATGTTTTGTATTTCATATTTTCATCTCTTTGAATGTCCTCTTAATTGAAATCATATCTTAAATTTGTTCATTTATGTTTATCCAAGATTTATCTATGTGGTATCTTATTTTTAGCAAAATTTGTCTTTATTTTGTTTAAATTGATATACAACAGATTGTACAATCCCTCTAACCCATACTCGATATTAGCGGTACAATATCCTTTTTCACACAGACGATCATTGGAATATCATTTTTTACATATGATGAAACTTCAGTTTCTCTTAAATCCATAATTAGATCTTGAAAATCTCTAATTTCATCTACCTCAAAGGCTAACATAAAATCTTCATCGTGAATCCCAAAAGAATATGTTGTGTTTAGAATAATTTGTGGATATTTTTTGCTTACTTCGATATGCTCATCCATTATTTGTTGGCGTTTTTCTTTGGGCAATAGATACCATTCGCGTGTCTTTGTAAATGGATAAACTATTACATATTTTTTTTGTTCTGCTCCTGAAACAAAACCATGTAGTTTTCCTTCTTTTACATAGATTGATGGTCTAGTGCATGAAAGATATGTTCTTGAGGGTACAATATACTTTCCAAATACTGTTTTGTATAATTTCTCCACCACTGTTTGAATTTCTTCAATCGTTTTTGCAGCGAACCAAAATAAAAGATCAGCATCATCTCTTAATCCGAGATTTGAATATGATCGAAACATAATACCAGAATTTTTAATAACATTTTCAACCTCCTTTGCAGACTCTTCTTTGGCCAAATCTGCCATCCATCTCCATTTAGGATCAATTTGAAAAAATGAAAAACTGAAATAATATTTCTCATCATAGGCCGCTTCCATGTTTTAGCTCTTTCTAAACCCTATTTAAACAAAAACTATATTCTCTAATGTTGAATATCTAAAATTTTATGTTGTGACTTGTGTCCAGACTTTATCTGGATACTAGAGGTTGGGATTTGAAAATGTTTTGATAATTTTTTTATAATTTCTTTATTTGCCTCTCCCTTTACGGGTTTATTTCTATACCTATTGAAATTTTATTTTCAGATATTTCCAAAAATTCTCTTCGAAATTTAACAGTTGTTTCGTATAACACAAAAATAATTCAAAGTAATATTGGTTAAACTTGTTGGCAAAAATAAGAATTTTGTATCAGGCGTGTTGTTCTAGCGCCCATTCGTAGCCTTCTTTTTCTAATTTATCTGCAAGGGATGCATCACCTGTTTTTAGAACTTGTCCACGTGCAAAGACATGGACAAAATCCAATTTATTTAAAAATTTTAAGATTCTTGCATAGTGTGTAATAATAATAATTGTAGCATCTTTTCCTGCAACCTCACTAATTGCCTTGGCAACGGATTGGACTGCATCAATATCTAAACCAGAATCGGGTTCATCTAAAATTGAAATTTTTGGTTTTAAAACTGCCATCTGTAAAACTTCTGCTCGTTTTTTCTCTCCTCCTGAAAATCCTTCATTGAGATATCTTGAAAGAAATTCCTCTTTTAATCCAACTTTGTTAAGATTCTCCTTAAGATATTTCTGAAACTCTCTAACGGTAATGAATACTTCTCTATCATCGCCTTGAAGTGCTTTACTAAGTGAATTGTATGCAGTTCTAAGAAAATGAGAAAACCCTACGCCTGAAACTTCTGTGGGATATTGAAATCCTAAGAATAATCCTTTTTTTGCACGCTCATCTGCAGTTAATCCCAAAATACTTTCACCATCTAAAAGAATATCGCCTTGAGTAACTTCATATTTTGGATGTGCAAGCAATGTATAAGCCAAAGTACTTTTCCCAGAACCATTTGGTCCCATAATGGCATGTACCTCCCCAGGACCAGTTTTCAAATTTACTCCTTTTAGAATTTCCTTTCCTTCTCTTTTTACATGAAGATCTTTAATTTCAAGTACTGCCATGTGCCAATTTGGTTTGTTTCTATATATAATACCGACGAAATTTAGCTAATCCTAACGGATTTTCTAATAAAATGAAAAGAGGGGGGGATTAAATTTTGGCCAGAGATGGTCTCAAAGCAATTTTGAGTTGATAACTTGTTAGAATCTCTTTACATCTATTTCTGATAGTAACTTCAGTGACCCCGGAAATACTTGAAACATCTCTTTGTAAGATGCTTTGACCAAGTAAAACTGAAGCAACATACAAGTATGCTGCAGCTATTCCATTGGGTGCTTTTCCATCTGTGAGGGTACTATCTTTGGTTTTCTCTGCAATTTCTAAGGCTAGTCTTTCAACTCTAACCTCTGTTTGGGTCATATTTGCAATCTTTGAGATGTATTTGTCCATAGTGACTACAGGGGCGGTATTTTGTCCCATTTCCATTACCATGGTTCTATAATACTTCGCTGCAAGTTTCGTTTTTGATTTAACATCTTTTGGTGTACAAATTCCTCGAACAATTTCTTCAAGTGATCGAACTACGTGACATTGTTTACATGCCATGTAAATTGTAGCTGCAGTAATACTTGCCACAGATTTTCCTTTCACATCGATATGTTCATCCAAGTTTCTGTAGATTATTGAGGCAGTCTCCAAAACATTTTTTGAAAGAGACAAACCATTGCATGTTTCACCCATCTTGGACAAAACATTTGCTAATCTTCTCTCTCTTGGTGAGGAAACACGAACTCTTTGTTGCCACTTTCTGAGATTATGCATTTGATTTGCAACTTCGTGGTTAATTGATTTTCCACTAAAGTCTTTTGAACTAATTGAAATCTCAGTTGCTATTCCCAAGTCGTGTTGAGAATAAGATGTTTGTCCTGTTGCTCTTGCAAGCTTCATTTTATCTTCGAGATTTGAGCTTTTGATTTCTGGACCTGAATCTGCAATCTGATCTGCGACAACTAAGCCGCATCCAGAACAGATTATTTCACCATTCTGAATGTCATCTATTAATGATGATTTACATTCAGGACAGCTTTGTTGTTGTAGTATGTTCATTTTCTTCTTCTCCTAAATTTTTCTTTTTTAACAGGAGATAATTCAACGGCGAAAACAGCTTTGCCGATATATTTTTTGATGTTGTTTGTCAATGGCGTAGCTGATGCAAAGGGTCTTTTTACTGGACCAATCAATTCCATTACTTTTGCAACCTTTGTTCCTTTTTCGTCACAGAGAATCACTCCTTCAGATAATTCATCTGATAGTTGAATGATCACTCTGCCGCTTCCGGCAAGGTGCATTATTTCGCCTACCTCCTGCAATTGAAACAAGTAATGTCATATTCTTTTCATAGACTTCTGTCAACAATACTTTAGCTAAGAGCTAGATTTGATCTTATTTTGATTGCTTTGTTCTTTTCAAAAGCAACTTTTGGGAAATTTTGTTAAGAATAGTTGTCTTGGAGGAATCTTTTGGTAAAACAATGTACCCTGATCTCACATAGGGTCTTTTTGGGTATCTTACCTTTTCTTCGGATTCTGTAATTTCAAAACCAGCTGCTTTTGCAGCTTCTGTTAATTCTTTTAATGAAGGATCAAAGACACATTTTTCTTTTTCTAATCTTCTCCCTTTAGCTCTTGGTAATGTCTTATTGAAATAATCTAACCAGATTACGACATGTTCGTAATCTTTCATTTTATCATTTTATTAAAACTGCATTTACTGTTCCGGATTGACCTGGTCTTGAAACAACTCTACAATTTCCTTCCTTTGTTTCTAGAATTGCTCCTTTTGTAATTATTCCTCTTCTTTGATAATCGTTATTGGTTGAATTTTCTAAAACTTTGATGATTTTTGTTTTCTTTACTTTTGCATCTCCTGTTGCTAAATTAACAAAATCAATTGCCTTCAAAGCTGTCTTTGTATTTTTACCACGAACGCCTCTTGTTACAGTAATTTGTGCATCATTAACTGGCTCATTTGGAAATCTATCTATTTCATATTTCCTTCTTATTCTTAATGGATGTCTTCGTCCACCAGTTATTTTACTTGTAGCTAGGTTTTCTACTGATTTTCTCACGGAAAATCTTAAAATCACTCTAATTTATACAAAACGCAATAATTTGGTCATAAACCAATATTTTCTATACCAGTTTTTGAATGACTTCCGATTCTGAATTTGATTTTGAGTGGGTTGCAGTTTTTCTAATTTTTGAAAATAGTCTTTGCTTTAGATTTTCTACGTCCCCTTGTATGCCAAAATATTTTTGGAATTTCTCAGTTGTAGAATAAATTTTCAATCTTCCTACATTTTGATGAGAAATAAAATCAAGCTGTCTTAATTCTTTGAGGTGAGAGTAAACTCCGGATCCTCTTGTTTCTACTAATTGCTTTGATGAAATTGGTTGCATGTACGCAATATATGATAATGTTTTGAGAGTAGCATTTGGAAGAACTGGTTTTGATGCATATTTTTTAACAGTGGAACTGTATTCTGGTTTTAATTGAAAAACATAGGATTCGTCTGGAAGAGTAACTATCTCAATTGCCTTAAAAGCTGATTTTGATTTTTTCATGATATTGTTTAGAATATTGTAAGTTTTGGTCCTTGATTCGGTTCCTGAGGCTCTGATCAACTCCTCAATCTTCAAAGGTCTACCTGATGAGTATAAGGCAGCCTCAATTCGCGCAGTTGCTTCCTCTTCATTTTCTATTTTGGCCATATCCTACTCTCCATTTTTACACTACTTTAAGAAACTCCATCTCTATTTTTGATCATTTTGTTGAACCTTGTTTTATTATGGTGATTTTAATATCATCCTCTATTTGCTCAATGTCTATTTTTTCATCTCTTGCCAAAAACAAAATTGCAAAGAAACATCGTATAGAGTCAATCATATCTAAATCTGAAATAATGTTTTGAAGCATTCCAAATCCTGTATTGGAGATCTTTTTAATTATTAGATCCTCGTACTTTCCAATGATATTTTCAAGTGAAATAAAGTATTCCTGAAAATCAGGGGGATTGATTGGCTCTATGTTTAGTTGTTTATTTCTTCTTGATTGTGGGTTTGCAATTGATCCAATTAAATTTTGTAGTAAATCTAAGAGATCATCTAATGATACTGGGTAAGTAGAATTATGCCGATAAGGAATATCAATCAGTTCAATATCTACATCAGTTCTTTGACGAATGGGTTTCTTTTCCATAGCTGCCTTTTGTAATGCAAAAATACTCTCAACTTTCATCCTGTAAATTAGAGATGATGATAATGCTGCCATTCCTGCAACTCTTAGGTCTTTTTTTTCAGTTTTTTCTAAAATTCTAATTAATAAATTCAGAATTTCAATGAGGTCAATATCCCAAACGTCTTTTTTAACCACTGAGCTAGGATTAAAAAGAATGCTTACTGGTTCTTGGGAAATGCTGGCCGGTACCTCTTCGTTACTCACAAAGGCTTTGTTTTTTTATTCAATAATATCTAGGCGCTCTATTTTTTTCTCATTTCCAGTCAACTCTTATATTGTGAAGTTGAAAATCTTTTTCAATGAAATCTGCTAGAATCCCTGGCCCAAATGAGCCCCTAGAAATAGTAGATCTTGAAACTCCTAAACCTCAAGAAAATCAAGTTATTGTAAAGGTGAAATCAGTTGGTGTTTGCCATAGCGATTTACATCTTTGGGAAGGAGGGTATGATTTAGGGGATGGTCAATTTATGAAGGTAACTGACAGAGGTGTAAAATATCCCGTTACACCCGGTCATGAAATTGTGGGAATTGTTGAGGAAATGGGAAGTAATGTTCAAGGTTATTCAAAAGGTGATGAAGTGTTGGTTTATCCTTGGATAGGATGTGGGGATTGCCCTGCTTGTAAAGTTGAAAATGAAAATCTTTGTGATACTCCAAAATCTCTTGGAGTTTTTCAAGATGGTGGATATTCGGATTTTACCTTAGTCCCTCATTACAAATATTTAGCAAAGTTATCTGGAGTAAACCCTGACTCTGCAACATCATTGGCTTGTTCTGGCCTAACTGCGTATAATGCGATTAAAAAAGCAAACAAAAATTCTCCAGAATTTCTAGTAATTATTGGAGCCGGAGGTTTAGGGCTAATGGGAGTACAATTAGCAAAGGCAGTAACTCACGCAAAAATAATTTGCGTTGATTTGGACGATAAAAAATTAGAAACTGCAAAAGAAATGGGAGCTGATTATGTTGTAAATTCAAAAGATACAGAAACCTCTCAAAAAATAATTTCAATATGTAATTCAAAAGGTGCTGACAGTGTAGTGGATTTTGTCAATGCACCACCTACTGCAAAACTTGGATTATCTGTATTGAGAAAAAGAGGAAATCTAGTTTTAGTTGGCTTGTTTGGTGGTTCTATGGAATTATCCTTGGTTACAATCCCATTAAAATCAATTACCATTCAAGGAGCTTATACTGGAAACTATAACGATATGGTAGAACTACTAGATCTAACACGAAAGGGTACGATTAACCCCATCATTACAAAACACTATTCATTATCTGAAGCTCATTCTGCATTAGAAGACCTTAAAGCAAGAAAAATTCTTGGACGGGCAGTAATTAATCCATAATATCGTTTCACTCATCTAAAATCCAACCAGTTTTAATTTGAGATTTATCCTCCATCTCTCCTATACCAGTTGCATATCTCCAAACAAATCCTGAATATTTACTCATTTTGGTTTTAATTTTTAAAAGTGATTCAATTTCAGAATCTAAATTTTTATCTGCTGTTTTGTGTTCTTTACAAAATTTACACTTTTGATCAAGAGAAATAGGATCAATATCTATCAAAGGATAGGTTTTACATGCAAGAGGTCTATCTTTGTATATATTACAAGGAAACCCCCCATGAGGAGATTTTTTACCACTCGTTATATCAAGAAAAGGACAAGTGTTTCCATTTTTTTCAATTCCCATCATCTGATAAGCAAGTATCTTTATTGAACTGGTATTTTTTTCTTCAGTTATCCCTATTCTTGGTAGAATTGAAATTTTTAATTTATTCACTTTTGCAAGTGTTTCCATTTTTTCTTTTTCTTGGGGCATTATTAAAACACCAATTTTGCCATACTTTTTTGATGGATAGTATTCTCTTTCAATACAACATTGTGAACAGTCCTGAATACAACTAAATTCCATGCAATGAGTTTTCTTTCTTTACATAAAATTGATTTTATTATTTTTTAATGATATTTTTAAAATTTTTCAAAACCCCCACAGTTATATGCTTAAAACAGCAATCCAAAGTATGGGAAAGCGCCAGGTAAAAAATGAAAGTGCACTAAAAGAAATTAGAATTCCTGAAGAGGGAGAGCTTTTTGGTAGAGTCTTAAAAATGCTTGGAGGGGAAAATGTTATGATAAAATGTACTGACGGAATAACCAGAAGAGGCAGAATTCGAGGAAAATTAAAGAGAAGAGTTTGGATTCGTGACAATGACATTGTAATTATTGCTCCTTGGGATTTTAATGAAAATGAGCGTGGTGATATTGTATGGAGATTCACTTTGCCTCAAGTTCAGTGGCTTAAAGATAACGGTCATATTCCAAAAGATTTCTAAACCTATGATTTTGTGAAGGAAAAATGATATTTTCCCAAAAATAGTATGATTTGATGAACTAAATTTTTTCAGACTTATCTTAATATACGGAGTCTTTTATCAATAAATCAAATGGAACAAGGCACAGTAAAGTGGTTCAACCGCACTAAAGGCTTTGGTTTTATCGAAAGAGAATCTGGCGATGATCTATTTGTTCACAAAACAGATGTTGAAGGATTCATCAATGAAGGCGATAAAGTCGAATTCGAAGTAGGCGAAGGCCAAAAAGGACCAGCTGCACAAAAAGTCAAAAAATCAGCATAGAAAAGAAGTTTTTATTAATTTAAGACCTTATTTTTATCCTCTTAAATTAGACTATTTTTTTTATTTTTTTAATTCCCTATTGATAAATCTACATTTTTTAAATCAAATCTCGTAAGAATCCTGTAAATTCATCACTTGGAACAACCGTTTTTATTTCAAGAAATCCTAAATGTTCTAGTTTTTCACGTTTGTCAAAATATTTGTAAATTCCTTCTTGTGTTGGGTAAATTGTTATCACATCCCTTTGTCCTGGCTCTAGTAGATTTGTTTGAATCTCCAATCCTTCAATGTATAATCGATGATGTTTATCACCATTATTGATCACCGTGAGGATATATGCAAAACTTGTTCTACTTATTAAATAAGGATTTGATTCTCCTCCAATTCCAGAAATTCCTCTAAGTTGGACCTTTCCCCCTACATCTTCAAAAACTACGGTTTGTTCTACTTTTTCTTGCCAAAAAATTTCTACATGTCTTACATTTCCCTGTCCGATAAATCCAATCATGGCACCCAATCCTACAACACCTACAATAATTGCAATTATTATTAATTTTCTATCCTTAGTAATCATATTCTAATATTGATTTTATATTATTTTAACTGGATTGAAATAGTTAAAGTTGAAAATCAACTCCTTGAATTATTTTTAAAAATAACTATCATTAGAAATTTCTCAAAAAACATAAAAATTATTTTTTGAGATTTTCTCTTAGCACTTGATTAAGTACATTGGAAAAGCTTACTGAACTTGTAGTGGTTTGAATCATTTTTGCTTGTAATAATCGCATTTTTTTATCTATATCATCATCAAGCATTATTGTTACTCGTTTACTCATGTTATGATTTTCTTATTTCATAATTTAAGAGTTTATTTAATTTCCCAATTCTGGGAAAATTACTACCAAGTAAAAAATTGTTTTAATATAGGGTTATTTTTGATAAAGTCTGAATTATTTTTTACTGACAATTTTCTAAATAATTTTATTATTTAGGAAAAATATGAGAAGTAATTCTTTGGAATTATGTAAAAAACGAATTAGATATTTTGCAAATTTACCAAGAAATCATGATCTCTTGATGAACTATTAACTTCGAATTACTTTTCAGCAATTTTCTTTTGGTAAAGGCATTTTTTCATGAATTTCGATCTTACAGTTTTCATTCCATGAGAGGTGAGGGTGTCCTTTGATTAATTCTTCTGCTCCTTCCATGTCATTTGCTTGCAGTATGGAAAATCCCACAATCCCTTTCTTGCTTGGCGAGATACCTGATTGTACAATTTCTTGCCCGTTGCCAAGTGGACTTCCCATATCCACTAAACCTTCTCCACATTTTTCAGCCTATTTCATCCAATCTTCCATCGACTTCCTCATATCTTCAGAATTTGAGTGCTTCATCTGATCCATTGCCGAAATTGGGGCATAGTAAATTACAACAAATTGTTTCATAATCTAGTCTATTTCGCAAACTCTAGAAATCATTTAAATCTTTTTGGTCAAATTCTCTCCAATAGATATTAAATTTGGATTTTCATTTTTAAAATAAATTTTTCAAAACAATAATACTCCTCATTGAATATGAATTAAAAATATTCGAATTATGGTAAATTAATTTTTGATTGAAACGTTTCCAAAAATGGAAATATTTAGAAATCCTTTACAAGTTTGTAAAACCAAAACATCCAAAGACATTAAAATTTGAAAAATTTATTAAAAAAAATGAAAAAAAGAATTTGTGTTTTAATAGATGACGATGTAGGCAAAATAATTAGAACATATCAAGGAAAATTAATTTCAAAGGATGGAATCACTTGTAGTTTCTCTAAAGCTCTTAACTATGCATTAAGAATTGCTTTGGAGAAAAATATTGATTTGAACAAATTCAGATGAAACTTACCTGTACATTACCCTTAAAATCAGAGAATTATGCAGTTTTCATAAGTGATACAATTAACTATATTGTAACAGGAATGGACAAACCAAACGAAAAGGGAATAGGAGATCACACTAAATCTTCAAACCACACCCTTTAGCGATGCAAGTTGATACATATCTGTTAAGTTCCATTATTCTGAGACTCTATTATCTAATATCATAATCCAAAAAGTGGAGCTAAAATTTTAGTTTGATTCATAAAAAATTATGTAGTTCTGAATTTCTTGGCTAATAATTCGTGGTTAGGGATCGGCCTAAAGTTGTGGTCCCAAGCGAAGGAATTGAACCTTCGACAACCCGGTTTCTGTATGCCTGATATGCTGTTATTTAGTCAGCCATCTAAAGCCAACAACTACAGCCGGGAGCTCTACCAGGCTGAGCTAGCTTGGGACAAAACATCCGATGTTTTTTACTATTAAAACCCTTTACTTTTCTAGTCTTTATCGTTTCTTATTACTCCAGAATTCTACTAATATCCTATGAGTTACTTGGATACAAGAATAACTAGGAAAGAATTCATCTTGATCAGAGGGGTTGAAAATATTCAGGAAAGAGCCCAGAGTCATTTGAGTCTCTGATTACTTTTGCAAAAATACCTATAACAAAGACGGTGATGAGGAATGATTGATATCCAAAAACAGTTAATTTAAGAATTATTACTAAGAAGAGTTTCTATCATGGCTCATTATTTCGTCAATAAAATAACCCATGTATCGCAAAGACCTTCTACTTGTGTGCATTGCGGGAAGATAGATCTCAAAGAAGATGCAGTTTTAGCTACCACTGGACCGTCTGAAAAAAACGCTGACTATGTTCCATCAGTTCTCTGTCTTTCATGTGAAACTTTGATGGTAATCACATCTCATCCGGGTGCAGTTATTGGAATACATCATTCTGCAGGAAACCAAGCTACAATGCGTGGATCTGAAAAATAATGTGATTTTTCCAGTCAATTGTTAAATTTGAAATTATTTTTTTTAAAACAAGAGGTTACAAGGTACCATTCCCTTGATTGGTCACCTCCTAAAACTTAATTTTCCCCAAGGAAATTAATCGTACATTGAATAAAGAAACGGAAGAAAAAATTCAATCCATTATTTTAGAAACCTTTCAAGATATAGAGCGAGAGTGGATTAGTTATTTCCAACACCGTGCAAAGCAGATGAATTTAGACCAAAAATCCTTCTTTATAGGCATGATGTACCCTAGAATAGTAAAGAATCTGGAGGAGAATGACATCCACATTCGCATTAAATCCGATTCCTGGGGCGATCATGAAATCGAAAAGATACACTCCATAGTTGATGTATTGTATGAGAAGTTTGTTTAAATTTTTTCTTTTAATTTGAAATTGTTTTTTGAAATTACAGGTGCTGGAATTTATCTAAAGTTAGAGCCCAGAAAGAATAACTTTATTTTTCTTTTAGTTTGTTCACCAAAATTAAATTTGAATTTTTCACACTACTCCAATATTTTTCATAGTGGTTAGAAACTCTAGTTACATACATGATTTTAACTATAATTTAGTTTATGGAATCTCAATGAACAAAACAATTTCCTTAGCTGCAATCGCAATGTTTGCAGTAATGATGGGTTTAGCAGC
>Ga0224497_10000855_pt1 | contig 20205 bp, 16 predicted proteins | sample SF_Jul11_sed_USG_4_FD_167970 | JGI IMG/M metagenome (GOLD analysis project Ga0224497, IMG submission 167970) | Sediment microbial communities from San Francisco Bay, California, United States - SF_Jul11_sed_USGS_13 | ecosystem: Environmental > Aquatic > Marine > Sediment | place: USA... | reverse complement strand
GTCGCCCGTTCCTGGTTGTACGCTGTTTCCGCGCTTACCGCGTCGCTTTTGAATCCTTGAAATACTTGAAAAAATCGGAGTCCGGGCTTAGCAGGATTATGTCCTGGTTGTTGCCAAAACTCGCATCATAGGCCTTCAGGCTGCGGTAGAACGAGTAGAACTCCTTGTCCTGGTTATAGGAATCCGCATAGGTCTTGGCAGCCGTGGCGTCGCCTTCACCGCGAATTTCCTCCGATTTCCGGTAAGCCTCGGCGAGTATTTCCTCGCGCTGGCGGTCGGCATTGGCGCGAATCTGCTTCGCCTGCTCTTCACCACGTGAACGAAACTCCTTGGCTACGGTCTGTCGCTCGGTCGCCATGCGTCGGTAGACGTTGACACTGACGTTATCCGGCAACTCGACCTTCTTGACGCGCACGTCGATGAGCTTGATGCCGAGATCCTCTATCTTGACGGAAGCCCTGTCGGTAACTTCCTGCATGATCGTCGCGCGTTCGCCCGAAATTACCTCGCGCATGGTTCGCGACGCGATCTTGCCTTTCAATTCGTCGTTGATGATCGACACCATGCGCTGGATCGCGCGCCGCTCGTCACCGCCGGTCGAAGTGTAGAAGGTTTTCGGATCGACGATGCGCCACTTGACGAAGGAGTTGACGATAACGTTTTTCTTTTCGACGGTCAGAAAACGTTCCGACGGGGTGTCCATCGTCAACACGCGGCTGTCGAACTTGATGATATTGTTGATGATCGGAATCTGAAAGTAGACTCCCGGGTCGTAGTCGGCCTCGATGATCTCACCGAGCTTGAATTTCAGCGCAATTTCACGTTCGTGAACGATAAAGGTCGACATGTAAACTATCGCACTTATCAGGGCGAGCAGAATAAATCCAAAGCGAAGATTACTGGTCATTGGCGTGTCTCCCTTTCACGGTTGCGGCTGACATTACGTTTGAACTCGTCGATTAACGACTGGCTATCGCTGCTGCCGCCGCTCAGGCCTTTCAAGGGAGTCGTGCCAGTCGCGGCATTTCCCATCAGCTGGTCCAGTGGCAGAAACATCAGGTTATTGCCGCCCTCGACGTCGACCATGACCTTCGGCGAACGCGCCATGACCGATTCCAGGGTGTCGAGGTAGAGGCGTTCCCGGGTAACCTCGGGTGCGCGCTTGTATTCGGCGAGTAGCTGGCTGAAGCGGCTGGTTTCACCCTGGGCCGACTTTACCACGCGGGTCTTGTAGGCTTCGGCCTGCTCCAGCAAGCCCTGGCCTTCACCGCGCGCCTTCGGTACCACGTCGTTGCGGTAGGCGTTGGCCTCGTTGATGATGCGCTGTTCGTCTTCGCGCGCCTTGATCGCGTCTTCGAACGCCTCCTGAACTTCTTCCGGTGGCTGCGCCTCGTCCATGTTGACCTGCACCACGTTGATGCCGGTGCGATAATAGTCGAGGATTTCCTGCATGATTTCCTTGGTCGCGCTACCCACGACGGCACGGCCTTCGGTGATGATCAGGTCCATGTCGTTGTTGCCAACCACTTCGCGGATCGCGGTTTCCGCGGTTTGCTGCAGGGTCAGGTCGGGATCGAACACCTCGAACGCGAAATCCTGGGCATCCTTGATGTTGTACTGAATCTCGATACTCATAACGACGATGTTTTCGTCGCTGGTCAGCATCTTGGAGTTTTTGCGGGCGGTACGAATATCGGCCACATTAACCTGTTCGACGTTTTCGATCGGGTATGGCAAATGCCAGTGAGGGCCGGACTGCGTCACCACGGTGCGCTTGCCGAAACGGGTTTCGACGCCGCGCCAGCCTTCGTCGACGATGTAGATACCGGTCAACGCCCACACCACCAGCAACGCGACGACAATGAAGCCAATAACACCGTTGAGGTTGCCCGAACCGCTGGGCACCTTGGGAATCCGGCCCTTGCCGCCACCGCCAAGCAGACCGCCGAACTTGTCCTTCAGGTTTTTGAAGACTTCATCCAGGTCCGGGGGACCTTCGTTATTACGTTGTCCCCATGGATCCTTATCTTTACCCGGTTCATTCCAGGGCATAATCAACTCCGATTGCTGTTCTAGTTTTCAGTGGATTGCGGACACGCAAGGACTGCGGATTGTAATGGCTTTCAGGCAGCGCCTGCAAGCGTATCTGCCAAGATCTCAAAGCGTTCCGATGAAATAGCAAATTTACGTTTCAAACGCTCCAATAATGCGGGCGTAAGCCGCAGTTTCAACCGAATATCGCCATTATTTTCATATTTTTCGGATTCGATCGCCTCGGATTCGAACAGATAGGCCCTGATCTGGCCCTCTTCGGCTTTCAGCAATAGTCGATAGACCGCAGTCTGCTCGCAAAACCGGCTGCGCAGGGTATCGATCAGCGCTTCGAATCCACTGCGCTCCCTGGCCGAGAGCCAGATGCGCCAGGCATTGTTTTGCTCATCCAGGTCGGTTCGGGGAGCAAAGCCCAGTACGTCGATCTTGTTGTAAATCATCAACTGCGGAACCGCATCGGCACCAACCTCGTGCAAAACCCGGTTGACCGCCTCGATCTTCTCCTGGCGGGTATCGTCAGAGGCGTCCACGATGTGCAGGATCAGGTCGGCTTCACGGGTTTCCACCAGGGTGGCGCGGAACGCGGCCACGAGATCGTGCGGCAAGTGCCTGATGAAACCCACGGTATCGGCGAGAATGGCGATTTGCTGTTCGCTCAGGCGCAGCTTGCGCAGGGTGGGATCGAGGGTAGCAAAGAGCTGATCCGCGGCATAAACCGAGGCATCCGTGAGCGCGTTGAACAGTGTCGACTTGCCTGCATTGGTATAACCGACCAGCGCTAGCGTCGGTACCTGCGCCTTGGTGCGCGCCTGTCGGCCCTGCTCACGCTGTTTCGACACCTTGACCAGGCGGTTGTTCAGATACTTGATACGCTTGCCCAGCAGGCGTCGGTCGGTCTCGAGCTGGGTTTCGCCCGGCCCGCGCAACCCGATACCCCCTTTCTGACGCTCGAGATGGGTCCAGCCCCTGACCAGCCGCGTCGACAGGTGCTTGAGTTGCGCCAGTTCCACCTGTAGCTTGCCCTCGAACGACTGCGCACGCTGCGCAAAGATATCGAGAATCAATCCGGTACGATCCAGCACCCGGCACTGTAGTTCGCGTTCGAGGTTTCTTTCCTGCGATGGTGACAGCGCGTGGTTGAACAATACGACGTCGACCTGCAGCTCGGCAACCCGCGCCGCGATTTCCTCGAGCTTGCCCTTGCCAATGAAGGTACGGGCCGATGGTTGCTGCCGGCTGCCGACGATCAGTTCGACATCTTCGACGTCGGCCGAACGCGCCAGTTCGACAAATTCCTCGAGATCGTCCTGGTCGGGCTGATGCGGAAAATTGATATGAACCAGAAGTGCGCGTTCGCCGCCACGCGGCCGTTCAAACTCGAACAACGAGACCTCCGCTCCTGGTCATACCGGCTACCACTGCTTTAGCGGTTGCCCTCATTCTCTTCTGTGTGGGGATGATCGATATGAACGTTGCGCGCCGGCACGATCGTGGATATGGCGTGCTTGTAAACCATCTGGCTGACATTATTTTTCAGCAGCACGACAAACTGGTCGAAGGATTCTATCTGCCCCTGCAGCTTGATTCCATTGACCAGGAAAATCGAAACCGGTACGTGCTCTCTTCGTAGAGCGTTAAGATAGGGTTCTTGTAACATTTGCCCTTTGGACATAATCGGTACTCCATAACGTTATTCTTGTAAATCCACCGTAGCAGGCGAATTCGAGCCTGTGGTAGAGTCTAGGATTCCATTCATTCAAAATCGTTCCAGTCAACGCCGGGAAAACGCGGCGCCAACTTCGCGGAATATATCATCTTTACTGTAACTCAGGCAATCAAAGCACCGCTCCTGCGGTTGCTTGCGCAACCAGGTAAGCTGGCGCTTGGCCAGCTGGCGCGTGGCCGCGATACCCTGATCGACCATCTGCTGCCGCGTCAGTTCGCCATCCAGGTAGCGCCAGACCTGGCGATAACCGACACAGCGCATCGACGGCAGCGACAGGTCCAGGTCGCCGCGGGCCCTGAGTGCGGACACTTCGTCGACCAGTCCCAGATCGAGCATTTGCAGGAAACGCCGCTCGATACGCCGATGCAGGGCGGCACGATCATGCGCCGCGAGAATCAGTTTTGCGATTCGACCGCCATACCCCACCGATTCCCGTTGCTGCAGTTGCGACAGGGGTTCGCCGGCAATTTCATAAACCTCGAGCGCGCGCTGGATGCGCTGCGAGTCGGTGGGCCTGATGCGGCTGGCGCTGAGCGGATCGACCCGGGCAAGCCGCGCGTGCATGCTTTCCCAGCCCTGCTGTCGCGCCTCGCGATCGAGACGTCGGCGCAACTCGTCGTCCGCCTCGGGCAGTCGGTTCAGGCCTCGCTCGAAGGCGTGGTAGTACAACATGGTACCGCCTGCCAGCAGCGGGACGTGGCCGCGGGCGCCGATTTCGAGCGCCAGTTGCCGGCTTTGCTGCACGAAGTCCCAGGCGGAATAGGCTGCGGCCGGGTCCAGGATATCGATCAGGTGATGCGTTACTGCCTGCAGGATCTCAGGCCCGGGTTTCGCGGTGCCGATATCCATGCCGCGGTAAACCAGCGCGGAATCCACGCTGATAATTTCGACCGGAAAACGCGCGGCGATATCGATCGCGAGATCCGTCTTGCCGGTGGCGGTTGCGCCCATCAGGAAAATGACGCCCGGTGCCGACACGCTACTGTCCGCGCAAAAACAGCTTGTCGAGCTGGTCCAGGCTGAGCTGCTTCCAGGTTGGGCGGCCGTGATTGCACTGCCCGCTGCGCTCGGTCTGCTCGATATCGCGCAGCAGCGCGTTCATTTCATCGAGCGAAAGCAGGCGATTGGCGCGCACCGACGCGTGACAGGCCATGGTTGCAAGCATTTCGTTCTGATAATCCTGCACCCGCTGCGAACGGCCGTGCTCGACCAGGTCTGCGAGCACGTCGCGCAGCAATTGTTCGCTATCCGCATTTTTCAGCAGCGCGGGAACGGCCCTCACCCGGATTTGCTCCGGCCCCAGGCGCTCGACCTGGAAACCGAGATGGCTGAAAAAATCGGTATTCTCCTCGACCAGATCGCCTTCGGCCTGGCTGACGTTGAACGTGACAGGCACCAGCAGCGGCTGCGCGATCACGTCCTCTGCCTCGGCATTCTGCTTCATGCGTTCGTAAACGATACGCTCGTGCGCGGCGTGCATATCGACCACGATCAGGCCGTCGCTGTTTTCCGCGAGTATGTAGATCCCCTTCAACTGCGCGATCGCGAACCCCAGCGGCGGGATCGATTCATCCGCCCGCGGATCCGGGTCCGGCCCGGATCGGGGATTCAACAGCGCCGCGTAGGTTTGCATCCGTTCCTGCACCTTCCCGGAGCGGTCGGCCGATCCCGCGCGGTAAAGACCCAGCCCGGATTGCTGCGGCGCCGGCTGCCGGAACCTTTCCGCCAGCGAGAATCCCGGGGAATCGATTTGCTGTTCAGGCTGAACCTGGGCCAGCGCCCGATGCAGGCTGCGGAACAGGAAATCGTGCACCGCGCGCGAATTGCGAAAACGCACCTCGTGTTTCTGCGGGTGCACGTTGACGTCGAGTTCGCGCGCATCCATCGCCAGCGACAGCACATAGGCCGGGTGTCTGCCGTGGAACAGGACATCCTGGTAGGCCTGCCGGACCGCGTGATTGAGCAGCTTGTCGCGCACCATGCGCTGGTTGACGAAGAAATATTGCATGTCTGCCTGGCTGCGATTAAAGGTCGGCAACGCGACCCAGCCGGTCAGCCGCAGGTTATCGGCGCTGGCGTCGATTTCGACCAGGCTGTCTGCAAAACTCCTGCCGCAGATAGCCGCGAGTCGCCGTCGCTGGTCTTCTGCCGTGCGCACCGATGGCAGCTGGTAAATCACCTTCTGGTTGTGCAACAGCCTGAAGGCAACCGCGGGATGACTCAGCGCCATGCTCTTGAACAGCGCCTCGATGTGCTTGTACTCGGTTTGCTCGGTGCGCAGGAACTTTTTGCGGGCAGGCACGTTGTAAAACAGCTCCAGCACCTCGACCCGGGTACCCTGAGGCAACGCATCCGGGACCGGTTTCGAATCGTCCCGGGCCTGCATCCTCCAGGCGCATTCGGCAGACTGCAGGCGCGAAACCAGGCTCAGGCGCGAAACCGAGGCTATGCTGGGCAAGGCCTCGCCGCGGAACCCCAGCGAAGCGATGTTTTCGAGGTCCCCGAGGCTTGCAATCTTGCTGGTCGCGTGGCGCGACAACGCGGCGCCGAGCTCATCGCGATCGATTCCGCAGCCGTCATCGCTAACCCGTATCAGGCGGGTGCCGCCGGCATCGACTTCGACCGTGATCGAGCCGGCGCCGGCGTCGAGACTGTTCTCGACGAGTTCCTTGACTACCGAGGCAGGGCGCTCGACGACTTCGCCAGCGGCTATCTGGTTAATCAGGTGTGAAGGTAAGGTATGGATCTGAGCCAAGGGTAAGCTTCAGGCTACCAGGCGCGCTTCCAGCTTCTCCTGGTCACGGGTAAACAGGCGGATTCCCTCGGCCAGTTTTTCGGTGGCCATCGCGTCCTCGTTCATCATCCAGCGAAACGATTTTTCCTCCAGGCTGATTTTTTCTTCGCTAATGACACCCTGCTCCGGAACCAGCTTGCGCACCAGTCGCGAATTATCGGCGGCAAGTTGCTGCATCAACTGCGGGCTGATGGTCAACCGGTCGCAGCCCGCCAGCTGTTCGATCTGGCCGGTATTGCGGAAACTTGCGCCCATCACCAACGTGTTGAAGCCATGCTGCTTGTAATACCGGTAGATGCGGGACACCGAGCGCACCCCCGGATCCTGTTCGGGGCTGATCGCCGACTGCCCGGTTGCGGCCAGGTGCCAGTCGAGTATGCGTCCGACGAAAGGAGATATCAGGTACACGCCGCTTTCGGCACAGGCTGCCGCCTGCGCAAAGTTGAACAACAGGGTCAGGTTGCAGTTGATACCGTCCTGTTCGAGCTCGCGTGCCGCCTGAATGCCTTCCCAGGTCGACGCGATCTTGATCAGCACCCGGTTGCGATTGCTGCCCCGGCCTTCGTAAAGATCGATGATGCGCCGCGCGCGCGCAATGGTCGCATTGCGGTCGAAGGAGAGACGCGCATCGACCTCGGTCGATACCCGGCCGGGCACTATCTTCTGAATCTCGAGTCCAATGCTGACCGCCAGGTAGTCGCAGGCCGCGGCCGCGCGCGAGGCCGGGCTGCCGCCCTGCTCGCGGCCGCGGCGTTGTGCCTCGTCGAGCAACGGCTGGTAACGCGGCAGATCGGCCGCCTTGAGCAAAAGCGACGGGTTGGTCGTCGCATCCTGCGGCTGGTACTTAACGATTGCGTCCAGGTCGCCGGTATCGGCGACAACCTGGGTTATTGATTTCAACTGGTCTAGTTTGTTCATGGATCGATGCTTGAGTACTATTGGGGCGGTCAAATTAACGACGCAGAGAATAACAGAAATTTCCGCTCGGGATTATGAAATTTCGCCATGCAAGAAATCGTTTCCATGATCCCGGTACTGATCGGCATTTATTTGCTGATGGCCGTGTTTCTGCATCTCTATCAGCGCAGGTTGATTTACTTTCCGCTGCGGGTAGATCCCGATTTTGTCGGCGAGGAGGTCGTCGTCGACAACCATGAAATCCGCCTGCATGGCTGGGTATGAACCCCGGCAAACCACGCGCGGTGATCTATTTCGGCGGTAATTCCGAGCTGGTAACGCATCGCCAGGAATTTTTCGAAGACGTTTTTCGCGATTACAGCGCCTACCTGTTCAATTACCGCGGTTATGGCAAATGCGCCGGCAGTCCCAGCGAGCCCGGGCTGTTTTCGGATGCGCTGGCGATCTACGATCGGCTGATCGAAAAACACGACTCGATTATCGCCTACGGCCGCAGCGTCGGCAGCGGCGTTGCCGTGTACCTCGCTTCGAGACGGCCTTTGCAAAAGCTGGTTTTGCTGACGCCCTATGACAGCATCGCCGAGGACGCGCAGAAAATATACTCGATGTTTCCGGTGCGCTACCTGATCGAGAACCGCTTCGACTCAGCCGCGGTAGCCGGGTATATCCGCATCCCGGTGCTGATCACCAGAGCTGAATACGATCGTGAAATCAAGCTGCCGCATACGCTGGCGCTGAAGCCAAGTTTCACCCGCGCGCCGGTCGACTACCGGATGGTCGCAGGCGCCGCGCATAACGATATCGTCGATTTTCCCGACTATCTAGCCGCGGTCAGAAAATTTATCGGGGATGGGGGAACGGACTAACCGGTATCCGGATGCCGACGCGGGACGGTTGCGCCGAACGTCCGGCTTCACAGGCTGCAACCGCAGCCGCCTGGACCAGATCCCGAGACCGGCTGGCGCAGTATTCAGGCTAGGCCTGGCGATTCTGCAGGTGGTTCCGAATTCCGGAGAAAACCGCCTTGGCGAGCTTGTGCTGGTGCTTGGGATTGCGCAGTTTCTTTTCCTCGCCCGGATTTGACAGGAAAGCGGTTTCGATCAGTATCGACGGCATATCCGGCGCCTTCAAAACCGCGAAACCGGCCTGCTGCACCTGGGGATGATTGAGCTTCGAAACCTTGCCGATATTCTCGAGCACGTTCGAACCCAGTTCCAGGCTGTCCTGAATCGTCGCGGTCTGCGACAGGTCGAGCAATACCGACGCGATCAGGTCATCCTTGTCGTCGAGGCTGATACCGCCGATCAGGTCCGACGCGTTTTCCTTTTGCGCAATCCAGCGGGCGGCTTCAGAACTCGCCCCGCTCAGCGACAGCGCGTAAACCGACGCGCCCTTGACGCTCGGGCTGTGGAACGAATCCGCGTGCAGCGACACGAATATATCGGCCTCGGCCTCGCGCGCTTTCTTGACGCGATTGCGCAGCGTGATGAAACGATCCCCTTCGCGGGTCAGTATCGCGCGGTAACCCGGGGTGCGATTGATAAGGTTTTTCATTTTCCTGGCGACCGACAGGGTGACATCCTTCTCGCGCGTGCCCTTCTTGCCGATCGCGCCCGGGTCGCGACCGCCGTGACCCGGATCGAGGGCTATGACGAATTCATCCTTGCGCTTGTTGCGCTCTTCCTGGCTGGTCTTGATCGGGGTCGGGCTCATGTTGGTCGCATGCAGGTCGACGACCAGCCGATGCCCCGACTTGCCGTCGGGCTTCAATGCGAAACTGCGCGGGCGCACTTTGCCCTGCATGTCCAGCACCACGCGCAGGCGTCCGTTATCCTTGCTCGCCGAGCGGATACCGCCCATCAGGTTGGTACTCGTGCGGCTGATTTCGATTGCGTCGCTCTCGCGGGTGTCGAACAGATCGATTACCACGCGATTCGGATCCGCGAGAGTAAACAACCGGTGCTCGAATTCGCCGCTGAGATCGAATACGACGCGGGTATGGTCTTCGGCCGATTCGGAAATGCGGATGCCGGTCAGCGCGGTCAGAGGTTTCGACAACGCGGATTTTGTTCCGGCCAGCAGTGCGAGCGAAAGTCCGTAACCGGAGATTCGCCTGATGAAAATGCGCCTGGCTTTGGAGAATGGGTCCACGATTCTTGCTTTTTACCCTTACCTGAAGGGTATTTATAGTTAAATCGCAGAAAAAAATCAACGGTTTTTTCTATATTTATTAACTAGATACTGGTTCTTCTTAAAACAAAACTGAAGAACAGCGGCTAATCCGGTCGCGATATCGCAGAAATCAGCTCCCTGCCCCAGTCGGTTTTTGCCCGCAGGTCAACCCGTCGGCCCGCGGGATCGTAGCCGATCTCTATCTCGAGATCGGTCGACTGCAGGTACCCGGCGGCGCGCTGCGGCCACTCGATCAGGCACAGGGTCTGCGCATTCAGGTAGTCGCGGTAGCCGAGATATTCGAGCTCTTCGGGATCGGCCAGGCGGTAAAGATCGAAATGGGCCACGGCAAACCGGTCGAGCGGGTAATACTCGACCAGGGTGTAGGTAGGGCTGCGAATACCGCCGCTAATCCCCTCGGCCTCCAGCGCCCCGCGCACCAGCGTCGTTTTGCCGGCACCGAGTTCCCCTTGCAGCGTGATCACGCCGCCATGAGCGCAGGCCGCAATCAGCCTGGCGCCGAGGTCTCGCATCTGTTTTTCATCGCGAATCAGCACGTTATGACTGGCGCGGATCCCGCTGCTGCCTGACGACCCGCGGGATGCGCTCGATGATATCCCCGGCAATCAATCCGACCTGGTCCTGGTCGGCGCTGAAATCCTCGGCGCACAGCGCATGCATCAATACCGCCGAACACGCGGCCTCGAATGGCGGCAATCCCTGTCCAATCAGCGCGGCAATGATGCCCGCAAGCACGTCCCCCATGCCGGCGCTGGCCATACCCGGATTGCCGCGGGTATTGATCGCCGTCGGCGATCCCGCCTGCGCGACCAGGGTGCCGCAACCTTTCAGCACGCAGGTCGCGCCGAAGGTTGCGGCAAGCGCCGCGCTGGCGGCGAGCCGGTCTGCCTGCACCTGCGCGCCGCTGCTGTTCAACAACGCGGCGGCTTCGCCGGGATGCGGTGTAATCACCACCTGCTCGGACTTCAGCGACTGCAGAAAGTCGGCGTTGAGCGCGCTCGCATCCACCACCATCGGCTGCGACGCCCGCCCGATGAGCTGCAGGCAATGCAACGCGTCCTTGCTATCGCCGAGACCCGGACCGACGACGATCACGCTGGCCTGCGGCAATCTGCTTTCGAGCGCCTCCCAGCCAAGCGTCATGACTTCCGGGAACACCGCCAGGTTGTTGCGACACTCGGGGTGCACCAGCGCGGTGACGAGGCCGGCGCCGGCGCGTAACGCGGCGCGCGCGGCCAGCGCGACCGCGCCGCTCATGCCCTGGTCACCGCCGACGATGAGCAGGTTTCCGTAATGATTCTTGTGCGTATTGCGCCGCCGCGGCGCCGGCAGGCGGCAGCATTCGATGGTATGCAATTGCGCGACAATTCCGTCGCGCGCGGCACGCGATACGCCGAGGTCTTCGAACACCAGCTCGCCGCAGTAATCCGGCCCGTCGGCGAGATATTGCCCGGTCTTCGCGCCGATGAAGGTAACCGTCAATTGCGCGCTGACCGCCACCGGCTGTGGCTTGCCGGTCAGCCCGTTGAGGCCGGACGGTATGTCGATCGCCACCCGCGGTCCCGGATGGCTGTTTAGCGCAGCAATCAATTGCTGCCATTCCTGATTCAGCTCGCGTTGCAGACCGATGCCAAGCAAGCCGTCGACGACGACCTCCCCGCTCAGCGCCTGCCCCTGCCAGGCTTCGATTTGCCCGCCCGCCTGTTGCCACAGCGTCGTGAAATGCCGCGATGTGGCGCTCTGTTTCGCCAGGTCCCCCTGCACCAGCAGCTGCACCCCGATGCCCTGCGCGCGCGCGTTCAGCGCTACCACGAAGGCGTCGCCGCCATTGTTGCCGGAGCCGGCAAACACGGTGATCCGTTCGACGCCCGGCCAGCGCGCCTGCAACGCTCGCCAGACGCAGCGCCCGGCGCGCTGCATCAATTCGATTTCGCTATAGCCGTCGCGGCTTACCGCGGCCCTGTCGAGCTGGTAGACGGACTCTGGAGAGTAAAGCAACATGCCCGGTTTTATACCGCAGGCATCGCGGCAAAGCCAGCGCGATCGCGCAATCGCCGGGGCGTCGTAGCATTTCCCGCATGCGGATTTACGACAAGGCCCGGGCGCGGCTTTGTTATAATCGCGGTTCGCCAAACCCGTGGACCCATCATGACAATCCCGACAATCAGCTTTCACGCGAAATCGGACAAGGAATTACGCGCACGCGTCAAGCTGCTGGGCAAACTGGTCGGCAACGTCCTGCTCAGGCACGAGAGCCCAGAAGTCTTTCACGCCGTGGAAGCCTTGCGCACCGGGTTCATCCAGCTGCGCAAGCGCGACAGCGAACCGAAGCGCAGGGAACTGAAGAATCTGATCTCGGGACTGGAACCGACCGCGATCACCCAGGTTATCCGCGCCTTCGCGATTTATTTCAACCTGGTAAACATCGCCGAGGAAGACTTCCTGCATCGCCTGCGCCGCGTTTCGGTGCAAAAACACGGTCACGCCGGCTGGGTCGGTTCGTTCAATCACACCATCGAGGAATTCAGGGACCAGGGCATAGATCGGGACGAGCTGCAGACCCTGTTCGACGGCCTGCTATACAAGCCGGTCTTTACCGCGCACCCGACCGAGTCCCGCCGCCGCACCGTCATGCACCACCAGCGCGAGGTTTTCCAGCTGATCGACCAGCTCACCGATCCGCGGCTGAGCCGTTTCGACCGCGAAGACCTGGTCGACGCGCTGCAGCTGCAGATCGAAACCCTGTGGTTGACCAACGAGGTTCGCGGCAGCAAGCCGAGTGTCGTCGACGAGATCAAGATGGGCCTGCATTATTTCCAGCGCAGCTTGTTCGATGCGGTTAAGATCGATTACCGCCACCTCGAGCGCGCGGTGATCAGGAACTATGGCGAGGATGAGTTCGGTAACCCCGTCGTCACCGTGCCGAGCTTCATCGAATTCGGCTCGTGGATCGGCGGCGATCGCGACGGCAACCCCTACGTCACCGCGGACGTCACGCGTACGGCCCTGCTGATGCAGGCCGAGGAAATCCTCGGCGAGCACCTGCGGCTGGTCTATCGCCTGACCCAGGTGCTGACCATGTCGACCCGCTGGTTCACGCCGAGCGATGCCTTCCTGCGGCGGCTCGAGCGCGACGAGGCGATGGGTATCAAGTCCTTCGACCAGCGCCGCGACCAGTTCGAGGACGAGGTCTACCGACGCAAGCTTTACCACATGCATCACCGCCTGAAGAAAAACCTCGCGGTGATTCGCAACCGCATGCGTAACGCCGAGACCCCGGACGCCGATCACGCCTACCGCAGCGCCCGGGATTTTCTCGAGGATCTCTACTCGATTCGCGATTCGCTGATCAGCCACGGCGACTATGCCGCGGCCAACGGCGATCTCAAGGACACGATCCGGATCGCCGAAACCTTCGGCTTCCACCTGGTTGCGCTGGACCTGCGCCAGGAGTCGTCGCGCCACACCCGCGTCGTCGGCGAGATCCTGGGCCTCGACGCCGGACTGGACTACGAGTCGCTCGACGAGGCGCAGCGCCTCGAGCTGCTGGCGCGGCATATCGACGAACACCGGGTGCCCGGATTCGACCGCGATCGACTCGAGGCAGAAGATCGCCAGACGCTGGAAGTATTCGACACCATCCGCGCCATGCGCGACCTGATCGACCCGCGCTGCATCGGCAGTTACGTGATATCGATGACGCATAGCGCCAGTCATGTCATGGAAGTCATGTATCTCGCATTTAGCGCCGGGCTGGCCGGCAGGCGGGACGGCGATTTTTTCTGCGAACTCGAAATCACACCGCTGTTCGAAACCATCGACGACCTCGACCATATCGATGTCGTGCTCGACAGCCTGTTGCAGAACGAGGTTTACCGGCAGCTGCTGCAACTCACCGGGGGGCGCCAGGAAGTCATGCTCGGGTACTCGGATTCGTGCAAGGACGGCGGCATCATGTCCGCCGCCTGGGGACTGTACCAGGCGCAGCAAAAGGTGGTCAGGATAACCGCCCGCCACGCTTTGAAATGCCGCATCTTTCACGGGCGCGGCGGCACCATCACCCGCGGCGGCGGCCCGACCCACGAGGCGATCCTGGCGCAACCGCCGCTCACCGTACTCGGGCAGATCAAGTTCACCGAGCAGGGCGAGGTCCTGTCGCACAAGTACGGCAACGCGGAAACCGCCAACTACGAACTCGCGATGGGCATTACCGGGCTGATGAAAGCGAGCCTCGGTTCGTTGCGCCAGGACGCGCCGGACTACCAGGGATACCACCCGGCGATGCAGGAAATGGCGGCCCTGTCCGAGCAAAGCTATCGCCGGCTTACCGACGATACCGACGGATTCTTCGAATACTTTTACGAGACAACCCCGGTCAATGAACTGGGCCTGATGAATATCGGTTCGCGACCCTCGCACCGGCGCCGCGGCGACCAGTCCAAGGCGTCGGTACGCGCCATTCCGTGGGTATTCGGCTGGAGCCTGTCGCGTACGATGATGCCGGCATGGTACGGCGTCGGCGCGTCAATCGAGAGCTGGACCGCGTCACGGCCCGAACGGCTGGAAATGTTACGCGAAATGAATCGGCAATGGCCGTTCTTCGCGGCGATGATCAGCAACCTGCAGATGTCGCTGTTCAAATCGGATATGCGCATCGCGCTCGAGTACAGCCAGCTGTGCCGCGATGCTGCGCTCGCCGAGTCGATTTACGCCATGATTCGCCGCGAGAACGAACGCAGCATCGACGCCGTGCTGCAGATCGCGGGCGTCAGGAGGCTGCTGGAGAACGACCCGGTGCTGACGCTGTCGCTGTCGCGGCGCGATCCCTACCTCGATCCGCTGGCCTACCTGCAGATCGAGTTGCTGAAAAAATATCGCGACGAAAGTCAGCCGGAGGAAGATCGGCTGCAGTGGCAGTCGGCGCTGCTCAGCTCGATCAACGCGATCGCCGCGGGCCTGCGCAATACCGGCTGAGCGGCTGTGTTTGGTAAAATCCTGGTAACCGGGGTTGCCCGGGCATTTGTCACCGACCTCTCTCTTATTCCAGTTTCGTAAGGCCAGGTAAAAGAAAGGGCCCCAAGCGGGGCCCTGTAATAAGGATTAATAAACAGAAATTTAATCAGGTTGTACGATCGGTAATATCGCGTCCTCGATACCGGCCTCTAGTCACAGGTGGTAACCGTCTTGGTAATCTCCCTGCCGAAGAAGTTGATCGTTGTGGTAGTCGTGTAACACTCGTTATATAAAACGGTCTGCGTTGTCTGGTCCCGAACTTGTTTATGGGGCTTATAGAAATCAGGGGGAATTGGAGAATCAGGCACGTCAACTCTATTTACGTACTCCCAGCAAAACTTCAGATCCACACCATTCTCATCTTTACCTGTATCGAGGCCCGGAAAATCCGGATCTGCTTCTGCCTGTACGGCCGTCAGGCAGGGTGTGCAACGATTGAGCGGATTTTCCGGTGGATTGCCGATATTATCATCGGTCAGTGGAATCAGGCCATTAACAGGTGCGCAAAACCCATCGGCCTGTAATTGGTCAATATCGATGAACTTGGGGCATCCCCGCACACACTCGAACTGTCCTATATTAGGATCTGCACTACAAATAGCGTTTTTGTCTCCTTCAATGTTTGTTGCCGTAACGACATCGAAGTTCGATGTAATGTTGTTACCACCCTCCAAAAGTGTAACTACGCAACTATCACCAGTTAATACAATATCAGGTTCGGGAAGAACGATTTCTTCATTATTTACCACCCCATCGGTACAAGCAACCGAGTCATTGACGTCAATGGTGCCATCGATTCCCAGACCCGTGCCTGACTCTGCATTATTGCGATTGTAGGTAAAAGCACAGCGGGCACCCTGCCCTGAGGGACGCAGGACGATTTTGTCCGGTGTATTACGGACCAGTTGAGTGACGGGATCAATATCTTTTTCCATACCATCCGGGAAAGTCCAGGTGCCGGTTATGCTACCGTCAACTGGGTCAACTACGTTCACAAAGGTAACGCTGGTTAACTCGGTCATCGCCTGGCCCGTGGCGCCAATAAAGTCAGCACAGGTGAAATTACCTTGCCCGCTGAGGCTATCTGCACCTTCCGGGGCTGGATCGACGGATGGGTCGAATGTACACGCCGCGTATGCGCCATTCGAAAATCCCAGCATTGCGGCCAGGCCTATCAGGCTTAAACATTTTTTTAATATCTTCATAATAATTGTTACTCCCTTCGGTTAAATGAGTATCCTCATTCATGTTGCATGCATCGACAGTTTAGCTCCTGCCCTCACATTAAAAGTTTAACGTCAGCCGTGCCATCACGCTGCTATCTGGAATATAGGGGCCGGCGTTCGGTTCGTCCTGAAAGGACCGATAACTATCGTCGAGATATTCGAATTCCTCGTCGAACAGGTTCTGGAAACTGAGACTCATGATGCCTTTTCGTTGCGGCAAGCGGTATCCGACCACGAGGTCGACGAGCGTGAAATTACTGCTGCCAGTCTGGTACTTATAATCGCTCTCGGCCTCGACCTCCTGGTCGACATATGTAGTCGTGACTCCGACGAAAGCGCCTCCGGCGTGAAAATATCGTATCGAAACGGGAAAACTGTAGGTGTCGACCTTGGTCGGCCTGACGTCTGAAACCGCCGACTCGTCCTGGTTTTCGGAGCGGTCGTATTCCAGGCTGAAATCCACCGCCAGGCTGTCGGCGGGGGTCCAGTAGGCATAGGCGCGGTGCAGCCACTCTTTCCTGTCCTCGAAAAACGGTTCGGCACCGAGCGGGCTGACCAGACCTTCGATCTCCCGGCGGGTAAACTCGACGCCGTAGCGGAGGGTCGGGGACGTTTTCCCGTCCAGAGCCAGACCGTAACTCTTCGACCTGGTCCCGTTGGGGTCATCGAAGAACTGGTTGAAACCAGCCACCTGAGTCGGTTCCAGCGTGCGGTTACTCGACAAGGCCGGCTTGACGACCTCGAAATAAGACGCCCGCAGCTCGAGGTTATCCATGACTTCGGCGCGGATACCGAGCTTGGGATTAACCTCGTCGAAGTCCAGGTCAAATTCGGCGGAAGACGGCGGCAGGAAACCTGTCTGGTCTGTATAGTTATACGCCTGCACTTGATCGAAGTCCTGGTAGCTGAGACCAACCGTAGCAACGACGCCCGGGGAAAATGTGATGTTGCCGTAGGCATAAACGCGAGTGTCCTCAAGATCAATCTGTTCTGTCTCCAGATCATCAAAAAGAAAAACTGGCACATCCGCAAAGGTGATCGTATCCAGCCGATCACTCTCGGTATAGGCGATGCCGGTCGTGATATTGAAACCTGACTGCTGGTAGATATACGCCACGTCGTATTGGGTCACTTCCTCGTCGAGCAATCCGTCGGCAGCGATATCAAGGATGAATCCGCCACCAAAGTCCAACGCTTGCTCCTCGTGAGCAAAGCCATCGCGATCTGCGCGGATGACTGACACCAAAATTGTCGAATTATTGCTCGGTGCGATGCGCATCCCTACCCGCTCGCTGTCAACGTCTAGGGTGCGCCTGAATGTCGAATCAAAATCATCCGGATCAAAATGCATGGCGATATCACCATACCCGGTCTCTCGCCGGTCGACCTCGGCCTGGAGATTTACCGTCGGCGATACGGCCCATTGAGCAAAGAGTCCCGATATTTGGTGGGAGGTATCGTTGTTGGGTCGGAAACCGTCCGTTTCGAAGTCGAAAGCGCCGCCACTGATTGAAAAGCGGTCATATACTGTCGATATAACCGCCTCTCCGCCCTTCGTCTCGTTATTTCCAACCATCGCGCCGGCGTTAACCTGAGTCCGATTCTGCTCGAACAACGGGGTAAATTCATTAAAACCCGCCGCGGACGGCCCTCCCGCCGTCACGATATTCAAGTTTGTAGCGCTGATACTGGGTTGAACGGGATTGATATTCAGGTCCTGCAGCATCTGGGCCTGCAGCAATTCGCTGACTCGTGAAATTTCGGTACGGCGTGAAGTTTCACGATAGGAGTCGGAAAGAAATCGGTGGGCCGAAGCATTGGCGGGATCCGCGCCAAGCGACTTGGTCGATTCTGCTATACCGGTCTGGTTAAAGCCGAGGTCCTTAAAGACGCGCGCCAGCGAAGATCCCCTTGCGGCTCTATCCTTGTCGAGCAGCAATCGACCACGGTAGGTGGCACGGTTGTCATTCAGAGCGATCGATTGCTGCAGATCTTGTGCAGCCTCGACCGGGCGGTTCTGCGTCTGCTTGGCGATACCGCTATACAACCAGGCCGTGGGATCATTGGGATCCAGCTGTTTCGCGATTTCAAACTGCTGGTTATCCAGTGGCGCGCGCTTCTCCTCGAAGTAGGCCTTGCCGAGGTATGCCCGCAGCAAGGCATCGCTCGAGCCAAGGGCGACCGCCACCTCGATATCGGCCCGACCTTGCTCGAGTTCACCGCCGCTGATCCGCGCCAGGCCGAGACCGAGATGCGGCAGGGGATCGGCTGAATCGAGCGCGATCGCCTTGCCGAATGCGGCCTTTGCATCGTCAGCGCGGAACTCGGCGAGGGCCGTAAAACCGAGGGTAATCTGCGTCCGCCCAAGGTTCGGTGCCAGCGCTTCGGCGCGTCGTGCGGCTGCGGCCGCCTGCTGCTTGTCGCCCAGCATCAGTTGCAGTTCAGCGAGCCGCGCCCACGCGAGCGCGGCTTCGGGCTGCTGCGTCACGGCCTGAAGCAGCGTATCGCGCGCCGCGACGATCTGGAAACCGGCCTGGCGCACGTAGGACAGCGCAACATAGGTAGCGGCATTATCCGGGTTTAATGCCACCCCCTGGTTGGCGTCGGCAAGCGCCTCGTCAAGCCGATTCTGCACCACGTTGATCACCGCGCGTAGCGCGTAGGCAAGCCCCGCGTCGCTAGCTTCGGCGATTGCCTGATCGAGCTTCGGGCGTGCCTCGTCCACCCTGCCGGCAGACAGGTCTGCCGCCGCCTGCTGCAGCGCCGATGAAACGCCCGCCGCGCTACCGCCGGTTGCGAGTACGGGGGGGTAATACAGCGACCATTGCGCCGCTTCGCGCGGCCGCACCACAGTGCGCGCCTGCGGCGCCTGGCCCTGCCCGGCGCTGGCTGCCTCGCCACCGGAAACCGTGACGCTGCCCTGATCGTTCGCGGCCACTACCGTGCCTTCGAAAACGGTTATCTCCGATTGCTCGTCGGTTACCCGGAAAACAAACTCGGTGCCCTCGATGGAACCGTTCAGGTAGGGAGAATTGATCGATAGTTTCCTGGGCCTGCGGCTGAACGACTGTATCGCGCCCTTGATAATGTCGAGAAAGGAACGTTCCTCCTCCTGATCTGGCCCGCCGATGTCCACGAGGCGCATCGTGGTATTCTCATCGAGCCGCAGAACGGCGTCGTTAATCAATGCGATGGCAGCCCGGCTTTGCTCGCCAACCCGGATCGAACTGCCCTCGCACAACGAGGTTTCGAGCGACGCGGTAATCCATGACCCGTCGTCCTCGACCTGGGCTTCGACCCGACCGTGTATATCGACGAACTGACCGACGGCTGGTGCGCATGCGGCCCTGGCCTGGCCGCTCAAGGTCAAGGCAAAGAGCATTACCAACGGTACCAAATATGGCCCCATTCCGGGCCAGGCAAAATACGGTAACGAGCCAAAATAGCCATCGAATGATGGAGGCTTGATCATGACGACGCCCAACTCCTCGTTTTTAGACCAATCCATTATTTATTTGCGTTAGACCTGGATTAGTCATTATTTTGACTATCAATCCTACGCCCATCACCTGCTTAATACAACGTCTATCAAAATCGCTGCCTACCGTTGCCGCGACGGGCTGGCGCATTGCCAGAATGATGTAAGCCGATAGTTTCGATGTCGGGATGATTTACTTCCAGAGATAGGGTAGATTCATCTGCCGTGAAATCGACAAAGAAATTCACCCCTCGAGTTTTCGAAATCCATGCGGCGCCTGCTTAAGGGCTTCGTGCTCGGCTGGGCGATAGGCGTTGCAGGTAGTCTGCTGGGTCTGTCTCCCTGGGGCAGCCTGTTCGAGCGCAGTGTCGGTCTCGACTGGCTGTTCAATGTGCGCGGTGCCATCGACCCGCCGCCAGGAACCGCGATCATCGCCATCGATAGTATGACAGGTAGCCGCCTCGGTATTCCGGACCTGCCGCGGGAATGGTCGCGCTCGATTCACGGCAGGCTGGTTGATGGCCTGGTTGCGCTGGGCACCTCGACAATCGTATTCGATATAGATTTTCACAAGCCAAGGTCTGACACGGACGAGCAATTATTCGCCGAGGCGATCAGGCGCTCTGGGCGAGTGGTCATGTTTGAGCACCTTACCGGCAAACGACAACCGGTCGAGGACGATTCCGGCAAGATCCGCGGCACCGTCTGGGTCGAGGAATTACTTTCTCCGGTAGCGCCGCTTACCGCAGCGGCCAGGGGCCTCGGTCCGTTTCCGTTGCCCAAAATCGAGGCAGCGGTTTACGAG
>Ga0224497_10000853_pt1 | contig 20283 bp, 17 predicted proteins | sample SF_Jul11_sed_USG_4_FD_167970 | JGI IMG/M metagenome (GOLD analysis project Ga0224497, IMG submission 167970) | Sediment microbial communities from San Francisco Bay, California, United States - SF_Jul11_sed_USGS_13 | ecosystem: Environmental > Aquatic > Marine > Sediment | place: USA... | reverse complement strand
ACAAACTCCCGAGATGTGCCGAACCCTCTTCGGTCTTCTTTTTCGAAGAGAGCATCGCGCCGAGGGTATTTGACGATGCGAGCAAACAACGGTCACCCGGGTTCGGCGGGATCCGCGGATTCACAAAGTCGCCGAGGGACTTGCTAAAAAACCCGACCGTTTCGACCTGGATCTCGTATATCTCCGGGGCGTCTTCTTTTTTGAGACCGATCAGCGAGGTAATTTCAGACGGAGCCGTGCCGGGGTCGGCGAGAAACACGTCCGGCAGGTGTTGTACGAGCTTTCTGCTTTTGATCGTGCCGATTATCTGTCTTTCGGATGCGCCGTCTTTGGCGACATAATACACAAATTCGCCGATCCGCGTCCGGCTGTTGTCGGTCGTAATAAAGAGGTATTCGTGAGGCTCTTCGCCGGGTCCCTTTATGGTACCGATTACGGAATCTTGGGTGGTCTTTGTCATACCGGAGGATGTGTGAAATTATAAAGTTTTGGGGAAGTATAACACGGTATATGCAGACACTTTCGCTTACGGAAAAAGAGGTTACCGATTTGGTCAGAGTCCCCGAGGGCGACCATATAATCGCGCGTTTTGAGGGAGATCTCCGCGGACCGACGGTGCTTGTTTTCGGGAGCATCCACGGCAACGAGCACAGCGGGGTGAAAGCGCTCAAAAAGGTTGCAAGGGAATTGGAGCGGGCCAACGCGGCGACCACCGGCGATGTCTATCTGATTGCCGGTAATACCCGTGCGATAAACAAGAACGTTAGATATATCGAAACCGACTTGAACCGTCACTGGACCCCCGAAAACATTGCCAGAAACCATCCTGATGCCCGGATCAGGATACGTCAGGGGGAAGACATCGAACAGGCGGAGATTCTGGCGATAGTCTCGGAAGCGCTTTCGCGCGTGAGGGGCGAGGTCTACGCGCTCGATCTCCACTCCACTTCGAGCAAAAGCACTCCGTTCGCGATGGTCGGTGACACGATTCGCAACCGTACTTTTGCCGAAAAGTTCCCGGCTACGTTCTTGCTCGGGATCGAAGAGCAGCTTGACGGGACCATCCTGGAGTACATGAACGAACTTGGTGCCGTAACGCTCGGTTTTGAGGCGGGTCAGCACACCACCGAAGCCGCGGTAAAGAATCAGGAGGCACTGATCTGGTTGGCGCTCGCAAACTCCGGTGCAATCAATCCGGGCGATTTTCCGATTGAGAGACATCGCGCTTTTCTGGCAAATGCGATGGGCCACAAAAGGATCATCGAGATTCGGCACCGCCATGCGATTAAGGCGGAAGACCAATTCAGGATGGAACCCGGCTACGCAAACTTTCAAAAGGTCCGAAAAGGCGAGGTGCTCGGTCACGACCTGCGGGGTCCTGTGAAAGCGTCGGAGAAGGGGATGATCTTGATGCCTCTTTATCAACTCCAGGGCAGCGACGGCTTTTTCCTCGGCCGGGAAATAAAACAATTCTGGCTCAAGCTCTCGCGAATCCTGCGTCAAATTGGCGCGGGTGCATGGATTCGTTTCATGCCCGGTGTAAAACGACATCCTGCCGACGACTTGTCGCTTATCGTTAATACGCGGATTGCGCGCATTCTGCCGCTGCAGATCTTTCACCTCCTCGGATTCAGGAAACGACGCTGGAAGGGCGAGAAACTAGTGGTTAGCCGACGCCGGCATGACACAAAGAGTCCATTTACAACAAGCGGATAAAGCCGGTATTAGCCAATATCGGCCGGGGCTGAACGGACTTTTGGAAAAGTCCGGGCAAAGACGCCGATACGAGGCCGGCGAAACCGTTTTGGGCTTTCGTGACACCGGCGGGTTTTTCCGGATCATCATTTCAGGCAAAATTGGCCGAAAAGGAAACGCAATAGGTCCGGTTGTGATCTCCCTGAGGCGCCGGGACATTGCTCAAATCGCCGGTCTTGGGGCGGAAACAAACATTCGTTCATGAGAAAGCTAGCAGGAGCGTGAAAGCTGAAGATTCTAGATGGTCATTCTGGATGAGCCGTAACGGCCGGCACGTTTCTGCCGGAGTTCGAATTCATGAGCGACATTCCGAGCGCCATGATCAGGTAAAGTACCATCGCTACCTCAGCGTCTCCGAAATTGTAATGAACAAGGCTGCTGAACAAAAAGCCAACGACCCCGCCGAAGGCTCCCAGCACGATTCCCCGGTCAACCCAGTTCGTGAATTTCTCCGTCCTGAGAGCCCGGAAAAGGGCCCATAGATAGGCGGCAAACATCCACAACCAGAGAAGTAAAGCCGGAAGACCCCTTTCGACCAGGAGCTGCATAGGAGTCGAGTGATAATGCCCGATTTGAATCTTACCATCATCAAACAAGCGCCACTCAACAGCGTAACGCTTGATGGAGTCCATTCCAACACCAAATGTTGCGTTCCTGGCACTTTTTGCCCAGAGATCCAGGCCTTCACGGTAAACGGTCAAACGCCAGGTCGTAGAGCTGTCGGTCGCGTCGACGTATCCGACCCCCCTTGTTACCTGTAAAAAGATAATTGCGCCTGCTACAACTGGTATCGACAGAACGAGGAGGCCGATCATCATCTTCCTGCCACCGCCAACGAGAATGATCGCAAACCAGGAAACAATGAATCCTGCCTGAGCGGCCCTTGTAATTGTCAGCAGTAGCGCCGCTGAGATCATGAAAAGACAAATTGCGAGAACGACCGAGATCCTGAACATGTTGCTTCGGCGGGCTTCCGGATGCGGTATCACTCTCGGAGCTTCGTCATCTTCCGGGGAAGCATTTCCTTTCTCCTTCCTTCTTGAAGGGATCAACGTGCCAATGCAAGCGATCAAAAAACCGAAGGTCAGAGAGCCGATCAACTGCAACACCTCGGCATATGTTGCGTAGTGTCCGTAAAACCCGGATGATCTCCAGCTTCGGCTTTTTGACCAGCTTCGAATTCCCAATCTTTCAAAATCCGTCTTTCCGTCCAGAAGGGTGTTTCCCTTGACGGTGTAAACCCAGTAATGACCGTTGCGGTAATTCTGAATATCGGCCTTTCCTGTTTTTTCGATTTCCCCGATGATGTCAGCGGGGCCACTCAATCGCTTGCCGTTTACCTGAAACAATCCATCACCTTCCCGAAGGCCGGCCCGAAAGAGTGGGCCGTCGGTACTGATGTTTCCAAGCAGAATACCCCTTCCCATGGCACGTTCGAGTGGTGTCCAAAGCACATTTATCATGCAAGAGAACACGAGGGCACCCGCGAGGAATCTGACCGACGTACGGGTCCGGAGCAGATTGATCGCGAGGAAGAAAATCAGGAAAAGGGTGTTACCCGGGATTTTCGGAATTGAAATATCCGGGGCGTACGATAAAACCGAGCTCAAAATGGTCCATACGAAAAATGCCAGAATGGGCAAAGCCAGCGTTGTTGTTTTGATTCCTCTAAATGGCTTAAAGAAATATCCGGCCAGCCAGAATAGCAACCCCAATCCGCCGGCGATCTGCGTCGCCGCGATTGAATGCGGTGCCATCAGTGTCATCAAAACCAAAAAGACGAATGCGGCTCGATCGACGACCGCGGTTAATCCTTTGGTCTCAATACCGGCAATCGAATCGAGTTTTTTAAGGTATTTGTTTGAGTTTGAAACCGAATTATCTGTATTCATTGTCAGGAACAGCTTATAATCTTGCCTGAATGTAACAAAAGATGCTGCGGACAAAAAGTGGCCTTCGCGAGAAGTCACTTTACCTGGGAGTTCTGGCGTTTTCTCAGTCGCGAAATTGAAAAGGGCAGAGATGCGGAACCTGTTTGTCAAAAAAATGCAGACAATTGATCGGTTTTATGAATTTCGGGAACGACTCGTTTCGGATCTAAAACATGTAGATGGATATCTTGGCGCCGTCGAGATTCATTTCCTGGCATTGTTGGGCGCACACCCCACTGCGGTAGGGGAGGTTCTCGAAATAGGAAGTTTCAAGGGCAAATCGACGATTGTTCTCGCGAAGGCGGCGCAACTTGCGAATACTGGAAGGATCTATGCGGTCGATCCAATGTTTTCGCCATCAGTTACGGATCCCGAAATGGCAGAAGGCGAAATCTCTTTGGACGATTTCAGGAAGAATCTTGCGGAGCACGATTGTGGAGACAGAGTCGAGTTGTACCAAATGCGATCAAAAGAACTGGCCGGACTTTGGGATAAGCCGGTGCGGCTTTTGTGGATTGACGGAGACCATACCTACGAGGGTGCGAAGACGGACTTTGACGGGTTTCGCGATCATCTTGCGGATGGCGCTATAGTTGCGATCCACGACGTGCTCCATGAATTCGATGGCGCGCTGCGGGTGTTTATGGAAAACATCCTGCTCTCGCCGAATTTTGGTGCTTGCGGTGTCGTTGGATCAATCGGATGGGCTCAGTTCAGCGCGGATAAGAATCAGACGCTGCCTTTCCAGGATCAGAAGCTTGTCCTGTACAAAAAACTGGGTCGATTGGTTGCTTTCGTCGCCTTCGGAAAGAAGTTGAGAGGGTTGGAGAAAAAGAAGTACAAACTTTTTCGATCGCGGGTCCCGCGCCGCGCGATAGAACCGGAGAAATGGCTTGACCAGATTAAAGTAAGGATATAGCGGACCAATGGCTCTCAGGTCTTATCCTTCCGATTCCTTATTAACTGAGTGATTGCGAGAACGACAAACCGGGGATTGAGAATCAGGTATCTTCTCCAAAGGCGCTTCGGATCCTGAAAAAGCCGAAAGAGCCATTCAAAGCCCGAATTTTGAATCCATTTCGGGGCTTCCGAGATATTTCCGGCGTAGAAATCGAAGGCCGCACCGACACCGATCATGAGCGAGGTCAAATGGTCCTCGTGTTTTGCCATCCAGTATTCCTGTTTCGGGCACCCGAGGCCTACAAAAAGAAGATCCGGGGCCTTTTCCCGGATATCGGAAATAACTTTCGACACTTCGTTCTCGTCCAGATTTCGAAACGGCGGCGAATAGGAATAGGCGACATCGAGACGCGGATAATCGATACCCAGTCTATTCTCAATCGCCCTGAGCACCTCAGGCTTACTGCCGTAGAATCCGACCGACAAACCTGTTCGCTCCGCTTCTTCAAAGAGACCGATCATCAGGTCGTTTCCGCGGACCCTCTCGGCATTCCGGACTCCCTGGAGTCTCTGCATCCAAACCAAAGGCATCCCGTCCGCGACAACAATATCAGCACCATTGACAATCGACCCAAACGCGGGGTCCGCGTAAGCCTCCATTACCATGTGTACGGTCGACACGCAGATATAGGAACCATTCCGACTATGCGCGAGAGTTCCGATCTTCCTCTTCAGCCGATCGATATTACATACATCGACATCAAGGCTCACGACCGGGATCCTGACTCGTTCGGCATTTGAACCCGTTAATTTTGTTTCTCTGATCGTTTCGATATTTATTCTGCCCCGCCTATAAATAAATGTGCCGGAAAAGGCTATTTGATGTTTTCGTAGAGCTCGCATAGCCGTAGAGAATATTTCTTCATATCGAAGTCCTCCACTACTGTCATCCGGGCGTTATGCCCTATCGCCGCAAGGTCGGTTTCACCGTTTAAAAGTGGCCGAATCGCTTCGACACAACTTCCCAAATCGTTTGGTTCAACCAAAAACCCGTTCCTTCCGTCCTCGATTATTGAATCGATCGATCCGACGCGGGAAACCACCGGCACGCACTCCGCGGCCATCGCCTCGAGCAATGATATAGGCAAGCCCTCAAATCTCGAAGGCAGAAAGAAAATATCGGCATCGGCCAAAGCTTTCCATTTCCCGACCGCGTCAACGACGCCGGCATGGCTGAAAGACGTTCCCAATAATGCTTCCATCTCGCCTGTGAACTCTTTTTCCTGCGGACCCGCCCCATAACACCGAAACTGAAATTCGAGACCCTCTTCCAACAATGTCCGGCATGTTTTCACAATTTCGTCGAGCCCTTTCGACTCATGTATCCGGCCGATAAAAACGATCGTTTTTATTTCTTTCCGTTTTTGTCGTTCCGCAGCCTTGTCGGTCGCGACCGCGTTTGGCAAGACGGTCAGTCTACTTTGCGGGGCCAGCTTCACTACAAGATCTTTTTCTTTATCGCTAAGAATGATAACGGTCGAGGCAACCCGCAGCATGATTCGCAATACCAGAACAAAGAACCGGTCCGGCGAATCGCCGAACAGTAAGCGTCCGCCATGAATATGCACCAAAACCGGAAAACCCAGCATCTTCGCAATTACAGTAACTACCGCGTCGCGATAGATCGCGAGAGGATCAAGGGCCGTGTTGACGTGCACGAGGTCGTATGAGCCTCGTAAGAGCTTCAGAAAGAAACGAAACGGCAGCAATCCCTGCCTCAGAAGCCAAACCGGACCGGCCTTTTCGCCGTCGCGCCGTCCCGCTGCGAAGTGCTCAAAATCGCAGTTCGAGTGTTCGGTAATTTCTTTGACCAACGTCGATATCCCGCTTACGTTCTGCCGCGCGTCGAGACTGGGTGCGGTAATCAGCACTCGCGGCCTCTTTTTTTGGTTTCTGTCTGTCACGGTAAGCGTTGAGGATAGCGCAGGAATGAGGAATTGTCAGCCAATAGTATAGTTAAGCGGTTGCAACAAGAGTCCGATTGAAATAAACATAAGTGACAGAGCGGCTGACTATGGACCCTGCACCGAATAGAATCCAAGAGAAAGATGTACGAATCGTGCCCGAACGGAACAGGGTCCCGCGATGGGTAATGCCGTCCGTAAAATCGGCAGTTCTCGTCGCGGATTCGGTTCTGGCGTTTTTGTGTTTTGCCACCGCGTTCTATTTACGCGAATCCCAAAGTGTTTTTGGCAACAGCTATCTTGAGTGGTCCGCGGAATTTTTGCCCTATGCTGCGGTCGCCGTTTTTGTGGTCCCGATCCGGCTCTTGATGTTTGCTTATCAAAGGCTCTACCGGTTCAGCGGCGCATTTTCGTACGTTGCGGAATTCATAAAGACATTCAAAGCGGTTTTGACGGGTTCGCTTTTTATCATAGCGGTGACATTTCTCTTTCGCGGCGGATTTGCCTTTCGCGATTTTTCGTACTCGCGGGGCGTTTTTCTACTCGATTTTGTAATCGCGCTGGTTGTATTCACAATCTTCCATCTGTTCGTCAGGTATGTTCAGTCGCTCGTCAGAAGACGGGACATTAACCTGATCCCAACGTTGATCGTGGGCACCAACAAGGAAGCGGAGCAAACCGTGACCGAACTCGCGGAAAGACCGGACCTTGGTTATCGTGTTGTTGGAATTGTTGAGACCAACGGCGTTACAGGATCCGAATGGAAAGGTTCAGAGTCTGGCGGCACCGGTTGGCAGGACCGCGACGGGATCGAAATCGTCGGGACCCTCGGCGATTTGCCGCGCCTCATAAGCGATCTCGGTATCCAGGAAGTCATCATCACCGACAGCGCCATACCGAGCGAGTTTCTATTTGAAACGATGATGAACAGCGGCCGCGAAGGGCGGGTCGAATTTCGGCTCGCCCCGTCGTTATTTAACTTTATGCCGCAAAAGACGAATGTCGAACAAATCGGAATTCTGCCGATGGTCCGCCTATTTCGCGAGCCGCTATCTGATGCCGACCGGTTTCTCAAGCGCTTCTCTGATGTCGTCATTTCCTCCGTCTCGATTTTGCTGCTTTCGCCGGTCTGGCTTCTTGTGGCCTTGATCATAAAAATGGATTCGCGCGGAAGCTTCCTCTTCTCGCAGGAGCGGGTTGGAATGGACGGCAGGAAATTCCTTTGCTACAAGTTCCGGACGATGCTGGCGGATGCCGATGAAGATCTGCATCGTGCGGCGTATCAAAAAAATATCGAGGGTATCGATGGCGCAAATTCCGGGGATGACGACGAGCCCGTTTTTGGCAAGGTAAGAAACGACCCGCGGGTTACGGGTGCGGGCCGTCTCCTGAGAAGAACGAGTCTCGATGAACTGCCGCAGCTTATTAACGTCCTAATAGGCGACATGAGCATCGTCGGACCGCGTCCCCCGATCCCCTATGAGGTCGAGGAATATGACATCTGGCACCGCAAACGTCTAAATATGAAGCCGGGTATTACGGGTCTCTGGCAGGTTTCCGGGAGAAACCGTCTGCGGTTTGATGAGATGGTCAAAATCGACCTTTTTTATATCGAGAACTGGTCGATCTGGCTGGATTTGCGGATCATTCTCCTGACTTTACCGGCGATCGTTCGTGGCGAGGGTACGAAATAGGATTATTCGTCGCAAAAGCCGTCCGGTCGGGACTGATGCCACCTCCACGCTGATTCGATTATTTGTTCGAGTTTTGGAAACCCGGGATTCCAACCCAGGACCTCTCTCGCCTTTCGGGCGTCAGCCACCAGTTTTGATGGATCTCCTTCCCGCCGGGGAACATTTTGTGAGACAATCTCCTTCCCGGTCACCCTGCACGCTGTCTCTATGACTTCCTTTACCGAATAACCGTCACCATTGCCGAGGTTTATAAACTCGGAGGCACCGCCGTTTTTGAGATAGTCCAGCGCCAGGAGATGTGCGCGGCTGAGATCCGAAATGTGTATATAGTCCCGGATCGCTGTCCCGTCGGGAGTTGGATAGTCGTTTCCGAAGATCGAGACGTGGTCCCGCTCGCCGCTTGCAGCTTGGAGGACAAGCGGTATCAGGTGGGTCTCAGGCTCGTGATCTTCGCCGAGCCTTTCGGTTGCACCCGCGGCATTGAAATACCGGAGCGCCACAAATTTCAGGTCATACGCGTTGTCATAACTCTCGAGGATCCGTTCAATAATAAACTTCGACCAGCCGTACGGGTTGGTCGGCGACTGCGTATGATTTTCGTCGATCGGGACATATTGCGGTTCGCCGTAACTCGCGCAGGTGGATGAGAACACAAACCGCCTTACCCCTCTATCGAGCAGTACACCAAGAAGGCCAATCGTCTGGTAAACGTTATTTTCCCAGTATTTTGCGGGGTCATCGACCGATTCACCGACATAGGCGTATGCAGAAAAATGCATGCAGGCCGCGACCTTGTGTTCATCCAGGATTCTTTCGATTAGAGCGTGGTCGCCGATATCGCCCTTATAGAAGGGGACGGATTCGTCAACTGCGGAACGGTGGCCATAGACGAGATTGTCGACCACGACGACATCCTCGCCCCCCAAACGCAGGTCCTCGACCGTCACGCTTCCAATATAACCGGCGCCGCCGGTAACTAAAATCGCCATAAGAGTTCATTATGATTCAGCTGCGAGCCGATGTTTGTCCGGCGCCAAATCAATCTCTATCTATTCGCCCAACGATCATGTCGCAATGTCATTCGTGAATTCCCGTTTTGAACCCATCACTTCACGATAGATTCCGAGCAGCGTTTCAAAATGCGACTCCATAGTAAACTTTTTGAGCGCAAAATCCCGACCCGCCGCGGCGGTTTTCTCTCGTGCGACCGGGTCATTCGCGAGTTCATGGATCGCCCCGGCGAGCGAATCCGGGTCACCAACCGGGAATATACGTGCGGTTTGACCCTGGTTGGTGACCTCCAGGTTTTGTGGAATATCCGATGCGACAACCGGCAGACCGGCGAGCATCGCTTCGATCAGGGCAATCGGCAATCCTTCCGCGACGGAAGCGAAAACGAAGATATCGAGCGCCTTTAGAACGTCGGGAATATCGTCCCGTTCACCCAGAAAAAAAACGAGGTCCGCGATACCGGCGTCGGCACAAAATGCCTTACACCTTTCGAGATAATCCTGTTCGCCAAGCCTGGCCTTTCCCGCAAATATCAAGGCGAGTTTCCTTTCGTCCGCGGGCAGTTTTGAAAAGGCGCGGCAAATTGTCAGCTGCTCTTTTCTGCCGCTGACCATAAAATTCCCGACATTTCCAATTACGAGTGCTTCCTTCGCGATCCCCAATTCGTCCCTAACGTCATTCCCGGTTGGTGCCAAACGCGACGGTTCGACCGAGTTATATGCGAGATAAAATCTTTTCGAAGTGTCGACTCGCAGTTCGTTTTCAAGCCAAATGCGCAGACTCTCGCTTACCGTGATATTTGCATCTACGAGCGGTGTAATAAATCTCGCCGCGATCTTGTTACGCTTTTCCGAGTAGACTCCCTGGTGCGACTGGATGCATTTAGTGCGTGTCAGGAAGGCAGCAAAATAAGCGTGGAGTGCCTCGACGGGTTGCGATGTGTGGATGATGTCGATGTTGAATTCCCTGATAAGCTTGCGGAGTCGGATCACGAGACGAGGGTCCAGGGGGGCTCTTCTTTCGATCTTTATGAATTCGAATCCTCCCGCACGGAAATCATCCTCGAGCGTCCCACCGCCAAACGCGGCAAAGACCGGTGTGATGCCGAAGCGGCCGGCGTTCCGGCAAAGGTCCAGAACAAAGGTCTCGGCGCCGCCCCGGTTAAGGCTATCAAGTGTGTATAAGATATTCATCGTGATTGACAATCAACAAATGATCGACGTTAATTTAGAATTCGTGAGTATCTGAAAATGCCGGATGTTTTTGTTCTCGTGCCTTCATATAATCACGCTCGGTTTGTCGAGCGCGCGCTGAGGTCTATTTTTGGACAGTCCCTTCGTCCGAACAAGCTATTGGTGATAGACGACGGTTCAACCGATGGTTCGGTCGAAATAATCGAACGAACACTGGACGATTGCCCTTTCGCGAGTGAACTGATAGTTCGGGAAAACAGGGGCCTCTCGAAGACTTTAAATCAAGGTTTTTCGATAAGCAATGGGGAGTACTTTGCCTATCTCGGTTCCGATGACCTATGGCTGCCCAGCTTTCTCAAAGAGGGAGTCTCCGAATTGGCCACACATCCGGAAGCGTGCCTTGTCTTTGGCAACGCATATTTGTTGGACCAAGACGACTTTGTCATCGATGAAACCGGGAACTGGCATGACTTTAATACGGGCAATGCCCTTCCGTTTCTTCTCGAGGGTAAGATATTTTCGAGTCCGGGTGTGATTTACAGGGCCGCGTATTTGCCGGAGAAACCCTGGGACGAAGACTCGCGTCTTGAAGATTATGATCTCTATCTGAGACTCGCCGCCAAACATGAGTTTGTGTTTAACAAACAGACGTTGTGCGGATGGCGACAGCACGACTACAACGCGAGCGGGAATCTGCCGGAGATGTTTCCGGAGTTTATGAAGGCGCACGAGAATGCCCTCGAGCGTTTGAAAATCGCGGAACCGGAAAGGGAACGGCTCAGAAATAAGATCAATTTCGAGGCGGCGTTTAATTTTGTGAGGCACGGTTTTAAGAAGGAAGGCATGCGCTATATGATCCGAAACTTAAGGGGTGCGGAATCCGTTGCGGGTGTGCTCGACATTGTATTCCGTCTGCTTGTCCCAAAAAGGCTTTTTCAGTGGAACAGGCGCAGAAAATACGAGTTGGCTCGAAGAAAGTTTGGAAAGCTGGATTTGTCCGGCCGGGGACTATAACGATGCGAACTACTCACGCTATTCGAATCAGACCGGAAAATGACGGAATCCTCGCGGAAATCCGGGAATTGTTCGATTATCGCGAACTCTTTTACCAGCTCGTCTGGAGGGATCTAAAGGTCCGCTATAAGCAGACCCTGTTGGGCGTCCTTTGGGCCGTCCTCCAGCCGGCGCTGACGGCTCTTATTTTCACAATCATCTTTTCCCGGGTCGCCGGTTTTCAGATGAAGGAGATTCCCTATTGGATCTTTGCGCTGAGCGGTTTTACCTTTTGGACATTTGCCAATTCATCCGTCAATTTTGCCAGTAACAGCCTTGTGCACCATAAAGAGCTTGTCACCAAAATCTATTTTCCGAGGATGATCGTGCCGCTTTCGGCCGTCGGCGCGTACTTTGCCGACCTCTTGCTGACACTGCTCGTGCTTTTTGGCGGGATGGCTTACTTTGGTGCGACGGTAACCTGGAAGCTTTTGCTGGTGCCTGCGTTTTTGTTGTTTCTCGTTGTCATCGTCGCGTCTTTGAGTCTGTTTTTATCAGCATTGAACGTGAGGTTCAGGGATGTGAAGTTTGTAGTCCCGTTTTTTCTACAGGTCTGGCTTTTTTTATCGCCGGTATTTTATTCGTCCGACTGGGTTCCTCAAAAGTATCAGTACGTGTTCGCTCTGAATCCATTGACAGGTTGTCTAAACGGCTTCAGGCACATTCTTTTCGGGACGGACCTGGACATGGTTAGTTTTGGTATTTCCTGCGCTGCAGCGTTCACCCTGTTTTTTGTTTCGGTAGCCGTTTTCAAAAGTATGGAAAACGATTTTGCCGATGTCCTTTGAAAAGTTTTCCGATTTCAGAATTGATGAAAGCGATTGACGTAAAAAACCTTTCCAAACGCTACCGCCTGCAGGGCAAGTCCAAGGCTGGCACGATTCGCGATCTGCTGCTCGAAAGCGTTCCATTCGGCAAAAAGACCGAAATTGAGGACGAGAGAGTGCTTTGGGCGTTGCGGGACGTCTCATTTTCCGTAGAAACGGGCGAAAGCCTCGCACTGATCGGGAATAACGGCGCGGGTAAATCAACTCTCCTTAAGATCCTTTCGAGGATCGTCAGGCCGACAAGCGGAGAGGCCCTGCTGAACGGGCGTACTGGAAGCCTGCTTGAAGTAGGAACCGGATTTCATCGGGAGCTTTCGGGACGCGAAAACATATATCTGAACGGCGCGGTGCTCGGCATGAAACGCTCCGAGATCAACGAGCGTTTCGATGAGATCGTGGCATTTTCGGAAATCGAACGGTTTCTTGAGACCCCGATCAAGTTCTATTCGTCAGGTATGTTCATGAGGCTGGCGTTTGCGGTCGCGGCCCACCTCGAGCCGGAGATACTGATGGTCGACGAGGTGCTCGCGGTCGGCGACCTCGCGTTTCAAAGAAAGTGTCTCAAGAAAATGCGAGATATAAGCGAACATGGAAGAACGGTTTTGTTTGTATCGCACAACATGCAGGCCGTGACAAGGCTATGCCAACGAGCAATCTGGATAGAAAACGGTCGATTACGGGAAGATGGTCTGTGCAAAAACGTTGTCAGCAATTATTTGAATTCGAGAGTGGAAACTTCATCGGCGCGGGAATGGGCACCGGAAAATGCACCTGGCAGTGAAAGCGTCGTCCTGTGCTCGGTAAAAGCAATTGATGCCTCAGCTGATGGCTCGGCGGCGTTCGATATCAGGAACGACATCTTTCTGGAAATCGGGTATGAAATCAGAACGGCCGGTTCGATCGTTTCGCCGGCGTTCCAGCTTGTGAACGAAGAAAATATCTGTGTCTTCACGACATACGATCTTGACCCTAAATGGCGCCACAAGCCGCGCGAAAAAGGGTTTTACACAAGCCGCGCGAGAATCCCGGCCAACACGCTCGCCGAGGGCAATTTCCGCGTCACTGCCATCTGTTCGACCGCCGAGCCCCACAAGGTGCATTTTGAGGAAGCGGACGCAGTCTCTTTCATGGTGACCGACAGCATCGAGGGTAATTCGGCACGGGGAGATTTTGGCGGACAGATAGACGGCGTCGTGCGGCCTGTACTGGAATGGAGAACGGAAAAAGTTGAGACGTAACGGGAAAGTGAACAAGAAAGTGCTATTCATTACCCCCGGGGCGAATAGTGCCGGTGGGAATGTTTTTATGCTTCGCTTCCTTCGTTGGTTTCAGGCGAACACTGACATTCCATTTTCCGTTTTATGCGGGAATGGTGGTGATCTTCTGGACGAGTTCAAAGAGTTTGGCGATTTCTACAGATTTGATCGAAGATCCGCACAAGACAATTTTCCATTGAGGGTATTCAAAAAGTTGGAAAAAAAAAGCGGTATTCGTAGTTGGCGACTAAAGAAAATTCTGAATCGCGAGGAGTTTGGGTTAATTGTGTCAAATACGGTTGTTAACCACGAAACACTGCCTCTCGTTGAAGATAACCGCGCGCCTTTGCTTTCGTATTGCCATGAACTTGAAAGCGTCATTCATCTGACCGGGATAGATAGGTTTCAACGAACCCTCAAAAGGACAGACCATTTTATCGCCGTCTCAAATGCCGTAAAGACGGAGCTGATCGAAAAACACGGCGTATCTGAAAATGACATAACTAAGGTATACGGGTTTTTGCCCGTGGATCAATTCAAACCACAATCGTTAAGTATTAAGAATGCATTTCGCAATGAACTTGGGATTCCGGAAGGAGCTTTTCTGGTTGGTGCTTCAGGTTCGCTGAACTGGAGAAAGGCACCGGATGTGTTTATCAGCTTGGCGGCGAAAGTACGACAAATGGCTCCAAATTCGCCCATTTTTTTTGTCTGGATCGGCGGTGCGTTTGAAGGGGATCACAGTCTCTACTGCGCAAGATATGACCTGAAAAAAATGGGTCTCACTGAGCAGGTCATCTTCCTCGAACATAAGAAAGAACCGGCAAAATACTATGCCGCCCTTGACGTATTTGCGATGGTCTCGCGCGAGGATCCGTTTCCTCTCGTCTGTTTGGAATCCGCGGGTTTTTCTGTACCTATTATTTGCTTTGAAAACGCGGGCGGAATGCCGGAGTTTGTCGGGGATGAGTGCGGTTTCGTTGTTCCGTATATGGACATCGGTGCGTTTGCCGAGAGGATCGTGGAACTCTTTGAATATCCCGGTGTGAAAAATGAGCTTGGTGCGAAAGCGGCAGAAAAAGTACGAAAAAACCATGATATCGAAAAAGAGGCGCCGAAGGTTTTGAACATCATTCGTGAATCGCTCATGTAGCTTTCAATCACTGGCGCAGTGCAGGATTGGTTGCCAAAGCGATTTCCGTTAGCCATGTTAAAACGTGACCGGCCCGGTGGTAGGTGCGAAATTATTTCCGGCCAAAAATTCCACGGTAGATTGACTGGCACTAAAAACCTGAGGTTGTAAGGAGTTGGCGGGAATAAACCTGAAGAGTAAATTAGAAACAGTAATGCGGGCCGGCAGTGAATTCGGTATCAACGGCGTGGCGGTGTTGTTTCGGCATAAGTTTAGAAGTTATCTGGAAAAACGCGCATATCGGCTGTGGCTGAAATCCCACGGATCACTCGATAACGAAACCCGCGACAAACATCGGCGTTCGGTATCGGGCTTCATATACAAACCGCTGATTTCAATCATCTTGCCCGTCTTTGATATCGAAGAAAAATGGCTGCGGCAGGCGATCGGGTCGGTCCGGCGGCAACTATACGAAAACTGGGAACTCTGCATTGCCGACGATTGTTCAATGGCTCCCCATGTCCGAACGGTTTTGGAGGAATATCGTGACCTCGATCCCCGGGTAAAGGTCGTATTCCGCAGCCAGAATGGCCATATCGCGGCGGCATCCAATTCGGCGTTGGAATTGGCCACCGGTGATTTTGCTGTTCTTCTCGATCATGACGACGAGCTCAGCGAAGACGCACTTTTTTACGTAGCAAAGGAGATAAACGATCATCCGGATGTCAGGATGATCTATTCAGACGAGGATTTGATCGATACAAACGGCCGCCGCTACGGACCCAAGTTCAAACCCGACTGGAGCCGCGACCTTTTTTACTCCGCAAATCTGATCACGCATCTCTCCGCCTACGCAACCTCCGTGCTTCGGGAAATCGGTGGATTTACCGTCGGGTTGGAAGGGAGCCAGGACTATGATCTCGCGCTCCGTGTTGTCGAACGCATTGACGAGAGCCAGATTCGCCACATCCCAAAGATCCTTTATCACTGGCGCGTTATCGAAACTTCGGTTGCATCGGGCGGTGAGGCCAAGCCTTATGCGCATCAGGCCGCGAGGGATGCGATCGCGGCACATCTCGAGAGGATGGGTAGGAAAGCGACCGTAACCAAAACCGTGCACAACCTTCATCGCGTGCATTATGAGCTGCCCGAGCCAACGCCTCTTGTCAGTTTGATACTGCTTTCCGACACGGACATAGACTTCACAGTTAGGTCAGTAGCAGGTTTCGCATCAAATACTGGGTACCCCAACATGGAACTAATAATTGTGTGCGCTGAGGGCTACCAGGGAGTGATCGAAAAGCGGCTGGAATCATTTGCAGGCGGCGAAAATGCAGGTAAATTCGCCAGGTTTTCGGTGCTCGGTTCCGATAAAGCCGGCGTGGCTGCGAAACTCAATCTCGGCGCGTCAAGTGCGTTGGGAGAGGTCATCTGTTTTGCGGACGCTAATCTGAAACCCATCGGAGCCGATTGGCTCGGGGAACTGGTGAGTTTTGCGCTTCAGGACGAAATAGGTGCCGTCGGTGCAAAATTGCTTTACCCGAACGGTACGATTCTGCATGGAGGCCTCCTGATCGGTGTCGGCAGTACAGTTGGCGTCGCGCATCACAAATGGCCCGCCGAAGCGGACGGCAATATCACGAGGATCCGTCTGATTGGTAATTATTCCGCCGTTTCGGCCTCCTGTTTGGCCGTGCGAAAAGTTCTATTCGAGGATTTCGAAGGGTTCAACGACGCCGATTTTCCGGATCGGCTCTTTGACGCGGATTTTTGTTTACGCCTTGGAAAACAAGGATTTAGGATCGTCTGGACTCCCTACGCGAGACTAGTGCAGACCGACAAAAACCGGCGTCTTAATCCGGAAGAACCGGTCTCGACAAGCGAAAACGAGTCCTTTAAACAGAGATGGCAGGAGAAGATCGAATACGACCCTTTTTACAATCCGAACCTGAAAAGGGACTCCGGTGACTTCTCTGTCGGTCCTGATTCCGACCAGCGAAGCTAGTCTTCACGCAAACGGTATGTTTTTTGGTAGTTCAAATCCAATTTGCCGCCGTTTGGCCTGATCACCTTGACCAATACCTTATGGGTGTCGCCTTCCGCAGGATAAAAACCAAGTGAATACCTCCTGCGGGTTTCGACCGCGATGTTTTCAAAAATCCTATACAGATCAACCGCGTTTCCCGAGCGCGGGGAAGTTGCTCCTCCCCCGCTGGCGGCGGAGAGTTCCCGGATCGCCGCTTTGTCGAGCTCGGAATCATCTATATCCAGTCGTTTTACTCTTTCTCCCATGGAGAGATCGCCGAAGTCCCAGGAGTCTTTATCATCGAGAATCACTGTATAGATCTGAACGCTGAATGAGTCGAAAAGGCGCTGCAACTCCTTAAACCCGTGATCGCTCTGGTGGTCTTTGGCATCGGAGATGACGATCAGGGTTTTCTTCTGGTTTGTGCGCTCTCTTAGTTTATTTCCCGCAAAATAGATCGCGTCGTAAAGTGAATTGGGCTCGTTCCTCTCACCAAACGACAGGTGTCTCCTGATCTGTTCCTCCGTCGGCACGAAATTAATGTTGAGACTTCCATATTCGTTAAAGACCGTCAAAAAGAAATCTTCGTCGGTACCGAGACCGCGTGTAAAAGACTCGAGCGAGCGCAGGACCGCATTGGTCTGGCGCGAAAAGATAGGATGCAGATCGTATACGATCCCAAACGAGACCGGCGCGTCCTGTGTGGAAAAGAAAGCGATGTCCGTCTTCTTGTTGTTTTCGTAAAGCTCGAAATCCCCCTTCGCAAGGCCGGTTACGGTTTCACCTTTTTTATCCGTGACCGAGACGGAAACATTGATCACCTTGGTTGAGACGCTGATCGAATCCTCCTGTGCATTTACCGCAAATGCCAGAAGACAAGCCATTGCACTCGCCAACGCCCCAGATATCAGTCTCGATCTATTTGTGCTCGCTGACAATCCAATTCCGATCTTTATTAGCATCTAAAAAACTCCTGAAAGCCGCTATGCCCAAACCGGGCAGCAAAATTACCTTGACCGATTCCAATACGATATAAATCCAGTGATGGTTTGATTCAGGGACCTTTTGCGAATTGATCATCGCGATGGTTCGTTCGTCGAGTATCGGAAACAGCCAAAAAGTCTGCACAACCAAAATTATTAGAACAAGCGCGTACAAGGCGGTCTCAAGTCGCGCGGACCTGGCCCAAAACAAAGAAATGCCCAGCAGTATCAACAGCACCCACTCGGCCTTGTTCAGCGCGTCAAATATAATATTTCCGATTTCAAGTGCAACGGGTCTGGTTAAATTCGGAGCGTTGAACTTTAGCGGCGCCTCCATAAACGAGATCGCGCAGACCGCTCCAAACCACACAAACGGCAACGCGATTCTTCCAAGGGCTGCGATTTTCATACTTCAACCTCTGAAGTGACAAAAAAACCCACCGGCCGCTTTGCCGTTGAATTAAAAGTGTTTGCCATTCGAAAACGATCCGAATGCTCAAGTTGATTCATATCAGTGGCCCGGCCATCGTTGATGGATGAAATTCAAAAGTCCGCTTGGTTCACGAAAATAAACCATTACTTTAAATATATAATCACGACGGCACGTTTGTCTTTCTTTTCGCTAACATCAAAGCCAATACATTGAGAATACAGGACATCGGGCATAATCAGTTCTCTGAAAATCATGTTGCTGGTGCGGCATGCATTATATGATTAGATCACAATCAAAAAAAATTTGGGTTGACCTACCGGAGGCCTTAGAATAAAAATGACTATGTTCAAAAACATGGAGGTAGGCCCAAATGGGTGATCAGAGGGTTTCGACCGGAGGCGACGGAACCGAAATACGGTCGTTTACAAAATGCGTACTTCGGGATTTGCAGGCTCTGGAGCAAATGCTTGACGAGGGGATGCTTGAAGACGACAAGCTTCGCATCGGTGCCGAACAGGAGATGTTTTTGGTCGATTCAGCGATGTGTCCTGCGCCCATCGCGATGAAAGTTCTAGAAAAAGCGGAAGATCCGAGGCTGACCACGGAGATCGGGCTCTTTAATATCGAGGCAAATCTTTCACCTTTGGATTTTGAGGGCAAGTGCCTCAATAAGCTTGAGAATGAAATGACGGAGGTCGTCGGTATTGTCCGGAAGGCGGCGCGGGAACTTGGTTCGGATGTTGTGCTGACGGGAATTCTCCCGACCATCCAGGAATCTGATCTCGTGATGGAAAATCTCACCCCGCTTCCCCGTTATATTGAGCTGAACCGGATACTCGGGGAACTTCAGGGCCACGACCGCGTGATTCATATCAAGGGACTCGACGAACTAAGCCTTCATCAAGATGATACCTATATCGAGTTTTGCAATACGAGTTTTCAGGTCCACCTGCAGGTCGGTATCAGCGAATACGCAAATCACTACAATTGGTCCCAGGCGATCGCGGCCCCGGTTCTCGCGAGTGCAGTAAATTCTCCCTTGCTTTTGGGGCGAAGGCTCTGGATGGAGAGCCGCCTGGCCTTGTTCAAGCATGCGGTCGATTCCCGCTCGGTCACATTTCAGGCGCGAAGTCAGCCTGCGCGGGTGCATTTCGGTTACGACTGGATGCCGGATTCGATTATCGATGCCATTCGCGAAGACATTGCGCGGTTCAGAATAATCATTACACGGGTGATCGGGCACGATTCGGTCGAGGTCCTGGAACAGGGGGGAGTCCCCAAGCTCGGCGCATGGCAGATGCTCAACGGCACGATCTGGCGTTGGAACCGCACTTGTTACGGCATTATGAACGGGAAACCCAGCCTCCGGATCGAGGCGCGTTATCTGCCGTCAGGGCCTTCCGTTATAGACGAAATGGCAAACACGGCCTTCTTTTTGGGTCTCATGCAGCAGCTTCCAAAAGAGTTCGGCGATGTCCGTTCGCTGATGTCCTTCGATGACGCCAAGGAGAATTTCTATTCCGCGGCCCGTTTTGGGTTCAAGTCGCAACTCGTCTGGCTTGACGGAAAAGGATACACGGCCCAGCAGCTGATACAAGATGAACTCGCACCTCGCGCAAGGAAAGGGCTGGCGAGTGTTGGCATTGATGCTGCCGATATTGATAGATACATTGGCGTCATTGAGAACCGGGCCGCCGCGATCCGGACAGGTGCCGGATGGATGCTGGAGTCTTTGTTTAAGATGGATCCAAGTGCAAAAACGAATGTCCGGATGAGGGCAATAACCGAGCAGATGAAGAACAATCAGGAAATCGGCAACCCGGCCTACAAATGGGAACTTGCAACGATAGATGAAAAATCGACCTGGATAGACAACTACGGAACAGTCGAGCGGTTTATGTCGAAAGACCTGTTTACGGTCCGTCCGGGGGACGTAATCGATCTTGCGGCGAGTCTTATGAACTGGAAACACATCAGGCATGTGCCGGTCGAAGACGATATGGGAAGCCTCGTTGGGATTGTCTCACACCGCGATCTGCTTGAGTTGTTGGCGAGATCTGCAAAGACCGACCAGATCTCGGTAAGCGACGTAATGCGCACCGAACTGATTACGATCACTCCCAAG
>Ga0224497_10000851_pt1 | contig 20299 bp, 31 predicted proteins | sample SF_Jul11_sed_USG_4_FD_167970 | JGI IMG/M metagenome (GOLD analysis project Ga0224497, IMG submission 167970) | Sediment microbial communities from San Francisco Bay, California, United States - SF_Jul11_sed_USGS_13 | ecosystem: Environmental > Aquatic > Marine > Sediment | place: USA... | reverse complement strand
TTGATTGCCAATATTTAATCAACCAAATATGATATAATAAAAAAGGTCCACGTTCTTGAACTTGAAAGTCTTATTTTAGTTTTTAGTAGTCGATCCTTTAATGATTTTTGTTGAAGCTTCTGATTTTACTTCTTGTGATTTCAGTATTAGTAATTGGGATAAGTGGAATTGGAATTTATTTAATAGAATCTCCTGATGAAGATGAACAAATTACAAATCTGATCGATGTATTTTGGTGGGCTTCTGCAACTGTCACAACAGTGGGATATGGAGATGTTGTTCCAGTAACAGAGATTGGACGATGTTGGGAATTATTTTGATGTTTGTAGGAATATCTATCATTGGTACTTTTATCCCCGCATTAGGCGCACAACTTATTGGTTCTGGATTAAAAAAACATAATCATTAGAATCCTCTACAAAATCGTTGATTATTAAAAAAATTAATGATATTGAAAATTTGGAGAAAAACGAAGTAGAATTACTAATCTCTATGGTAAAAGACTTGCACGATGAAGCAAAAATCAATCATAAAAAAATTTAATTTACCTTTTTTCAATTTTATGTCAAAATTTGTACTGTAATCATACATGAGAAATTCTATATGTGTGAAAACTATCTCAAAACTATGAATGCCAACAAAATCAAAACAATTGTCATTCCCTTTGATGGTTCTGTTCATTCAAAACACGCATTTGATATGGCATTAAATCTTGCACTGAAATTTCACTCAAAACTAATTCTAGTTACATGTATTGAAAAGATTAATGGAAGTTGGTATGGGAAAGAATTTACTCCTAGGTACAATCAAGATGTAAAAAAATACAAAGAAAAAATTCTCCGTGAAACCACAAAATTAGAACAAATTTCAAAAAAGAAAAACATTAAAACAATTACAAAAATATTTGTTAGCGACTCAATAGTAGAGGAAATACTGTCCTTTTCTAAATCTAGCAAGGTTGACATGATTGTCATGGGCTCTCATGGGAGATCAGGCATTGACAAATTAATTTTGGGCAGTGTTGCAAACGGCGTTGTTCAAAGGTCTAAAATTCCTGTGTTAGTAGTACGATAACACATAAAATAAAATCTTGATTTGAAACTCATAAATGTTAATGAGAATGATATTCTAGACATCATTTTATTTTTAAAAAACAATGATTATTTAATAGAGTTTATTGAAAGAAATTGTAGAATATATCTGAGTAGATATTATCGGTGATACAAAAAAACAATAACATCTTGTAATGGACTGATTTTGTATTAAATTACTTAAATTCTTTAAAACAAGTAATCCTATGATGACTGCAAATGCAGAAAAATCACAAAATGACGATTTTGCAATATTTGATAAAGTCAATCAAAGATATTTCTCCGAAATAGAACATTCAGTGCCTCATTTTCAACAAACATTATTTGATTTACAAAATGAGTGCTACAAATCATGGAAAAACGCTATTAACGCAAATGTTGAACTGCAAAAAGAACTCTTAGGTAAATCTGGATTTAATTTTACTTTACCTAAAGTTACTGAGACAATAATTGATAATGTGGGGAATGAGATTGTAAAATATAGATTGGCTTGTATCAAGATTGCAATTGCCACAATAGAATCAGGAACAAAAAATATGAAAACATGGAATGATAATGCAAGTACCTTTGTTGATTTAAATCGAAAAATTATAAATGGTTGGATGTCTCTATTTATTCCAAAATCAGACATTGAAAAATGAAAAAATCATCTATTGGTGTAATAGTCATTGCAGTTTCAGTTATAGTTTTTTATAGTCTCATGAGCTTGTTATGGCAGCTCTGAACTAAATATTCTAATAAACTTGGTTGAATTTATTTTTCTTCAGGTTCATCAGCTTTGTCTCTGACTTTTTTGAGAATGCAAAATTTACTTAATTTCTTGATAAATCCCATTGGTGTAATTAAGAATCAGAGTCTTATGTATGTTAAAACTAAGACAGTCATTAGTTTTCATCTATTTCTTCATTATATTTATCCACTTTGAGATTATATTCTTCAATCTCCTTGTTTTCATCATCTATGTCTCCCTCAAATAACTCTGGGTGTTCTTCTTGGGCACGTTTCAAAAGTTTCTTAAATGTATCTGGATCGTCTCTTTGAAGTTCTAACAATATTTTTCCAATTGAATCATCTAGATTACTCATTATCTTGATTTCTCAAATCAAGTATTTTTACTGTTCTAAATCCAGAATAAAAAATTCTGTCCTATTTTTCATCCTTTATGGAATAATCGTAGAGTATTCTTGTTTCTTTCCATTGATGCCAAACAAAATTCCAAACAAGGTTATCTATGGATTGTCGTTCTTCTTCCGTGGTTTGTCTGTCTCTTAGATTGTAAATTATTTTACTTCTAATTGTTCCTAATCTAAGTCCCAACATCACACATTCTCTGTTGTTATTGGGCAGTTCCTTGCCTCTGGATTATTGGATTTTGAGTTAAAAATATCAAAATGCTCTTTATGCCATCTGAACTTTGATTTCTCAAAAATTTTAATAATTAATACTATTGTATCATAATCTAATTTTTTCTTATCAAGTTTTCTTTGATAATTTGTTCTGATTTTTCTTTTCTTTGATTGGCAAGTTTTTTCTCTAAATTTAGTCTTTTAACATGGGGTTCGTCCATAAATTCAGCCTCATGCATTATATGGTTTGTCTCTTGATAACTCTAAAAAAATTATTAATGAAATTACTTGTCTTTAAAATATGCCATTAGATAAAATGCCTGATGTTGAACAATACATCCCATCTCACAAATCAATTGTTTTACATTTTAAAGGGAATCCTGTAGCATGTATTTTTGATAATGAACTAAAAAACGAATTACGTTTTCAACTAGTCCCTAATAATAGGACTCTTAAAGCAAGTTTGATTGGTTTTTTGAACAAACATGATGATTATGGTCTTTTAATGGGATTCAAATTAAAGTTTCAAATAAATTCTGAATTTTTTGAATACACTGTATATCCCAATGAAGAGTTTATTGAAACTGTTATCTTTAATGAATCTATTTTTATTATAAACAATAAATTAGAAAATCTTTTTTCTTTGAAAAAAATTATAACCGATCAATTCATAAAAACGAAAATAGAGTTTGACAAGTTTCAAAAACAAATCACAAAAAAACCTAAAAATATTTAGTTCCCAAATGTTCAATAATTGCTAAATTCTAAATTTTTTCATGTCCAATTTTTCACAAATGTTGAAGATCAGGGAACCTGAACTGTTAGATCGTGAAGATGGGCATTGGTATAAAACAAAATTTGATAAAATCTACCCTTCAATTAGTACAATTCTCTCAGCAACATCTTCAGATGAAAAACAAAATAGTTTAAAAACTTGGAGAGAAAATGAACCTGCACATCAATACATTACGGCACAGGCTCAAGAAATTGGAACACAATCACATAAGATTATTGAGAATTATCTGGCTAACAGTTTGTCTTTAAACGAATTTGATTTGCTTCCTACAGCTCATTTTAATAATTTAAAACCCTATTTAGAAAATATTTCCAATGTTATATCTATTGAACAAAGAATGTACTCTGACAATCTAAAGGTAGCAGGTACTAGTGATTTGATTGCAGAGTATAGTGGAGAATTATCTATAATTGATTATAAGACAAAAAGAAAACCACAGGTGGATGAATATATGTATGAATATTATTTACAAACTACGTGTTATGCTCAAATGTTTCAGGAAGTAACTGGGAAAAAAATCAATCAAATAGTGATTTTAGTTAGCACTGAAAAAAACACTCGTCAGGAATTCATAAAGTCATGTGATGACTATTTTGAGCCTCTCCATGAACGAATTGAAAAATACTACCTGAATGATCTTAATTGACCTTATTTACAAAGATCATAAAACAAACGCTTCTATAGTGTCAAAAATACTAGAAAGAGAACATGAAATTTCTGTGTAGAACATGTAAGAAAAAATGTGATGATATACCAAAACATATGATGACTGTCCACAATTTCTCAAAAACAATAGTGGAATCTCAGCTTAAAGCAAATCCCAATTGTTATAAAAATTCCTTTGAGGTCTTAGAGTAATATTCGTTATCCTAATCCTATCAGAATCAAATTAATCTAATTTCAACTCTGTTCTTCTATTTTTTTAAAATTGGCTTTAATGTATAATGATTGATCATTGTTCCTAATGACATAATCTGTATTTTTGGATTCATCAACTATTACATGTTTTACAAAATAATGTATTTTCTTGGATTTTTTCTTGTTTACATCAGTTATTTTTCTAAAGTGTACACTAAGTTATTCATTCCAGATTGATTGGGTTTTTAACCATGAAATCAACTCTTTATACAATCTACTTTTTTGCATGTTTAAAACCCCGATTTCTAAGTTAGTTGATGATTTTACAGTCTTTGTATAATTTTCATATACTGCAAAAATTATCTTGTCTAAAAACATTTCATTTTGCATCTCTTTTTTAGCCAATTCTTCAGATTCGGTCATGGCAAAACTTGCAAATAAAACTCCATCTACCCAGTATGCATTTGCTGCCTCCAGCGAGGACATCATTCCGATAAGATCATCTAAGTTTAACTTGATCATATCTCGAACATAAATTCGATCATATGGTTTGTGTACAAACTCTGTCATAAAATTCATTTATTATAGAGTCTTAATGAGTATTTGGAAATTTTATAACTAGTTTTTCTATTATTTTATCATGAATGAAAAATCGGATGAATTATCTGAATTCGATCTATTTGTTACAGAATTTCCAAAACAAAATTTTGGAATTGTGGACTATCTACAAGGTAGAGTTCATTTTGCACTACTAGATCAAATAAAACTTATGAGTAACTCTGGTATGACTAAGATACAAATCAAAGAGACAATCATTTCAACTGTCACTGAAATTATTGAGAATTTTGAGCCTAAAAATGAATCAAAAGGTTCTTGAATCCATTTTTTCTGATTCTGCCATTATAATTTTGTGACACTGACAATAGCAATTTGTATGGGGCATGTCGTGATCATTTCTATATCTGCATTCTTTAGTGTGTTCTATCATTGACATTTTTTTGAATCATTCATACTAAGCTTTTGTGGGATCACGGCTTAGTATGTTTAGGACATGTTCTACAATTTGTTTTTGTCCTCCTTCATGAATATCTGTTCTAACTGAATCAGATCCAATACTGACAAAAATCAAATTCTTCTCTCCTAATGGAAAAGTCATTCGAGTAATCTTTTCAAATGCCGCAACAGCATACAATCCGTTTCCTATTTTTGGACTCAATGCCTTTCTTCCTTTCCATGCATTTGCTGCCCTTCTCAAGGATGCTTCAGTCTCCTCTTGAGATAGAAAATTTGTAATTCCTTCTCTGTGACTTGTGGCAAGGATGTTTCCTTCAGTATCTGTAATAATACTATGCCTAATGTTGGGATCTGAATCCATTATCCTCTTTAGGAGATTTTCAAAATCCATGTTATTATTACTGTTAAATATTACTTAAGTTGTTCTAAGAGCCTTGTCCTTGATTCTTGTATTCAAAATAGTCTAAAAATGCTTCATTAAGATTTTTGAGTAACATTTCATCACTGAATCCTGAATCTTTTAATTCGTCCCATTTTTTCTCTATTTCTTTTTTTAAAACATAAAGTGTTCTTTTATCATCACAATGCATATTGTATTTACTATGCTCTCAAATTTATGATTGTCTTTCAGTATTGATTCAGTTAAAATTGTCATTTTTTAGCATACATGATCTAGAATACTTCTCATATAATTCAGATAAATGATTAATCAATACGATATGACAATAAGTGGTAATTCTTTATATCTGAATTATGTGATTTTTAACACATAACCATACATAGTGAGAAATTTAAATCTATTTGATTTTGAGTCAGTATATTTTTAATCTTGATTTTGTAAACTAGCATTTTTTTCGTAAAAATACTCTTGTTTTTTTAACTCTTTTTCAGCAATTATCCTGCATTTTCTCATTGGGACTAATCTTGAAATTTGTTCATATGTGTTCATGTCTCTAACATCTGCAGCATAAGCAATTTGTAGCAGAGGTGATTTTTCTTCAATCATTGGTTTTGCTTGTTCGTATCCCCCACTTTGCCTCATTCCAGTTCTAAACAGTCCTACATGTGTGCTGCTTTTTGAAATTTGAGGATCTTCATAACAGCAGATGGCAAACTCATCATCATCCTTCTCAATTATTGTTAATCTGGTAAATTTGTCACTCCAATCTTCTACTTCTTTGGCAATTAGGATTGCCTCTTTTTTATCCTCAAATACTGTTGAAACTACTATTCTGTTTTTCTCATACGCCCATGATATTCCATAGAAATTCCTGTGCCAATCAATATCAAAAGACATACATTTCAATCTAAAAATTATCAAATTAATAGTTACTAATTTCTCTAAACATGTCAATTAGTCGTTAGACATATCATAATTTTTTGAACTAGTGTAATGGTAGAGAAATTAATACGAGTTACAATAATTCAGGCGTCATGATTTGAGTTTGGAGGATCTATCAAACTATTGAAACATGATTTTTGTTATACTGTTAGGGCTTTACTTTACACGTTTGTCAATCATTCAAATCGAATCACAACACTTGAGGACAAGATGGAGAAGATAGGCAAGATTGATCAGTTGTGTCATGACGTACAGTATGTCAAGGTACTGTTAGACGAGCATCTTTGAAAGTAATGCATAATCCTAATGAAGATTATACAAAAATAGAAAATAATGACGATGTCTCGTTATTCTACAATAATTGTACCTTCACTCCAAGGATGAAGCATGCAATGATATTTGTAAGTGCCTTTTTTCTTAAAATCGAATGTGATGTTGTTGTCTGGCACTAACAAACCGCTATCAAATTTTCCATCAGGGCCTTTTACTGCAGTTCCACTAGTTATTGTATGTGCTGCGGTATCATCATTTAACCATGTCACATCATCTCCTTTACTTATTTCCAATGTTTCAGGTTTTACAAATTTAGTATCTGGAACAGATGAACCTGGAAGTATTTTTACAATGTGATTTTGTTTATTTTTGTAGGATTTTCTAAATTTAATTTTGATTGTAGTTTGATTCGAATATGGCCCATGACGGATAATTACATTGTATAATCCCTCACTTGGAATTAACGTACCCCCAGTTGCAAAGGATATGAAAAATTCTTTATTTTTTTCGATTTTAAGTTCTCCCGATTGAATTATGTCTCCATGAGGTGAAATAATTTTAAAAGTAGTTGGGACTCCAACATTAATTTCTTTTATTTTTCCTCTAATGTATACAATTTCTCCATCCCAAAACATTTTCTTATTTAATTCTAACAAAATTGGAGATTTTGCTAACTTTTTTTGGGATTCAAAATCTTTAATCCTTTGTTTAGAAACGTCTTTTCTTATTTTGGTTATTTCTCGATAAAGTTTTCTTTTTAAAAAATCGGTTGAATTGAATTCAAACCCATCAAACTCAGCAAGGTTCCAAGGTAATTCTTCTAGTTTGAGTTCAACATTTTCATCTTTACATGGAATTAGTAAAGTGTTTGGTTTTTCCATTGCAATTTTTATTTCTCTTTTTATTTCGTCACTAGTAAGCGATGCGGGAGTAACAATTACTATAATTAAATCAGAATTTCTCAATTCTTCTTCATTTTTTGGTCTCCATTTTATCCCCTTTGTTTTTAATTGATCTATGAATACATGTGAATCAGAAATATGATCAGCAAGATAATTTCTTACATCTATTCCTTCATCAAAAAAATCGGCTTGAGAATAACATATGAAAATTCTAAATTTCATATAGTATTTTCTAAAACACTACTTTTATTTTTGACTTATCTAATATTTTATAATCTTAGATAGGATTATGAAATTAAAGATGGAGTTTCTTTTGCACCACCATCATGAGGATCATACCCACGCTTTTTGTGTATAGAACCAATAACTCCTTTGGTAAATTTATCAAACTTTTCATCTTTCATAGAATCAATTACTTCATCTACAGTTTTTTTCATGTCAATTTTTTTGCATAAACGATCTGCCTCAGAGCAATATGACTCAATATATCTTTGAATGTAATCATATTCTTCTCCTTCTATTCCTATTTCCATTCTTCTTCGGCTTAATCTTTGCCTCCAGCTTTCACTCATTGAATTACTATCTTCTTCTTTGATTATAAACCCTTTAACATTTTATCTCATGATTATTTCATAATCTTGTATAGGATTATGAAAAAAGTTATGGGTTTTCTGATGTAAAAAACTCCTCGATTTGTTCTTGTGTTGACTCATAATCAAGTGTAGTTTTAAATTCTGTTCTGTAAGATTCTACATTATCACAACCTACCCATGCAGCCAGTTTTCTTTCTTTCTCAAATTCAAAAACTTCTTTGTCAAAATCTAAACCTGGGGATTCTAACACTATGATGATCTCTTCTCCTGAAATTAAAGAAAAAGGAGATGAAAGTATATCGCATACCAAACATCCAGGTTTTGGTACAAAATGTAAAATGCAGTTTTCTACAGTACTTTCTCCTAAATTATTTATAGTAAAACTCACTGGGAAACTCTGAGATCTGGGTACCAATTTTGGATAATCAACTGTGGTGATTCCAATATTGGAATCACAAATTCCCAAAAAACATAATCCTAAATAAGACATTTGTGCCAAAATCAAAAACGATGTTATAGCTACTAAAATGCCTATTTTTGCGACAGTTTTTGAGTTCAATATTTTGATTATTGTAAAAGACTTAATTGATAACTACAATTTTCTATTAAGAAATTATGAGGACTTTGTAAAGAATTTAGTTGAATGCATGATCTTATACAAGATTATGAAATGATCCTTCACAATGGTATAGCGTGTAACTAAATGAACTAATTTTATTTTCCCATGCTCTATGATACCAATGCGAGAGATTACAATCAAAATCAAAGATGAGAGTTTAAAACAATTCTTTGAGAGAGAAAATAAAGAGAAGGGTATGAAATTATCTCAAGCCGTTGGGATGGGATAATACTGATTATTACCAAATTTATCAACAATTTGTTTTTCATGATGTATATTCCGTTTGAATAGGAACTAATCTACCTTTTTTGACACGTTAGTGCTTTCTAATTTGACATAAATAGTTGAAATTATAACATGTATTTTTACTTAGAATAAAATTTTACAAAAATAAGATGGGATGCAAGTTATAATGGTTTTATCTCGCAATTACATCCTTCACGTTTTCCACAAAATGGACAATTACAATCACAATAAATCAATGCTTGATTGCATGATGGGCATTTTGTATACTCTGCAAAATCTTCTCTCAAAATAACTTACCTCTCATGAAAACTATGTTGTTTAAAAATTGATAAATCATTCTACTTGATTTCTGAAAATTAGTTTTGTTTTTTAATTTGAATTAAACAAATGTTTACAAATGTCATCAATTTTTTTATATCTTGAATCTAAGATAGAATAGGCGCCTTCGTATAGTAGTCTAGGCATGCTATAATGACTGCTATTCCAAGACGTCTTTAATTCCGTTTTTTTAATAATGCATCTTCTGGTGTCTTTTCTTTATTGGATTCCCAATGCCAGTTGTGATGTTTCCTCCAATGATTCTCTAATTCTTCAGTGGTTGGTTCTTTACCAAGTGGAGTTCCACATAGTTTACACTGTTTCATTTTCTTTCTCTATTTTCTTCTTTTTTGATTTAATTATAGGATGACATTGTACGGGAAGATTTTCATCATTATTCATCGTTACTCTAACCTCGAATTGTATAAAATTAAGAGTTTTGCTATGATAATAAATTTTTAATTTTTATTTCTTTTTTGAAATCGATTTTTTCTTTTTTACATTACTGTGTTTTTCTCTTTTTCTCTTTTTTTCCAAATCCATGATCAAATAAATTTTTCCAGCTTCACATAACTTCATTTCTCCTGAAAATTCATCATGGGTTGATTCTAGTAAACCGCTTGATAATAACTCTCCAACAACACTCCATGCAATATCTTCTGAAATTTCGAATTTGTAAGGGATTGTAGAAACTTTGGTGAAATACCCATTCTTTGAATTTCTTATGATGAACTGTTCTATCTTTTGCTCCGTTGTCAACGAAGGTTCTTTCTTGAATCTTCTAAATGATCTTCTTTCAGACAATATTTTTTCCATCTTTTTCTAGTATTTTAGTAATCACTTGGATTTGATTGTATCTGGATCATTGTTACCTGGTATGTATTTGTCCCCTAAACGCCCTTTCATCCTATTATCAAATTCTTCTTGTAAACGGGTCAGGTACATTTCAGCTTCTGTCTCATCATCTGGAATTCCTGTATCTACATCATAATTGAAACCTGTTGCAAGATGATAAAACTCCTCGAAGAATTCTTTACAGTCTATTACATCTGCCTTGGAATCTATTGAAACAACCAAACAATTTTTTTCAATTCTAAAATTAAGGCAAATCTCTTCTTCAATCATAATATCTGCCATTACAGCCATGAGATATGGTACGTGTTGGTTCTCAATCTTTTCTTGCCCTTTGTTTGCTATCCATAATTCGTTTCCATCAATTAAATTATCAAAAGTTTGAACAGTTACATTCCTAATTTCTGAATCAGTAAATGCTAATTTTGATTTCCATAATTTTGAATCATAATTTCCTGGTTGGGCATAAACAACATCAAATCTTATGTTTTCATTTACCTGCTCAAATTCCCATACCTGCTTGTTAGTCCACATGGGTGAAAATTCATCAATTAATTTTTTTGTTATCTGATTCAATGTGAATTTTTTATTTTTCTGATGTTTATTCCTATCTTTAATCAATTAACTCCTGACTTAAGGTATTCCAATGTACATTCTGCAAGTTCTTTATCTGAATGTTTTTTTATATCATGTCTACAATTTAGACATTTGTCTGTTTGTTCTTCATCATACTCCTCTCCAACTTGTTTCATACAACACTCCATTAATTCAGATGTGGAATGTGATTCCATCAAAAGTTTACATGTAGGGCATTCAGTCAAATATGAACTTTTTTCTTTATTTAATTATTAATAAATTATATTTGATTTTTCTAAAGTATCACTGTGAATATAGTTGATAAATTCAAAAACAAATTACGATGTACTTGTAATGATGTAGTAACATTTGAAATCATTGAGATTGAATGTGATTGGGGTAACCATGTGGTGATACAGTGTCCTAATTGTGAAGAACTTTTTAGTATTGATAATCAATGCCCTGCTTTTCAAAATATCTCAAAATTAGTAGATTTTAACACTGAATTGTATTCAAAAGAAGAACTTGATAATTATATATCACATACACATCCAAATTGAAATCTTTTGACTTAGATAATTTAATAATCAATGTGTTCAGATTATCATCATTTCCACTCTGCACTGTTTCTGATTTGAAAATACACTTAAAATAAAAAATATTTAAAAATTATCTCATACATTGAAAAATTATCTCTGTAGATTTACAAATTTTTCTATTATTTTATTATATTCTGATGTGATTTTTGTGTAGATAGTAGATGGAATTTTTTTTGAGTTTATTTTTATAGGTATAATGTCACACAATTACATCTTCCAAATTTCAGACTGATTACCCAAATAATAAAATGAACCCAACTGCCAAAGCCGCAACAGAAATTCCCATGGTAATGTAAAATCTAGTATTCATTAATTACGTTAAATTCTTCTAAAATTAATACGTAGAGGGAGAAATTCTACTAATCTGTTCTTTTGAATCTTTAAAATAATATGGATGATCCTTTTACGCCTTTTCTCTACCCTATACCTTGCTTACATTGTATGGCCGTATTGCTTGCATTGAGGGAAGAAATTTGGATGCAATGTGAGGAAAAGAGATTGCAACCTAGACATTAAATGATACGGGCTTTTTAATGTTCAATTCAAAGAATCCCCATGTTCCAATGAATTATTACTATATTTCAAAATCTTAGAGATTCAAACCTATATTCATCCAATCCATTCCAAAAATGTACCAGGGTAGTTTCTTTTTTGATTAAATCTGAAGTGTTACTCTGGTAAAAGGGCTTTAGTCTCAAAGAATCCTGCTAATTCCTTTGAAATTTGGTCTGAGAATATACCTAAAATCTCAAAATCTGATGGAGAAAATTGTTTCGTACTGAATATGGCTATTACAGCAATCACTTTTTTATCATAAATTAATGGATATCCTGCAAATGATTTGAGTTTCTCTTTTTTTGCCCAATCATGATGTTTTATTCGTGGATCATGAGTCACATCATTTGAAACAATGGGTTTTTTTGTAGTTACTATCGTTCCAATTTTTAATGACTTTATTGGAATCTTAGAAAATTCTCCATCAATGTTTCTGTATTTTCCTGCACTAAATCGTAAAACTAATAATTTTTCAGATTTGTCTACAAACCAAACCCTGGCAAATTTTGCGTCAAAGTATCTTACCAGATTTTCTACAGTTTCCTGCAATCTCTCATTTAATGTATCATATTTTTTTATTCTTTGAAGTATCTTGAAAGCTTGAAGTTTTTTTTCTTTGATCTTTTCTTGATCATACATAGTGTATGGTGAACTCTTTATCAAATTTGATTCATAAGATCTGTAATCTAAAATTAATTCTGAAAATTTGTTTAAAAAATTGTTTGTCTCCAAGTCATATTGTTCTATAGAATCAAATACAAAATGACATATCCAGCCAAAATCCCCATTTAGCTTACTAGAATACATGCAAAAATGAGATTCATTTACATATTCAGTTAGTCTGATGATTAACTCTGGAGTACTCTTTGTAAACTTGAACTTTAAAATGATTGTCCGATTAACTTTTTCTGAAATCAGTTCTGGATTTAATGTGGCATGATATCCTAGTATTGTGTTATTTTTTTCCAATTTTTGCAATCGATGTCTTATCCCTCTATCTGTTATCTGATAGTCCATGTTTTGTAAAATCTTCCTGATTTCCTGAGATGATTTTCTAGCATTTTTTCCTAATTCTGTTAAGATAATTTTATCGATGTCATCTACCATGTTTTAGATGTCGGTTTGCTATTAATTATGAATTTCCAATCTGGACATATTCTGATAATTTTTGTTATTATTGCTTAATTTTGTTGCCAACTTGGACATTTCTAATCGTGAAATTTTCCACGAACAATATATTTATCATTATTTATAAAATGATATGGAATATCAAATTCCAAATTACTTGGATATAGCAAAATCTAAAGGTGAACTCTATTTTGGCGATGTATTATTGTCTTTTAATGATTTTATGAAAACAATTATCTTGAGGATGTTCACATTTTTCCAATTAATTTCTTGGAGAATATACTAAATGATTTTAAGAAAGACCTGTCTAAAATGTGGATCTAAAAATATTGAGTTTAAGGATGATAAGTATTCTTGTAATTCCTGTGGATTGTTTTTTTGTTGCTTTGGGGGTCAAATATGAAAAATTTTATTTATTGTATGACTGCAATGATGATTGTAATTCTATCTTTTTTTGTTATTGTTGATTCATTTGATGATGCTTTTGCTTATAATCCAAAAAAAAATCCTGATTTCTCTCCTGGAATTATCATAAATCAATTAAATGAATATTCTAATTATGTTCATTTTCAACCTGAATGGGAGAGCTATCCTAGAAATCTAATAGTAGATGTTTCCACTTCCTGGAACCGAGAAATCATTCCCGGTCAAGAAGAAAAACAAGACGTTTCAAAACATGGTGCTAAACAAAGACAAAATACACTTCAATATGTTAATGACAAACCTGTAGTTGCGGTGCAATATGATTACAGGGATTGCCAATCACAATGGTTTCACTATGCAAAGACAGGATTAGATTTTTTTAGAAATCAGCTTAAATTATTTGAAGAAGATAAATTAATCCCAAACCTAACTTATTCAGATGGCTCACAAAAACAAAAACTAGAAAGTGGATTTGCCCAGTTTGTTCCTATTTGTACATCAAAAGAATCCACAAGCTATGATTATACAGTATCAATCAATGATGACACAATAGGATTTGATGTGTATTTTGTACCCTCATATGCCCAACAGTGGAATTATTTTTCAAATTCTAAAATTTTTGAATATTATGATGAAGCTGGTTGTTATGCAAATAACTATCAACTATTTTCAGGCAAATGCCATAATGTCGACAAAAATGCTGGATTGTTAATAGTAATCCCTGATGAACTATCAAGACCAATGACAGAAATTTCAGTAAAATTAACCGAGATTTAATCTGGCGCTTATCTTTATACACAAATTGGTAGTATAATGTATTCTTTTACTGTATGGGCTGAATACACTATTGCCTAACTACTTTTTCTCTTTTATTCATCTTCATCATAATCTCTTCTCGCTGGTCGAATTGGGATATATATAACTGTCAACAAGGACTGTTCGGAAATTTCATATTTAGGATTCACTGAGAACTCGTTCATCGGTGTTTTAAACAAATTTTGAAAAACAGGTTCATGGATAAAATTCATTACAACCAAAACCCCTTTGTGAAGTTAAGTTGTGGCTGTCTGCTTCATGAAGATTCAGGAGAATTGTATGAGGAATGCTTGCCCCATGGGCAAGCATATTTCATGCATTAATCTTCTTTCTTTTCATTTAGAATTTTTTACTAATATGGAATGCCAGTATCCTTTTAGAAATTTTACGTTGTAATGGTTTTTCTGACCTTTAAGAGTCGTTTTTGAAATTAAAAGATGAACAAAAGTATGGGAATGTTTTTAGATAATTATTCGAAATTTTTAGATATATTCGAGAAGCAGGTTCACATGATGCTTGACTCTTGGTCTAACAAGAGATCGTCCTGCTTCTTGATTATATGTTATGTCATTTTTGATTAAAAAAGAACACGTAGAATTTGTTAGTCTTTCAGTCATTAATTTATAATAATTTTGATAATGATCTTAAAGAATTTCCAACATTTCACACAACGTTATGATTTGGATTATATCTCGTTTTCACGCTCAGAAGAGGGCATTCCCTTTTTACTCATTATCTATAAAAATAGAAATCCCCCGAATTAGGCGTGGATTTATGACGTATGTCGTAAAGTTTTACCATCACAACCTAAGATCTTTAAATCTAGAACAAATTCTAACAAAACATGTCAAAGATCCTGTATACTGACAAACATATTCAAATCTTTGATGATAAAATACGATTCAAATCTTGGAATTTGCCTTGGGGCAAAAAAGATGTTAAATTATCACATATCAAAAAAGTTTCAGAGAAAACCATGGGATTGTTCTCAGGGAGATTAAGGATATCAGGATCTAATAACTTCAGAGATTGGTTTCATTTTGATGCTTCAAGACCTACAAAGAAAAAAGCAATAGTGCTTGAAACTGATTTTAAAATATACAAACGGTTATGGGTTACTCCAGAGTATCATGCAAAAGCTCTTAGTGTTCTAAAAAAATTAATTTAATTTTATGGATACCTGTGTCCATTTTTATCTCCAATTTGAGGGGCAAATCCCCGTGATATAATGTCTGGAACTTTTTGGTACTCAATTAGGGTTCAAGTCCAGTACAATTTGAACCTCGAATTACTTTCAATCCCTAATTTGGTAGCTGGGCCCAAAACGATTCAGAACTTTGAAATTATTTTTTATGTATACTGTTACCTTCTTCAGATTCAGCAAATAGACTAGCATCGTGGATGCACATTTTTGTTTAATGTATTCAGACAAAAATTTGTTTTAATCACTGTGTACTTCGTTTTTCTTTTTATTGAATTTGTTGTATCCTTCTTGGTTGTATCCTTCTTTGTCGTAACCTATGTGGTCATATCCTAGTCTATCGTACCCGTTACTATCATACCCATTTTCATCGTACCCGTCTTTATCATACCCGTCTTTGTCGTATCCTTTTTTGTCATAACCGTTACTATCATACCCATTTTCATCGTACCCGTCTTTATCGTACCCGTCTTTGTCGTATCCTTTTTTGTCATATCCCTCCTTATCATACCCGTTTTTGTTAAACCCGTTTTTGTTAAACCCGTCTTTATCATACCCGTCTTTGTCGTATCCTTTTTTGTTATGCCCATCCTTGTCATACCCTTTTTTGTTATAGCCATCCTTACCAAAAGCAATTTTTGTATCGATGTGAATTCCATCTATAGAAAAACCCCGAATATCATACCCGTCTTTGTCGTATCCTTTTTTATCATACCCTTTTTTGTTATATCCATCTTTATTGTAACCCTTGAAATCAAATCCATCTTCGTCATACCCGTCTTTGTATCCTTTTTTGTCGTATCCTTTTTTATCATACCCTTTTTTGTCGTATCCTTTTTTGTTATACCCATCCTTGTCGTATCCTTTTTTGTTATATCCCTCCTTATCATACCCATTTTTGTCATATCCTTTTTTGTCATATCCTTTTTTGTCATAACCATCTAGGTCATATCCATGCTTGTCAAACGTACGACTAAATCTATCCAACAAACCCATAACAGAATTTCATGAATTCAATTCAGATAAGCATTTTCACGTCTATCTGCATCCTTTTTATCCCCAAGATGGTGGGTGAGTCTCCATGGAGTTGAACCAAAATTATTTTCAAAACTTAAGCATTACGAAAAGCATCGGATTTCGACTCACAAACTGAGGGATTTGTATTTTTAATATTTTATCATTATCAAAATAAGATATTTTTTCATAATCCTATACAAGATTATTCATAATCCCAAGGAAGATTGTGAACATATGATTTGCAGATTGTTCTAATAATGGCATTTTATTTTTGAAGTCTATTTGAAATCTTCTTTTGGCTCATATCCTTTACACGAACATTTAGTGCAGATGATTTTTGAATCAAGTTTACCGCTTGGCATTGATGTGCCTGGGAGAAAATCACCTCCACCGTGACGACCAAGTACTAGTCTATGATCATTCTTAGAGTGAACGCAGTTTTTGCAACCTAATTCATTTGCCATTCTATTCCTTGCCTATTCCATTAAATTAAGTAATGTGTATGACAGCAGGCATGGCAGTCATTACATGCTACAACTGTGGTATGAAATGGGATGATTTCAAATCATCGGATTGCATGTACTATCATTTTAGCTTGGTTGAAGAAAAGACAAACCTGTTTCAAAGCATGACATAGAAGACGAGTTTGATCTATGATCAAATCACCCGTTAATAGTACGAAGGAGAATGTTTATTGTGGAAAGTTGGTTCCTCCAATCATCATTTTCACTTAGACATACATATTCCTGATTTTGGTTGATTAATGGATGGATATTCTGCCAGATTCTTATTCATCATTACTAGCTCTGGTTTTCCTGATGTGTCTGTGTAAGGATTAGATTCCTGTTGTTTTCTGTTAGTGACTTGATAGCATCAAAGGTGATGTATCCGTTTCATGAAACTATTATTTTTTCATAGGGTAGATTGTTTACAAACCATTCTTCAGTATCTGCTTTTCCTAACAACACATCAGTACTATTCCTAAGACAAATCTTGTTGTTTCTTAGCGAAACGGATATTCCGTAACCACGTAGCAGTTTGACGTTGTAGTGATTTTTCCTCCCTCTAAGTGTCAAAATTTGATTTTTGAAAGTAAGATCTAAAACTTTACGACATACGTCATAAATCCACGCCTAATTCGGGGGATTTCTATTTTTACTCTTTATCGATAAACTCGTTAACACTCAAATTCTGTGGATTAGTTCCTAGTTTTTATTTAGGAGATGTCTCAATAATGGTAAATAGTTTAGAATATGAAAGCAAGCAAGTTCAGCATTATGTTGCCTCTATTCTTTGGGAATTACGTACAAACACCAAACCAGCAAACACCTTGCTTTCATTATTTCTGATTTTAATCTTCAAAAATTATTAAAATAAAACAGGTTTCGAATTATGATCAAAATGGGTTAAAAAAATGATCTAATTCTCATTTTATTATAATATAACCAAAAACATCAATAATTTTATCCCTTGTTGAAAATGGCATATTATGAGTCAAAATGATGTTGTTGTTTGGATGCCTGAGAGATTTCTTAAATGGTCTGATTTTAAAGCAGAATCTAACCCTGCAGCATTTGAAGATTCTCACAGTGTAATAAAATATCGTTTTACATGGACAGTTAGTTCTGAAAAAATAGATGATCAAATAATGTTTCTAATTGAAAATATTCATTTATTCGTAGAATTCTTTTCTAATCTCTCTTGGTTTAGGGTTTCTCAAAACACCGAGAATTTATTAAGACATGAACAAGGTCATTTTGATCTATCTGAATTAGTAAAACGTGAAAATATTTGTAATTTACATGATAGATTTTATGGCAAACATTTTCCCACAAGAGGTCAAAACGAAGACCAGCAAAAACAATTTGCAAAAGAAGACTCAGGAAGAATGATTGCAAAGGAAGTTGAAAAACTAGAGACCATTTTAGACAAACGACGTGAAGAATATGATGCTCAAACAGAATTTGGTCAGAATGCCAAGATACAATCAGAATATGACTTGATATTTGAAAAACTAAGATAGTCGATTTTATTTACCATGTCATGTTGGAAATTGGAATTAATAATTTATTAGGTTTTAATTTAATAACGTCTTTCTTTATGCAATCGGCATATGTTGTTGAGATTATTTTTCAATAATTTTACTTTCAGGAATTGAATTGATATAGTTTACTAAACTTCGATAATATTTTAAATGAAAATTCAGGTCTTTGATTTCTGTTTGTTTTAGTTCTTCAAGCTCAGGTCCAAAATCCATGTTATTTGTTTGAATTTGGTTTAATGTGTTTTCATTGATTTCTATCATATGAAACAAACTCTGAAGAACCTCACTTTTTGTGAGTGTCTGGTCACATGACTTTTCCAATATTCTTTCAACCCAATCCATATTGATTGACATTAAAATAATTATATGTGCCCCTTAATTGGATAAATTCTGACCTTTACTCTATTTTTTTTACTTTGAGCTTGAATCCTTACTCTTCTCTTTTTTTCTTTCCATGATTTCTTTATTTCGTTCAATATCTGAGTGAACTTCGACATGCTCATACAGTTCTTCTTTTGAATCAAATAGCTGCTCACAATAATAACACTGATGCATTATCTTATTTGATCTATCCTGAATTAATTGTTTTCTCTAAAATTTTTAGGAGGGGTATCTAAAACTTGAAAAATATATTTTATTTTAGACCCTTGGAATATGGGTTTTTGATATTAAATAAAATGGAGATAATCTAAAATGGCTAGACTATCGTCCGTTTTGCTCTCTTATTTTTTGTGCAAGGTCACCAAATGGGTCTTCGTGCCATTTTTCTTTATTCAAATCAGCACCTAAAATTCCTGTTTTTGGTAGTAATCCTTGTTCTGCTGCTGGAGATAAGACTGCATCCTCTGGAATGTAATTTTGCTGGTTTGCAGTACCATATGCCACAGCTCCTGCCATTGCTACAACACCTATGGCAATTCCTACATAAATCAATGCGTTTGACATACACGCATTTTGTAGTTTTCATATTAATTGACTAGGAATTCATTGCAATGCAGTGCACATTATCAATGTGTTTCTAATTGAATCTCAGAGTTACATGAAGGAAACTTGCCTGTTTCATTTTTGAAATCTTCGATTAATCTGAGTTGTAATTCTTTGGGATTTTCTGTAAATACTCTTTGGTATGACTGCGTTTTCTGCTTACACTCGTTACCTTCAAAATCTGTATCTACATATTTTGTAAATGTTTGCTCTAAATTGTCCGTTTTTCCAATGTATATTGGCTCTTTACTTCTGTTGTACAGAACATACACTCCCGGATTTGGTTTTACAAATTTGGCACTTTCCAGCCAAACTCTCATTTTATCATCTAATAGTTCCACAATATAGGATGGTTTTACTTGATATTAAACTAGATTGCTAATTATATGATATTACAAGAACCTTCATGCTTTTAATATTGAGAGAAAATAGAATTGATCCTGTCGCTTTTAGAAAAATTTCCTAAGCAGTTTACTCCACGTGAAATTCAAAAAGACATCATCGTAAAAATTGAAGATAATTTGAAATCAGGTTATAAAAAAATTATTTTGTGTGCGCCTACAGGTGTGGGAAAGTCCTTGGTAGGAGCTACTGTCTCAAGTTATTTTGATAGCTCATTTACTGTTACGGCATCAAAACACCTTCAAGACCAATATATCAAAGATATTCCATTTCTAAAACCAGTAAAAGGAAAGCAAAATTTCCC
>Ga0224497_10000850_pt1 | contig 20313 bp, 19 predicted proteins | sample SF_Jul11_sed_USG_4_FD_167970 | JGI IMG/M metagenome (GOLD analysis project Ga0224497, IMG submission 167970) | Sediment microbial communities from San Francisco Bay, California, United States - SF_Jul11_sed_USGS_13 | ecosystem: Environmental > Aquatic > Marine > Sediment | place: USA... | reverse complement strand
ACACCGCGCGATTGCCGGGTGGCCGGGCACGAGTTCTGTGGCCAGGCAGCTATGGGCTGCGGCGGAATCGTACACACCCCAAAGGCGTGCGGCGGCCTACACGCAGGCGATCATGGATCTCGGGGCGACGGTATGCACCCGCAGCAAACCCAGTTGCAGCGCGTGCCCGGTCAGCGGCGACTGCCGGGCGTTGCGGCACGACACCATTGCCGATTTCCCGGGACGCAAGCCGAAGAAGTCCAGGCCACTAAGACAAACGACCATGGTACTGGCCGTTACGCAAGGCGCGGTCTATCTCGAGCGGCGGCCGCCAGTCGGTATCTGGGGTGGGCTGTGGAGCCTGCCGGAACTCGCCGATGGCGACGTTTCTGACTGGTGCAGCGAGACGCTGAACAGTCGCGACAACCCTATGGAATCCTGGGACACGCTGCGGCACAGCTTCAGTCACTATGATCTGGATATTCTGCCCGTAGTCGTGCGCGTCGACGCAACGTCGCGTAAAGTCGCAGATGGTGATGACGCGGCCTGGCACCGCCTTGAGGATTCGCCGCCCGGCGGCATCGCTGCCCCCGTACAAAAACTGATCAATACACTGAAGATGAGCGACCATGTCCAGAACAGTTAATTGCGTCATGCTCGGCGAGGAAGCCGAAGGGCTAGACTACGCACCTTACCCGGGAGAGCTCGGTCAACGCATTTACGATAGCGTATCCAAACAGGCCTGGCAGCGCTGGCTGGCGCATCAGACGATGCTGATCAACGAGTACCGCCTCACGGCGATCGAGCCCGACGCGCGCAAGTTTCTCGAGGCCGAAATGGAAAAGTTCTTTTTCGGCGAAGGCTCGGCAGTGCCGCAGGAATACGTACCGCCGACCTAAGCTACTTCCGGACGCAATATTGGACGCTGAATAATGCGTCAGCGTCAGTCCAGACGCGCTCGACCTCGAAGCCGGCCTGATGTGCCATTTCGGCAAATCCCCTGAGCGTATATTTGTGCGAATACTCGGTCAGGATGGCCTCGTCTTCTTCAATCGTAAATTCTTCATCACCGACGCTGATGTCCTGTTCCTCGGAGCTGACGAGGCGGAGTTCGATCCGCCCCTCGTTCTCGTTGTATTCCGCACTGTGTGAGAACGCTTTGACGTTGAAGTCCGTGCCAAATTCCCGATTCAGATGGCGCAGCATATTCAGATTGAACTCGGCCGTAACACCTGTGCTGTCGTTGTACGCCGCCTCGATGATTTCCGGATCCTTCTGCAGATCCACGCCAATCAGCAGGGCGCCATCTTCGCCGGCCTCTTCATACATGACTTTGAGCAGGTCGAGCGCCGTGTCGTGAATGAAGTTGCCGATCGTCGAGCCCGGAAAATAGACGATATTTCTGAGTGGCATGACGGGCGGATTCGGCAGGGCGAATGGGCGAGTGAAATCCGCGACGACCGGAATGATGTCGATGTTCGGGAAGTCCTGGCGCAGTTGATGGGCCGACTCTATTAACAGCTCTTCCGAAATATCGACGGGCACGTAGACGGCCAGCTCGTGCAGATGCTCGAGCAGGATGCGGGTCTTCAGACTCGAGCCGCTGCCGAACTCGATCAGGCTCGCCTGCGGGCCAACGAGGTCGGCGATCTCGACGATATTGTCGCGCATGATGCCGAGTTCGGTTTCGGTCGGGTAGTACTCGGGTAGCGTCGTTATTTCTTCGAACAGCTGCGAGCCTCGCTCGTCATAGAAGTACTTAGGCGAAATCGTTTTCTCCGGCTGACTGAGCCCGTCAATGATCTCGTCGATATCGTGTTTTTGCAGCGATTTATTCACTGAATGCCGTCCTTCGCGAGCCGGATACCAAGAAACTGCCAGCGTGCGTCGGGATAGAAGAAACTCCGATAACTCGCGCGGATGTGATCGGCGGCTGTTACGCAGGAACCGCCGCGCACGGTCATCTGATTGCACATGAACTTGCCATTGTATTCACCGAGGGAGCCCAGGAGCGGCACGAATCCGGGGTAGGGTAAATATGACGAAGAGGTCCACTCCCAGACGTCACCGAAAAACTGTTTGCCGCTACCGGCCATTGGATGCCAGCAGCCGGACTCCAGGAAGTTACCGTGCAGGGATTCTTTGGCAGCCGCGATTTCCCATTCGAACTCGGTTGGCAGCCGTGCACCGGCCCAGCGGGCAAACGCATCCGCCTCGTAAAAACTGACGTGGCATACCGGCGCATGCGCATCGATGTCGCGCTGTCCACCGAGCGTGAACTCCGATTCGAGATCCTCGGCCCAGTACAACGGCCGATTCCAGCCGCGCTCGTTAATCGTCGACCAGCCATCGGAGAGCCAGAGGTTCGAGTTGCAGTAACCGCCATCGTCGATGAACTCGCGAAACTCTTGATTCGTAACGAGGCGAGTACCGATACGGTGCGGGTGGAGCAGCACATCGTGCCGCGGCGTTTCGTTGTCGAAGCAAAAGCCGCCGCCTGCTGCACCAATGCGGTGCATGCCCGTCGGTCCATCGACGAATGTATAAGTGTCGTGACCGCTCGCAGCTGCAGTTTTGAGTGCCGCGTTGACCGCCGGACGCAGCGGATTGCAGGAAAAGACATGCTTGATGTCAGTCAGCAGCAATTCCTGATGCTGTTGCTCATGATTCAGCCCAAGCACGGTGCGTTCGTAAAGAGCTGCATCGTCGGCACGACGCTGCAGCAGCGAGCGCATCGCGGCATCGACATGCGCCCGATATGCGACAACGTCGGCAAGCGTCGGCCGCGTCAAAAAGCCACGCTCGGGGCGCGCGTGCATCTGGCCGGCCGAGTAGTAATAGGAATTGAACAGATAGCCGTACTGATTGTTGAACCTTTCATACCGGGCGTCGAACACCTCGAGGACGAAACGCTCGAAAAACCACGTGACATGAGCGAGGTGCCACTTCGTCGGGCTCACGTCCGGCATGGATTGCACGACGGTATCTTCGGGCTCGAGCGTGCGGCACAGGTCGAGCGTCGTTGCCCGTACGCGGCCGTAATACTCGAGCAATGAATCTTGCGGATTGGCGACCATCGTTTCTTTACCGAAGTGGCAGTTCCGTTTTCTTTAATACCGTACGAATAGCGACGCTGGAGTTGACGCGGGCGACGCCCGGCAAGCGAGTGAGCGCTTCCTTATGCAGGCGCTCGAAGTCCGCCATGTCGGCGACCACGACACGCAGCAGGTAGTCGAACTCTCCGGTCATAAGGTAACACTCCATCACTTCGGGAATGTTACGAACCGCCTCTTCGAACGCGGCCAGTTCGCTTTGCTCCTCCCGGTGCAGCCCGATATGCACGAGCACATTGCCCGGCAGGCCGGCTTCAGACTGGCTGACCATCGCGACGTAGCGCTCGATCATGCCGCCCTCTTCGAGGGCGCGAACGCGCCGCAAACAGGCAGACTCAGAGAGATTGACCAGTTCGGCGAGGTGTTTATTACTGATGCGGCCGTCGCGCTGCAGGGCTTTGACGATCAGTTTGTCGTATCGGTCGGAAATCATGGCAGAATATTGTGACAAACTAAGGAATAACAGCAGAATATGCCATAAAAAGGTCGAATCCTCACCGAAATTGCAAGCATATGGCGTCAATAGAGGGGTATCGTGTCGCCAAGCACGTGAGCGACGGGAGAGAACTCATGAAAATCGGGGTACCCAAAGAAATCAAAACACTCGAGTTTCGTGTCGGCATGACGCCGGCCGGAGTCCGCGAACTCGTGCACGATGGCCATGACATTGTTGTCGAGACCAATGCCGGACTGGGCATCGGCATGTTCGATGAAGATTACGAAAGGGCAGGCGCCACGGTTCTTGACTCAGCGGAAGAGGTATTCGCTGCGGCCGAGATGATAGTCAAGGTCAAAGAGCCGCAACTAAACGAATGCGCGATGCTGCGCGACGACCAGGTGTTGTTCACTTACCTGCATCTTGCGGCGGATCCGGATCAGACCAGGGCGCTCGTGGAATCGGGCACCACCGCGATCGCCTACGAGACGGTGACTGCAGACGACGGCTCGTTGCCACTGCTGACGCCAATGTCGGAAGTTGCCGGCCGGCTGTCGATTCAGTCCGGCGCCTATCATTTGCAAAAAGCCAACGGCGGCCGCGGTGTATTGCTCGGCGGCGTTCCGGGCGTATCGCCGGCGAAGGTTGTCATCATCGGCGGCGGGGTGTCCGGGGCGAATGCCGCGGACATGGCGATTGGGCTCGGTGCTGACGTGACGATTCTGGATCGATCGCTACCACGTCTGCGCGAGCTCGACGATATCTGGGGCGGCCGCGTACGTACGGTGTACTCGACCAAGCACGACATCGACCGCCAGGTCAAAGACGCAGATCTCGTCGTGGGCGCCGTTCTCGTGGCCGGTGCTGCCGCGCCAAAGCTCGTTTCGGCACAAAATGTTAAAGACATGCATACCGGTGCGGTCATAGTCGACATATCAATTGACCAGGGCGGCTGTTTCGAAACCAGCCGGCCAACGACACATGCAGAACCAACCTACGTCGTGGACGGTGTCGTGCACTACTGCGTGACCAATATGCCGGGCGCGGTGCCGCGCACGAGCACGTTCGCATTGACCAACGCAACATTACCATTCGTCAAAGCGCTGGCGAATCTGGGTTGGCGGGAAGCGCTGATACGCGATCCGCATCTGGCAAACGGCCTGAACGTGCACGCAGGTCACGTTAACCACGAGGCCGTTGCGCACGATCTGGGCTATGAATATCTGTCCGCGAACGATGCGGTAAGAGCAGCCTGATCCACCGCGTGGCGACTAGACGCCTGTGTCCTTGTTGGCGCCGGGTCGCAGTGAAATTTCGCCGGCGTCCCGGACGCGAATGGCTGGACGGAAGGCGCCGATGTCGAGCTTGGCTTCGAGCTCGTACCTGAAGCTGTCCCTGTCGTTGCGCATCAGGTCGGTAATTAGCCGTATGCCCGCAAACAGATTCGCGGATGCGGTCAGATTGAACTCGCCCTCGCCGTAGGCGTCGATCACCGGCAGCTCGTTACCGACGCCTTTGATGATCTCGTGGCCCTCGAGGCTAACGGTGTAAGAAACGCCCACTAGCTCCAGCGGTTCGCGATTGGGGTTGATCACGCGCAGGCCAATGGCAAAGGACGGCATTCCTCCCTCCGACGGCAGCGCCCGGAACGAACTGACGGTGACAGTAGGGGTTTCATAGCCTGGCCGGAGGCCGGCGCAACCCTGAAGCACGACTGCCAGCAAGATGAGTAGCATTGCTCTGAAGTTCATAATGATATTGACGCTCGCTTGAGTGACACGCAGTTCAGCAGCTTAGTTGCCTTGGTGGAGCAGAACAATACTACGGCCGATACCAGATCGGCGACGACCACGCCATTTCCTGGATCACCTTCGGCACATCAGAGTCCTCGCCACAGACGGCCGGGCGATCGGCTGCCGCGATCTTCAGGCAGTCGAGCAGGCTCCAGCGGGGGCTGGGATTCTCGACGGCGCGCAGGTAGTAAAACGCAGGCTGTGCCGCATCGAAATCGGGATCCTCGAACACGGTGCAGAGTTCCTCGTGGCCGGCGCCGAAGCGCTCGCCGGTCGACACGTCGACGCCGGCATCGCTGTCGGCCGTCCCGGCGACTTCATACACCTTGTAGCGTTTGCGGTTCTCGTCATCCAGCCAGCCTTTGATGACCTGCAGCCGCTGCAGCGGCGCCGACTCGACGGTATCCGCGCGGGCCATAGCCAGAAACACTGGCGCCGCGCCGTCCGGCCGCGGGCCGAAATCGCCGCCCATCGGCACGCCGCCGGCGTAGGCCTGCTCGAGGCGGTCACCGGCATCACAAAGTTGCGGCGCATAGTCCCAGCCGCCGAAGAACCGCGGCTCGATGCGAGGACCGGTGGTGCCGAAAACCTCCCTGCGTTCGAGCGCCTCGAAAATGGCGTCGCGGGAATTCTCGACGGCCCAAACGCCTGCGAGGCCACCCGGATTGCCCTCGATGCCGCTCGTCAGCAAACCAGGCTGGAGCCGTTCCTCGGGCGTCGCTTCTTTCGAGACGTGCCCGCCCCAGTTCTGCTCGTCCGTCGCGCCGGGCGTCGAGGCATGCGTATCGGTGCTGCCGATGACGCCGAGCTTCGCGGAATTGACGCCGAGCTCGTGCTCATCCTCGAGGCCGGTCAGCAGGTTCGAGCGCAGGAAATCCGTCTCGTCGACGCAGCCCCCGCCGAGCATGCCGTCGCCGCCGGTTTCGTCGCCGCATTCTTCCGTTGTTACCACGATGTACTCGGTCTGTAACTGGCCGTCGTGCATACCGATACGAGCCGTCGACCGCGTCTGGCCAAAGTGCCGCACCGCTTCGACGTTGCATAGCTCATCCGGCTCGCCGTAGATCGTGGCGAGCCCGTTGATGCACTCCGAATTGCCCTTGTGCTGGAAGATCTCGATGACCGGTTCGTGGGCGAGACGCGCTTCGGCATGTGCACGCTTGTCTGCCGTGCCGGCATCGTTCCCGTGGTCGTGATGGCCGCCGAGGGGCCGGAACATGCGTCCGTTGGAGAGGTTGCTGTTGTGAGGGATGGTGACCCAGGAACATCCATCGGACTCCGGGCAGCTCTGCTGCAGCTCGTCCCAGAGCAGCCTATCGTTGGGCGCTTCGATATAGCTGACCGGCACCGCAGGCACCACGCTGTTGCGGAAGATGACATTGCGGTGGATGTTCGAGAGTCCCGGCGTGCCCGTGTACTCGTAGCCGATGAAGCTCGTGAATTCACAGCTTGCGCTGCGATCGTAGGCTGCCTCGGCTGCGGCAATCATCTCCTGCCACGGGCCCTCTGCCCACTCGCGGCACAGTGAACCATCCTTTTCGCAAAGCATCGCGAGCCGCTCCGGTTTTTCGAGGTTGACGATCGTACCCAGCATCAGCATGCCCTGTCGCTCGCTGCTGCGGTATTGCTCGCAGAATTCGCCGTCGTACTTCGGCGATCCCGGCGTGCGGCACAGCGCGCGCTCACCGAGGAATTCACCATGATCGGTGATCGACACAAAATCGAGCGGCCGATCGAGCGCAACCGTGCCGACAGGGTTGCCGTCATCGTCGAGCGGAAAGAACGGGATCGCCTCACCTTTGGCGAAGCGGTGCGCATGATCCGGATAGGTCTCGAGGCTGTTGGCGGCAGCGTCGAACGAATACGCGCTGTGAACATGAAGGTCACCGAACAGAGCGCGGCGCGTGCCGCGGTAGTCGGTGCAGGGCTCACGGTCTTCCGTGTAGTCAACGAGCCGCGTATCGGCACTGTCCGGCTCGGGGCCTGCACAACCGAGTGCCGCCACTATAAGCGTGATAAGCAAACCTGATCTGAAATTCACCGTGACCCCGAACCCTGCTTGAACATTAAACGAAACAGCAGCTTAGTCGCCATAACGGGCCAGCACAATCCAGAGTTCGGCTGCTTCTTGACTCAGCCGGCGGTCGCCGGTCTAATACCCCGCTCTCTGTATGGGCCCGCCCCGGCGGGCGATCGGCGCGGGCAATGTGGCAAGTTCGCACGGCGACAGGGTAGGCAAAGACTGAGAATTCGTTTTCGGTCGGATAGATCAGCCAGACGATGGCCAGGTAGCTCAGTTGGTAGAGCAGCGGACTGAAAATCCGCGTGTCGGTGGTTCGATTCCGCCCCTGGCCACCAAATATCCTCCCCAGGTTCAAAGTCTTATCAAATCACTTCAGATCCAACAAAAATGCCAGTGTGTCAGAATTGTGCCATTACGTCGGTGAGTCCACTTGGTCTCAAATTCGTGGACTGGAATTCAGAACCTCAGTGATTGGTGGCGACACGAACAAGATGGCCCTCTCCGCTGGTGTTCCCTAGCGAGTGCATGGGGCAACACGTGTCCGAAGCGAGGATTCTCGCAAATGCGTTTTTTGCCCAAATGTGGTAGAAAAAGACATCAATGAAGCGGGGTCGGCACCACCGAGAAATTCCAGAAGCATCACGGATCCAAGTCGGCCAGAATCGCATTGAGTCGTGACAGCTCAGCAGGTTGTTTGCTGTATGTCGTAAATGAGCTGCATAACAAGAAAAATACGAAGGACAGCCACATGAATCTAAGAAACTCTCGAGCGCCGTGTCTTTTTGTGTGCATCCTCGCGACACTGTCTACACTTGCCGCGTGCTCAAAAAAGCCTGACCTGAATCTTCCACCAGGTCCCAAGAGACCCTACTTCGCGTATGAATCTCAAACTCCGCAGTGCCAATGCGTTGCTGCGGATCGAGTTACTCTTGTTAATCCAAATTCGTCCGTACTGACGGTTACATATGTCGTCGATGTCACTGACACGTCTGGAGGCGGCGATCCGATACCAAGGAAAACGACGGTCGACGTTCCGCGGAACAACGGCGCTGTACAAGTAGCGTGCACTCGAGGAGATCCGGATATCGGTGCCCCGAAAAACTGCCAATTTCATTACGATCGTTTTCGGGTTACTCAATATACGGCCAAAAGTATGGCGCTTTCTGATTTGAGTGAAATATCGCTTTCTACCGATAACGGAAGCCGGCAACGAATAGACGCATGTGCGGCGGCATGCTCGTCCCGACGTGATTGCATTATTCTCGGCGACGCAGCTCGCGCCCTTTCTGAGCCATTATTGTCTCTATACGACCAGTCCAAGAACGCTGGGAAAGAACGTATCGCAAACGAAGACTTACTCGCGGCATACGGATTCAATGATCGCAATGAGGAGTGCGACCGGGACGATACCCAGCTTATAGACAACGTTTTCAAGAATAAGTCCAGAGATGGAAAGGAATGTGCAGTTTCCCTATTTGACGCCGCAATCGCAGTTGGACATGCGGCTCCTCTAGACGCGCTTGGAATGGCAAATATGCACTTGGGCATTCCGGTTGAGGTAGTAGGTGAGGCAAAAAACATAGGGGGAATGCGCCACGGAGTATTTTCCGAGGATGTGACAACCCCCTCTGTAATCTTCACCGGGACCGCCGCAGAAACCTTGAATTCCTTCTACGGGGGGACGATTCAGACTATGGGCACACGGGATGACCGTTTCCTCTTGTCTATGCAAGGGGGCGGCTGTATTAGTTTTCCGAAACCGTGATCTCAAAACATACGCTCATCCCTGTTTTTTTGTGGGTGTTTGTGTCGTGGTCATTCGGTACGGAATCCGACGCAAATGCAGAAGAAACCGACCCTTGGCCCGAGCAGTTTGTAATCGCACCGTTTGCGTCTGAAATTGCACAAACTCGTCTTCGGGAAGAGTGGAATTTTGACCCGCAAACTATTTCGACTCTAGAGAGCGTCGAGAAGATGTTCTGGGATGTTGATCCTGTGCAGGGATGTCCGTTCGAAGGCGTCGAGAATTGTAGCGGTCGCCCGTATGTCGCAGTCACAAGAGGATATATCTTCTCGGGAGATAAGACTTCAGCTGACCTTAATCGGACCGCACGAGCACTCAGTTATCCGGGTTGTGATTATCTTAATGTCGGCTCATCCCTCCTCAACATAGACAGTGCTTCGATCCAGTGGGGAGGTAACTGGAGTGGGGCCGATCAGAGCTGTGGCCGATGGCCTTGGGGAAGCAAGTATTCTTACAAGAATTCTTGGGCAGAAGGATATTGGCGATTACGAATGATATTGAAAAAGTTCGATGCGGACGAGGACGGCCCGCCCTTCTTTTGTTTTGATGCCGACTACGAGCACCGCGTAACTGATTCCAAGGGTTTTCTTGGTCTGTGGGATCCGGATACTTTCCTCGGTGGAATCATTGATGATGTACTTTTTCGCGGCGATTTAGGTCCAGGCAAGCTAGCTTTCAATCTGCTTGGATCAAAGACCACAGATGAGCTGATGAAAGAACTCAAGCGAACAATTCATCGCGACATTAGCCGAGTAAGGAAAGCCTTATTGGCGGCACAGGCAGGAACAGCCAAGCAGTTCGGCCTGTTGAATCGAACCTTCGACAATTACGAAGGACGCTACGAATTTGTATTAGATGAAATCTATATGGAGAAGAATGATACGGGTGCTTTTTCATTTTTCGTTACCGAAAAGTTTTTCATGGAGAACCCGAGAGGCGAAGCTAATATAGCATTCGGTAATGCGGAGAACATGCGTCAGATTATTCAGGGCTTTTCTGATAAAGAGGAGATTCGAACTGTCGAGTACGGCGATTCGCTATGGAAGATTGCGAGCGATGTGTACGGTCATGGCGAGTTCTATCATTTGCTTATTCACACTAATCCGGTGCTGGATGACCATGTCTATTTGCAGCCAGGTCAGCAGATAAAGATACGACCATTGGTTGACTTCTCCGGGCTTGTGGCAGACGGTCGATTGATCTTGCCGGGTGGCACGGTTTGGGATATGTATACGACGAGATTTGGCACAAGTAGATGGAACTCTGATTCGATTGGTTTACCGCCTGGCAACTCTAGTCCGGACTTAATCTTTCCGCTTCAAGTTCTAGAATGGCCAAGCCATGCGCCAACAAGAGAGATGGGTCGAGAATCAGACGAGATTCCGAGAGATCCTTTGGAGGGTCGATGCAAGAAAGCGCTCGGACATTAGATGCACGAAATTTGGACCAAAAGACTATTTCGCTGCAGACAATTCGCATCTTGGTAAGCGTCATTTGTCTTTTTGGCATATCCCAAGTACTTGTCGGATGTGATTCCGACTCCCCCGTCAAATCGACAGACTCGACGCGGCTAACAAACGAGGTCGTTGATCGTTTCGTTGCGACGATGGATGAGCTATCCGACCAGCAAGACGCATTTGTAACCATCGGTGACTCGCACGATCATGCGATAACTACTGAAGGAGCTTTCGCCACGTTGGTGAATAGACTTAATTCCGCTCAGACAGATATTCTCTCAAGAATCATATTGGACCATGACTTCCCTAACCTAACCACTTGGGCGAAAACAGGCGATCGGCTAGTGATTGCGGTTTTGCTAGTTCAGGAGGAAATAGCCGTCGATGCGCTCGATCTTGATTTCAGTGACGAGGAGTTGGCAGTCGTCCGACGAAACATCGCGGTTCTTAAACGTCAATTCGGTATGTCCGCACAGTTCTAAGTCCCCTTACGTTCGAATTTTCTTACAACAACATGTCGATTCTTTTCGCCGCTTCAGATAATTGATCGGCTGCAAGATGTGCGTAGCGTAAAACGGTCTTATAGGTCTTCCAGCCACCAAGCTCCATGAGCTCGTGCAGTGGGGTGCCGGCTTGGACGTGCCAAGATGCCCAGGTGTGGCGAAGGTCGTGCCACGTGAAGTCCTCAATGCCAGCCCGGACTAGGGCCGCATACCAGGCCTTCGTGCTTGTTTGTTTGACAGGATGTCCCTGGTAGACAAACACGAATTCGTCGTGAACGCCTTTCTGTTCCATTAGCACGGCTTGCGCATCCGAGTTCAACGGAATAGGAATTGCTTTGCCGGTCTTGGAATCTCGTGCGTCGACCCACGCGCGCGCACCAGCAAGATCGATTTGCTGCCACCGCAACTGGGTAACATTCCGTCGGCGTAATCCGGTGGCCAATGCGAATCTCGCCATTGCTGCCAGGTGCGACGGTAGCTCCGCGATTAGCGTTCGTGCCTCCTCCCGAGTAATCCAACGAACCCGGCCTTCAGGCTCTTTAAAGAGCTTTACCCTAGGAGCTTTATCGGTCCACTCCCACTCATATGCAGCGCATCGGAGGACTGCTCGAATCAAAGCAAGGTAGCGATTGGCCGTCGCCGGCGTAACTTCTTGTCGCTTCACTTTCGCGATGCGATCGATCAAGTCCCGATTTATCTCGTCAAGATACAGGTGGCCTAGATGTGAATGAAGCCACCGGAATTTCTCCTCGTCGTGCTTCAAATCGGCCTTGCCCTTTTTTTCCGATAGCCATCTGAGTACGGCCTGTTGCCAAGTTCGCCTAGGCTTCTCGCCGAGTCGATAAACTCGCCAGAGTTCGGCTGCTAGTCGGTCGTGGTACTCCTGCGCAGCTTTTCTGTCACGAGTCCTAGCCGAGCGGCGTATTCGCGTGCCGTTGGGTGCGGAGATATCAACCCACCAGATCTCTCCGCGCTTGTAGACGGACACTCGAGATTACTCCGGAAGGAGGAGGCGCGCTGCGCGACCAGATCCGCTTCGGTCGTCAGATAGTCTTCGATATCCTTGTCGCGAATGACCCATTTTTTGGCGGGTTTTGCCGCCCGGATCACTCCCTGTTTTATTTTTAGTCGAAGCGCGCTGCTCGACATATGTAGAATCTCCGCGGCCTGTTGTAGGTCGTAGGTCTTCATTGCCAAATACCTCATTCCGAAAGATTGTCGCCGTGCGCGCCATTTGGCTGGCCTGAATGGTCTCGGACCTATCCGTTCGCTCCAGCAGCCATCTTTGGTCAAGATCAACTCTGAGCGAGCAAGTTGTGAGAAGAACTGTCATCAAATACCCAGTAATTCACTGTGTTTGGGTCCAATCTATCGGTCCGGAACTGATTTACAACAAGCACAATTACCGGATTTGTAAGCTCTGTCTGAACAAGAAACCAACCAAGGGCGCCGGAACAGGCTGTCCATAGGTCGCGCTTCGCAAACGTTCTGAATCGTAACGGCGCAGGAAATCCTCAAAGGCAGTCTCCGGCTGTGGAACGTGGAATAATCGCTGCTGTTTATCTGCGAGTAACACTGTCAACGGCGACGCGCCGCAAGGCTGTGGCTGCTGCTCAAATACATAGTGGGTCACTTGGGCGTGAAGAATGTCGTGGGTGGTCGGCCACGGGACCACATCCCGAGCGGCAGGGACTATCAGCACGGCAGAATTCATACAGACATCAAGCACCGTCGCTCGGGCGACAATGCCATTCCATTCCGCAGTCTCCTCTGCTGAGAAATTGACATGCGAAACCCGGTCATTAGACGAATTAGGTACGACCGGTCGATTGAAGCCGTTGCATTTGATCATTTCCGACTCGCGCCGGCATTTCTACCAGGCTCGTCGAACCGGTGTCCGCACGAGCGACAAACGCGTTCACGACGCCATTTTCTGTAATGTCGTTCCCAGTAGTCCGCGTTGTAGGCAATGTTTCGGCCAGCATGAACGGCGAATGCGAGAACGCCGACGGCTACAGCTGGAACCCAGCCCTGCGTGCTCAGAGCTGAAGTAATCGAGCCCGCGTCTACAGGAACGCCGAAAGGAATCAGAGGAAGAAACAACCAGGTAGCACTACCGAGTCCCAACGCGGTTAGCAGAGGAACGCCGACCTCAGAGCGGCGACGAGGGGGTGCTATAGACTCGGCAAACCGCGATACTGATTCGTATCCGCCCGTTGTTCGGCGGACTGCCTGGTTGTAGGCAAGCTCGACGGTCTGCCAATTCCCACTACCGCACCTCGGGCATTGTCTACTCGGTATCCGATGCTGCTGGTCTCGTCTCATAGTGCTCTCCTACAAAAGGTGAAATAGCAGGAGAACACGAGAGCTGCGCCTGACAAGTTGTTGTGAGGCGTACAGGATCGAGCAAGGCACTGAGTGATTCTTCAAACGACCTGTCGTCTACAAGTCGCTGAAATGCGTAATGATAAATCTTGCCCTGTGAGACGAAAAACGAAATCCGATTAATAGACTGGAGGTGTCAATCTCATGAAAAGGAGAACCTCCATGTCAACGCTAAAGATATCTCTGATCTCCATTTTGGTCGCCTTCATCATTTACACGTGGCTAAAGCCGCCTAAGAGGCCTCGGCAACTTACCGGCGAGGAAATGATGGAGCGATGGGCGGGTAAGCCCCAACACCCATATCGTATCGTTCCGCCAGAGGAGATACTTCAACACCCCGTAGTCGCTGGGCTCGTCGAAGAGATTTACGTAGGCTTTCGCGAAACGGAAGAAGTCTTCAATAGAGACTTCAAGCCGATTATCCAGTCGGTTATCCGATATGCGCAGCTACTGCCGGCTTCTGAGCGGCATCATCATGCTTACCGATTGGGCTTACTGATCCACAGCCTAGACGTCTGCAGCCTCATGATGAGGCACCTCTGCGAGATGTCCCCGTATACACCACACCCGGGTCCGCCAGACGCCTATGAGCGGCTCGACTACTATCGTCACGCCCGAATCTGCATCGGCCTAATCGGCATCTGTCATGATCTGGCAAAAGTTGGGACGGACATTGAGGTACGTTTCTTGGATCGAAAGACCCTGAACACATCGGACCTCCCGGCCTACGACCCGCATGGAAAGGGCGGGCTTTATAGCGAGTCTCTGTATGACTACGCAATTCGCTGCTTCAAGGAAGAAGTCGTCGCCCGATATGAACCGTATCGCGTTATCTTCAAAAGGGGCAGGCAGATGAATGCCCATGATAGGGACACGTTCCAGGTGATGAACGCCATCCTTACGCACTCCGGCATTGCGATTCCCAATCACATCCGATCTGCATATCTATATCCGAACTCGGAATTCTTCCGCCGAACGCTGCTTCCGTTGCGTCAGGAGGCCGATAGAGAGTCGGTAGAGCGAGACCTCGAAATCAATCCCGTAGAGAGAGACGATGTCAGGATCGCCTGCTCGATGCTACTTGAATGTCTTGCAACACAAGGCCATCTTCGCGATCTGCGTGTTATCGAAAACTGCCGATTCTTAACGCTCGGAGCCCTCGAGCTCGCGCTACACGATCTTCCCGACTTTGAGGAGTTCGCATGTCTGCCAACGAAACCCCATGAGGCCGAGCGACTTCTCCACGAGCTCAAAGCGAACGGCTTGCACCGGGCTACTAATGGGCAAAGAAACTCTCCATATGCGTTTGACTCTTACGACGGAGAGTACGGCTTATTGCTGTCACCGCAGACCACGGCCGCCATTTTGTACTGGGAAACTTACAACGAGGCGGAGAAGCAGCCGACGACTTGCGGTGCAGGCGCGAGAGCCTCGGATCGCTCAGCAAAAGACCGCGGCGATGACCCTCAGTTCGGCGATGCTTCAGAGACTGGCGCTGAAGGTGCTGAGCCGCCGGCCCAACTAACTGCGGGATGCTTAAGAACCATTCCCGAAGCCCGAGCAAAGGATGCCGAGCTACAGCAGGCAAGTTCGGCGGCCCATAGCGCCACTGGGACGTCAGACGTTCTTCGTGAGTTTGCGACGACGTTGGAGAAGATGCCGGAGGCTGATCTGGCAGATCCTGCGCGGTTCAGTTTGGAGGCGAGCCATCTCGTCGTCGCCAAGAGTGAATGCGCCGCGATTCTGGATGCGCTTGGGCTAATAGAGCCGAGCGACCACAGAAGATTCATCCGAGAATCAGACTCCCGATATTCGGCCAGATGGACTGCCGTGGGGACGGACCTAGTGGAAAAGGTCATCTGTTCTCCCGACTATTCACAAGCGCTAATTGACAAGACGTCGACCAGCCGACTACTGGTATCCCAACGGAGCGGCTCAGCGAACTAACTCCGAATGCCAATAGATATGCGAGCTTTTGGAAAATGGGTGGCCAATAACTTTTATTGGCCACCCATACTTATTTCTGTTCTACGAAAGTAAGCGGCTGAACAGCAGGCGAGATTAGGGGGGATATCGTGTCGCGTCGAAAGCATCCAGCCAACAAGGCCAAGCTGAAGTCGCTGACGCCCTTCATCGAACAGGTCGAGCGCGACCTGAGGCGCATCGAGGCGGAGGTGAATTTGCTCAACAGAGATTATATGTCGGAAAGGGAATTATCCGCCGAGGCTTGTCCCAGGACACGTCGTCACTCAGGCCTCTACATAAGGTTCGAAAAGCGATACAGCCAAAACGGGGATTTCCCGCTCGGCTCAGTTACGTGGCGGGTTGGCAATGTTCGGTACAACTCGAAACTAAAGAAAGGCAGACTGCGGCACCAGCCACCACGGACGAAACGAGTGCGTGCCGGTGGCAGGAATTGTCACTACAGACGGGCGGACTTGCGAGCCGCGATGCCTTTTGCCCAACCGTGGGAAGTAGATCTGACTCTCAAATATGAGAAAGAGGCCAGGAAATTACGAGAATTTTGCCTCTATCTCCGACGGGTCGCCGAAGTGGTCACGTGGTACCCGCCAATACCGACGATTCCCGGTGTCGCCGACAAACCTTGAGTCACGGGATCCATATCACAGAGTTCGCATCGCCGTAAGCTGTTGTCTTACCGTTTAGATGTTCGATGCCAATCCATGCGCACACCAGCGCATCGAGAGCATCCTCGTATCGTTTCAGCTGGCTTGGTCCGGCGATTTCCGACACGGTTGGGAGTACGAAAGGAAGTGCCCCTAACTTAGATTCGAGTGGATGATAGATGGACCGCAGTTCACCAACTAGGCGCTCTAACCGCAATTGAATCGGAGCCCCTTTCCAGTAGCGAGTTGAATTCGCCACCTTATACGGGATTCGGAAATCGCGACCGAGAAGTGTCAGAAGCGCTGGGTGCGGATAGACCTCAATCGCCCGAAAACTATGGAGAGGCGTGGGTGGCAGTGTCTCGAGCATGTACCCTGCATCTTTCAGTTGCCGCCCAAGGGCTTCACTAACGGGGCCAGGGCGCGTTGCAGAAGGCGAGTGTGTGGAACAGCCCTTCGATCCATACGCCTTAGACACGGCCTTGTCTGATGCACGTCGGGACGTGATCGGTGTCTTGGCCAGTGGGATATCCAGGGCGATCAGGTCAACGATGCCCGCTCCCAGCCTTCTCGCGGCAGAGAGAAGTCGCGCGATGTCGGGCTCGCTGCCGCGCAGTTGCCTCGCGCCCCAGTCGACTCGGATCCCATCACCGGCCTGAACAAACTGCTCGTAGCTGGGCGCGACGCACAATACCCGTGAATGTGTGCCGTCTATTTGGGCGAGTGCGACGCCACTCGGTTCTCCCTCGGTCCACGCCGCGTCAATTCCAAGTACAAAAGGCATTCGAATCTCGGTTTAGAATGCGATTTCGGCAAACGATTCAAATCGAGCCTTGAGTCTATCCGGATCGGGCCGTTCCCGAACGCTACGAGGCACGATCAATTCGGTTTGATCGATTGCCTGCAGTCCGGCTTTGAGCATGGGGCCGTCGTTCTCGCGCATGATCTCGGGGCGGACGACGATTCGATAGTCTGGTCTGATACCAAAGTAGTCTCGGTCAAATGCAGCGTGATGAATCTTGCACAACGACAAACCATTGCTGACTATCGGCTCGCCTTGATCATCAGCGTCCGGCGTTATGTGCGCGGCATCCAGTAAATCAGCGTGATGCAAGCGGCAGATCGAGCAACGCTCGCGGTAGGCCTTTAAGACACGGTCCCGAAAGCTTCTCTGATGCATGCGTTGACGAACAAGGCGGGTGACATACTGACGCCGCACGCCATCGTCGGTATCGTCACGCTCATAGCTCAGTTGCGTGACATCGTCTGCCGCGACCGTGAAAGTGAGTTTCTCCGGTGCATCACCAACAATGAACACCGGATAGATGGCCAGGTATTGGCCGGGTACGGTGCTGTAGAAGTAGATCAATGGAATTCGGTCTCGCATGGCGTCGCGTAGGCGCCGATTTTCGTGATGTTCTGGGTCCCTGCCACGATAGCTGTACAACAGATAGTCACCACTCGGGTCGAAGGAATCGGAGTACGGCCCCTTTGTGGTGGTTGTAATGGAAAGTGGGAAATATTGAATTTGGTTCGGCTTGAAAATGCCCTGCGGACCGACCAGCTTCACGTAGTCACCTTTGTACGGAAAGCCTTGCGCCAGCATGTCGCGTGAGAAGGTCTCGTTACCCTGCATCGCTTGTTCTTTCAGCCACTCAAAGGCTGCGTTCCGGCAGGTTGCACTGGCGTGGTCTTCCATTGCGAGCCATTCTGATTCCTGGTTTCTTGAGAAGTCTATCAGGTGAAAAGTCTCATACTTTCAGTTGTCTAGAGACGATCTAAAGCCAGTGCGATTGATTAAGAAACGAAAAAGCAATATCCTTTCTTAAGACGGAACCTAAAGAAAGGATCCTTTCCTAGTGGCAGCTGCTACGAAAGCTTCGGATCGGATAGGCACGTACCGTATCTCCACAGCCGGTGGTGAGGAGGTTCGGGCATACGTGCCGCCGCCGCTGCCGCCGAAACCTGCGGTCGACCTGGGCCCGTTCTATAGTCAAATCGAGGCAGCCAATCGTGCTATCGGGCACCTCGACGGCGTCACGTCGATTCTCCCTGATACGCCGTTGTTCCTCTATATGTACGTCCGCAAGGAGGCTTTGCTGTCATCGCAGATCGAGGGCACTCAGTCGTCACTGTCCGATCTGCTGCTCTATGAAAGCAACGCCAAGCCGAGTGTTCCTATAGATGACGTTCGAGAGGTCTCGAACTACGTGGCCGCTATGGATCTAGGAATGCGCCGCATAAAGGGCGGGCTACCGATATCCAACCGCTTGCTTAAAGAAATTCATGCCACCCTGCTGCGTAAGGGTCGCGGTAGTACCAAGGGCCCAGGCGAGTTTCGTCGTTCACAAAACTGGATTGGCGGAACACGTCCGGGTAATGCGCTTTACGTGCCTCCTCCACCGCAAGAGGTCACCCGTTGCATGAGTGATCTCGAGCGGTTTATCCATGAGCAGGCTAGGCCATTGCCGCTTCTGGTCCAGGCGGCGTTTGCACATGTTCAATTCGAGACTATTCATCCGTTCCTGGATGGTAACGGACGGTTAGGACGACTCTTAATAACACTGATGCTGCATGCTCAAGGAGCGTTGAAAGAACCTGTTCTTTATCTGAGTCTTTACCTTAAAACGCACCGTCAGACGTACTACGACCTACTTCAGCGCGTGCGAACCCATGGGGAATGGGAGGCATGGCTTACCTTTTTCTTGGAAGGCATCCAAGAAACATCACGCCAAGCGGCGGATACCGCCAAGGCGATTCTGAAGCTTTTCGAAAAGGATCGAAAAGCAATCGAAGGACTAGGTCGGCCGGCCGGATCAGCCCTCCAGATTCATCAATACATCCAGGGTAAACCGTACATATCGGTTACAGAAGCAGCCAAGGCGCTGCCGCTTTCGGTGCCGACAATTCGCAAGTCGATTGATCATCTCGTTGATTTGAGGATCTTGTCCGAGATGACAGGCAAGCGTCGAGGCAAAATCTTCGTCTATCGTGAGTACATGGAAAGACTCAGCCAGGGTACGGAGCCAATTCACTGATCGCGGGAAAAGCCGAGTCTATGGAATTCACAACAGCCCAACAGGAAGCAATCGACCACGTAGATGGAAACCTCCAGCTCATCGCCTGCGCTGGTTCAGGGAAGACAGAGGTTGTTGCGCGCCGCGTCGTGACCTTGCTTCGACCTGCCGAGAAGAGCGGAGGAGGCTGTGCTCCCCAAAACATCGTTGCCTTCACATTTACTGATAAGGCGGCTGCCGAACTGAAAGAGCGTATCTACGACCGGTGTAGGGAAGAGTTCGGCGAAATGATAGGTTTGGCCGAGATGTATATCGGTACTATTCACGGCTTCTGTCTAAGTCTCCTACAGGAAGAGGTACCTGAATATCTCAAGTACGAGGTGCTGAACGAGGTTCAGCAGGCTCTATTCGTCGACAGGCATTCGAGAGCGTCCGGACTCACGCAGAGCGAAACCATAAATGGCGTAAAGCTAAAGCGGTATATCGATACTCGGAATTACATAGGCGCCCATTCCATATTGCGCGAGGACGAGATCGCCGACCCGTCCAAATTGGTTGGAAACACGGTGGCGGAGAATTTGCCCGTCTATGAGGCGCTCCTACACCAGAAAGGCTATCTAGATTATTCGAGTATTCTAAAAGAGGCGGCTGTCCAGCTGGAGAACAATGCGGCGTTACGCCAGCGTCTGGCACAGCGGGTACGCCATATCATTGTCGACGAGTATCAGGATGTGAATCCCGTTCAGGAGGAGGTGGTACGAATCCTTCACGAACTCGGTGCTAGCGTTTGCGTAGTTGGCGACGACGACCAGACACTTTATCAGTGGCGTGGCAGCGACGTTCAAAACATCCTAGGGTTTGCCGACCGCTATCCAGATGTCACACCAGTGCGCATGGAAGAGAACTTCCGATCGAGCGAAGGAATCATCGCGATCGCCCACCAGTTTGTAAGGCAGATCGTTCGGCGGCTCGACAAGGAGATGAAGGCGACGGGCGCGCAGGACTATGAGAAAGGTGACATTGTCGCACTGCCTTTCGAAGGGCCCGAGGGTGTATTCCGGTCACATGGTTTACACCTTATTCCGGACAGATGGTTAACACCTTGTCCGGTACGAACGGATCAGGACCGGGCTCGACCCGGTCCTGTTCTTTATCGAAGAAGCCCAGATCATACTC
>Ga0224497_10000849_pt1 | contig 20319 bp, 16 predicted proteins | sample SF_Jul11_sed_USG_4_FD_167970 | JGI IMG/M metagenome (GOLD analysis project Ga0224497, IMG submission 167970) | Sediment microbial communities from San Francisco Bay, California, United States - SF_Jul11_sed_USGS_13 | ecosystem: Environmental > Aquatic > Marine > Sediment | place: USA... | reverse complement strand
AGGACCAGAAACCGTTTGTATGGACGAAGTCCGCAGAGGAAATTTTGGTGAAAGTCGGGCGGGCACGCCAAGCCCTCGCATATCAACAGGCAATTTAATACACTACACTAGAGTCAGCCGAATTTGTCAGTAGTTTTTAGATGTCCCCTTTAGACAGATACGTACGAGGCAAAACGACTGATTTCAGCCTTACATATTTATGGGACACATTCGTATACTATTTCCGCATTGCCTTGTCTAAGAAGCTTGCATAGGTCTCACGTATGAGAAACAACATAGAATCGCAAGGAAAGGTATTCCTCTATTGCCAATGAGGCTGGTGAAGTGACATTGAAGAGCTCGTTCGATATTCCTTGTAGAATCTTTCCAGGTCAATAGTCTGGCACCAGAGTAAATCTCAACATTACTTGTAACGCCTAATCGATTTCATGTAATGGACAATTCAGCGGAAGGGCAGGCAAAGAGGAACTGGCATGAAGAATTTGTTGAAGCTGCCTTAGAGGCCTTACAAACAGATGCGAACGGTTTATCTCACGAAGAAGCTACTGCACGTCTTGAAATATACGGTCCGAACCGGCTGCCGGAACCCGCAAAGCGAAGTGCGCTGATCCGCTTCCTCCTGCATTTTCACAACATACTAATCTACGTGCTTCTTGGTTCCGCCGCCATAACGGCGGCGCTGGGGCATCTGGCCGATACGCTGGTGATACTGGCTGTTGTTTGTGCCAATGCGGCTATCGGCTTTGTACAGGAAGGCAAGGCGGAAAAGGCGATGGATGCCATCCGCCGGATGCTTGCCCTCAAGGCATCGGTTTTGCGTGCCGGAACACGCAGCGCGGTTGAAGGCAAAACACTGGTGCCCGGAGACATCGTGCTGCTTGAGGCAGGTGATAAAGTGTCGGCTGACCTTCGGCTGCTTAGAACGAACGGTCTTCAGGTTCAGGAGGCCATACTCACCGGCGAATCCGTCCCCGTCGAAAAGCACACGCGGCCTGTTGCTGAGACCGCGCCTCTCGGCGACAGAGGATGTATGGTATACAGCGGGACCCTCGTGACCAGTGGGCTAGGCCGAGGTGTCGTCGTCGCAACTGGAACGGAGACAGAAATCGGCCGTATCAGCGGCATGCTTTCCACCGTCGAGACCTTGACGACACCGTTGCTCAGGCAGATGAACGTATTTGCACGATGGCTGACCACCTGCATCTTGCTAATCGCTGCCGTGCTCCTGGTATTCGGATATTTTGTGGAGCATTTCGAATTCTCTGAAATGTTCATGGCCGTAGTTGGCCTGTCCGTCGCAGCCATTCCCGAAGGCCTGCCGGCGGTTCTCACCATTACGCTCGCTGTCGGCGTTCAGGTGATGGCACGGCGTAACGCTATTGTCCGGCGCATGCCCGCCATTGAGACGTTGGGCTCCGTCTCGGTGATCTGCACAGACAAGACCGGCACCCTGACCCGTAATGAAATGATGGTGGCGTCAGTGGTCACGCCATCTCATGTCTTCGCTCTGGAAGGCACGGGCTATGAGCCGCGAGGTGACATCAAGCTAAACGACAACGCCGTTAGTGCGCGGGAACACAGGATACTTGAGGAACTCGGCCGTTCAGCCACCCTTTGCAACGATGCATCTCTGCACGAGCGTGACAGCGTGTGGAGCGTAGAGGGCGATCCGATGGAAGGAGCCCTCCTTGCCCTGTCGTGCAAGGTGGGCATCGACACACGTAAGGAGCTCGCCACATGGACGCGCACTGACACAATACCGTTCGACGCGAAACACAGATTCATGGCAACTTTGAATCACGACCATGAAAACCGCGCCTTCGTATCCGTGAAAGGCGCGCCGGAACAGATTCTCTCAATGTGCCGCGAACAGCGGACCGTCACAGACGGAACCCACCCCATCGATCTGGATTACTGGCACAGTAAAGCTGAAAGCATAGCTGCACAGGGCCAGCGCGTGCTGGCGTTCGCAATGAAGCCAGTCCCCCCTGAGCATACGGTCCTTGAATTTTCAGATGTGCAAAACGGGTTGATACTGATCGGCCTTGTCGGACTCATCGACCTGCCACGCCCCGAAGCCGTAGCGGCTATCGCGGAATGTCACGGCGCAGGTATACGCATCAAAATGATCACGGGCGATCACAGGGGCACGGCTGCGGCAATCGGAAAACAGATCGGTCTGCAAAACCCGGACAAGGTTCTGACGGGCGCCGACCTCGACGGGATGGACGATTCTGCGTTGGCAGCTGCTGTTCTTGATACGGACATATTTGCCCGCACCAGTCCCGAACACAAACTTCGGCTCGTCATGGCGCTGCAGTCCCATGGAATGACTGTCGCAATGACCGGCGACGGAGTGAACGACGCGCCTGCCCTCAAGCGTGCCGACGCGGGGATCGCTATGGGTCTGAAAGGCAGTGAGGCTGCGAAAGAGGCCGCCGAGGTTGTCCTTGCAGACGATAACTTTGCCTCGATAGTAACTGCCGTTAGAGAAGGAAGAACTGTTTATGACAACATCAAGAAGGTAATAAGCTGGACGTTGCCGACCAACGCGGGCGAAGCCATGACCATCGTGGTGGCTTTGCTCTTTGGGATGACATTGCCGATCACGCCGATACAGATTCTCTGGATCAATCTGATCACGGCAATCACCCTTGGCATTGCGCTCGCATTCGAGCCGACAGAAGCCAACACCATGCGTCACCCGCCGCACCCTCGGAACGAACCGCTTCTGACCGGTGAACTGGCATGGCACATCGTTCTTGTGTCAGTCCTGTTCCTCTGCGGTGTTTTCGGCATGTTTGTTTATGCGATCGATCGGGGCTATTCAGTCGATCTGGCGCGCACGATCGCTCTGAATACCCTGGTCGTAATGGAGATATTCCATCTTTTCTTCATCAGGAACATTTACGGCACCTCCCTGACATGGCAGGCGGCCCGCGGGACGAAGGTGGTCTGGATGACAGTGATTGCCGTAACAGTCGCGCAATTTGGCATAACCTATCTGACACCGCTGCAAACTCTATTTGCTACCGTGGCCGTACCGTTCTGGGACGGCGTGCTGATTGTCGGTGTCGGTGTGGTACTTTTCGCGATCATAGAAACTGAGAAGCAGCTGAGATTACGATTGCACCAAATACGCTCAGCATAAAGAAAAACGTTCCATAAAAGGGCAGAGTATAAAGACGCCACGCCTCCATCATTTATGAGACTCTTGGTTGCAAAAATAGGACAGCGCAGCACTGCCCTAATAGTGTACAGACTATGCCAAACGAAAACATAACCAATATTGGCGCAGGCTCAGTTTTTGATGATAGTTTTTCCAGTTCAGATGGTCGGATGACCTGGCAAAACGCAGTCAATTGGGCCGCCAGTATGACGGTGGGGGGCTTTACTGATTGGCATCTCCCCGTAACTGTTTTTCCTAATACAGGATGTTCATTCAGAACGAGGGAAGCATTAGGAATTAACTGCACACTTAGCGATATGGGACATCTTTATTATTCTGAACTTGGAAATTCTGTGGATAGTTTTCTACATACAGGTCCCTTTAAAAACCTTCAGGATTTTTTTATTGGTCTGGCACTCGATATGACTTTGCTCCAAATGCAGCTTACACCTTTTATTTTAGTAGCGGGTTGCAAGATGCTCATGGACTCGTCGGCCAATTTAATGCCTTAGCCGTCCGTGATGGTGATGTGCTTGCTGCCCCCATCCCCGAACCCTCCACCATGCTCTTGTTTGGGTCAGGGTTAGCCGGACTTGGATTGTGGCAGTATCGGAAGCGTGTGAAAGCCTAGCCTAGACCCATCAACACGGGTTGTTATACAGAGCCTCACATCGCAAGGTGTGGGGCTTTTTTGTTGAAGGTAACAACAAAAAACGACGGATAAAGTTAACTGGCTACCCTTCTCCTATACCGCACAACGACCTTATTGCCCTTGTCAGGCTTCATTGGATGGAGGAATACTATTTAGGCAGTGATTTGATGACCATACCCGTTATTGTGTCAAGGGAGATAAAGGTGGTTAGTAACCTCACAGTCAGCAAAAAACTTTTCCGCATCGGGTTCCTTTTAGGAATCGCAGGGATCGGGAGCGTGCTCGTACTTTCGGTAGCCTACCGTCTTTATAAAAGCAAGCCTATCTTTAGACCGGATTTTGACCGGGTGCAGTTCCTTGACACGTGGCAATCTGGCTGGTCCAACCGAGACACTTTGACACGTCTGGGAGGAGCTAGAAACTGTCTGTGGATTGCCGTGACCCAAGATGAACTGTGGATTAGTCCGCATTTCCCGTTTAATTTGTTGTTCATCCCTGAGGTGTTTCATTTGGATTTTCGGATTCCCGGCAGGGCAATTTTGGAGATGACGGAAAAGTCTTTAGAGGGAGAATCTCGTGGGATAATCCGATTTCGACATGCAACCGGCGAGGAGGACTCTTTTGAATTAACGGTTAAGGACTTGGAGCAATTCGGAAAGCTTTAAACGCCATTCGGCAGATTGGGGGAAAAGAAAAATGAATAAGAAACGGGAGCTTGTTACACTGAACGCCCAGGTATGGGAACGGATACATAATTGTATCTCATTCGCTAAGGGAAGCTGGCGCAGTGATGAGCAGAATAGTCTCCACGATCGGGTAATTGGTCGGACGATTTAGATAGCAACACAAATTAGGGATTCTTTTGAGTAAGAGCCTCACATCCTCGGGTGTGGGGCTTTTTTGTTTGTGAGAGAGGGTCTAGAAACACCACGACCCCTGCGGAGGGGAACTCAACAGGGGTCGTTATGCACTAATGCTTTGTCCAGCAACATCAGAAGGATCACGTCCAAACCAGGAAAAGCCTATGCTATGCGTTCATGAACGACCATCCCTCTAATGGGGAGGGTCCTGGTGTTGATCGAATGCAAAGATCCCTCTTCCGAGGAATAGCTCGAGCCTGCTCGATCTGGTTTTATCACGGTATGCATTCCAACGAAGCCAAATTACCAAGGGCAACAGTATAGACGAATCGCCTTCATGAGCCCCGGACACCCGACATCTCGTGTTCAGTTCGATTAGAAGAGGCGATAGTTTAGCAAGGGAGTTACCGTATGCATCCAGCCATTCACATCCTTTCACTCATGGGTATTATCAGCCTGACTCTAGGCAGTCTCACAGGATGCGGAGAAAAACGAGCTCAGGTCGTCACGGTTTCCGGAGCGCCAGGCCAAGAAGCGGCCCTGGTACCAATAGATGAGAACTTACAGGCCCGTGTCTCGGGTCTCAGTAATAAATTAGTCGATGAATCGGCGCTGTCGTCGCAGATTCCTGATGGCGAAGCGGTTTCAGCAGAACCCATCACCGAAGATGGGTCGTCAGTCTCTTCGCTGACCGGTTTCATGACCACGGGATTGACAGGCAATGACAATTCCCTCGTCCCCTTGGGTGAAGGGCAAGATGTTTCAGCCGGATTGCAGGATACACTTTCTGGAGAGGGCATTGAGCCCCTGCCAAATGCGTTGCAAATTGCCAAAGCGGAACCTTCAGATAGCCTGGAAGACCAAATGAACCGCCTGAAAAAAGAAGAACTCGCAGCCGCGGCGGCAGGCTTAGAGGATGTGTTCTTTCAATTCGACAGTTGGTCCCTTACCCCAGAAGGCCAAGAAACGCTGACACGCACTCTAAAGTGGTTCAAACAGACTCCCTCGTCGAATCTTATTATTGAAGGACATGCCGATCAACGGGGGACACAAGGCTACAACATGGTCTTGGCAAAAAAGCGGGCAGCTGCCGTACAAGATTATCTCTTGCAATTAGGTGTTTCCCCGTCGCGCTTGGCGATCATCTCCTACGGGAAAGATAAGCCTTTTTGTCAAGATGCCACAGAAGTATGCTACCAGCTGAACCGGCGAGGGCACTTTTTAGTTCAGCCCCCCCTGCATCCGTAACCCCTGCCAACCGCTCAATCTTCCACAAAATCAGACAGCACCACCGTAAGCCTCCTCGATAGTCTGGTCTCCTTGTCCGACCGCGCAACATCCGTCTCATCACAAACTTGGTTTTAGGCCGTGTTGTGAGAGCGTGGGAACCCTAAAGTGCAACCCCCCAGGCGGGGGTGTGCCCATTGGGGGTGGAGGGAGGTTACTTACTGGTTGGGGGGGTACTGGCTCCTTTGCGATTACAGGAAAACTTTAGGTTGCGTCTGGGTTGCGGGGTTGCGGACAGGTGACCCAGTTTGGGCTCTCCCTGTCCGCGTTACTGAAAGTGGAACTGCTTGAAAGGATTGAATTTATGGGGATCTATTGACGTTCGTCCTGCCACTCATAAGCCGCGGGCCGGGGGTTCGAGACCCTCCACCGCCACCATTTCCTTTTTACCTTTATCCTATTTGCAAATTTCGAGTTTGAAGAAGTCTCTCACCTTGTCCTGCTGAACGCCCCCAAGTCCTATATCAACAATTTGGAAGTACAAAAAGACCTCGCCATTTTTTCAGATTTTTCGAGAAGCTTGTTTTCGAAGCTGGCTCCATTGACAGAAATGGCATTAGCCCACAGGTACTTTTTGGGTTTTGTCACCAGGCGACTTAGCAGTTGAAGCTGAATAGGCCGCACTGGAGGCCGGGCGTTTATTGGGCAACTCGATGAGAAGGGTTGTCCCTTTATTAAGTTTACTGTGCACTTTTAGGCGTGCCCCAATCTCTTTAGCTCGAAGCGCCATGTTTCCTAATCCATGGCCTTGAGCTCCAACAAGATCAAACTCAAATCCTACTCCATTATCAGAAACCTCAAACACGATTTGGGTCTCCGTAACCCTTACCGAAACCTTTCCTTTTTTAGCGTGAGAATATTGCAAACTATTATGAATCGCTTCACGCAAAATATGTAAGAGCTCAGAACCCTGATCAAAAGAAATCGAATCCTCAATAGCTGTATCAACATGCACGGTAATAGGAAATGCCCCCTCTTTGCTTAATTCTTCCACGAGTGTTTTCAAAGCCACCTCAAATTTGGTTCCCAATAACACCCCGGCCTTCAGATCTTCCAAAAACACTTGCAGCATTTTTGACATTTCTGCAACTTGTTCAATGATGAAATTTGTGGGCTTCCCGACTTCCATGGCGATTTGCACTTGTCGCAAGGTTCGAGCAATACGATCATGGAATTGGCAAATGATGAGATTGCGTTCATCAATCACGGCCAACAATTCTTTGTTGCGTTGAAGAATATTCAAAATGGGGCCCAGCATGATGATGCCCCCTAACATTAATCCAGCCACCAGCAACCCTAGCATTTCCTTCACCACACTCAATGCGGCAGGATTCAATTCTACGAATTGAAGATAGAGTCCGAACGATTGTTGCATCGCCAGAACACTAACAGCCATCCCCAAGAGATTCCACGCCAACGGCTTTTCCGTTTCTCGCACCCGCCGAATCAAGACGGCAACCGTACACCAGTGCAACAAACAGGTCCCGATTAATATCCACCACGCGATTGGTTCACCACTCATTCAGCACTCCCCTTCCTCATACCATTTTGGCCTTTCTCTCTTCAGGCTAGGTTCCCCATAAGCATTTTGAATATCAGGATCCTAATCTTGAATATTATTTGGATTTTCCCAAGGCCTTTGGCGCAATCCAATGCAGTCCCATTTCTTCCTCAAACACCACAAAACTGAGATGAATCCCCACAGGATTCTTTCGTATCGTTTCCCTTGTCGGATATGTCCGCCGTCATCTTAAGATTCGCCCACTCATCAAAAACTGACATTGGTTAATTAGACTTCTTCTTCCAAGAGTCTTTGCCTCTGAAAGTTTTCCCTCAGACCTTCAAGATCCTCTAACCTCATGAATTTCAATAGTTTTTTCACACTCCATTTGAGGTATTTACCGGTTTCAGTCGACTCCTCCACACTTCAAGCATCGTTAAATGGAGTCTTCATGCGATTGATTGTATTTTTGATCTTGGGCGTGTTGCTGTGGGCCGGAACCGTCTCAATTAAATACTCACAACAACCCGTTGCAGTCACCGCTTCATCAGCTCCCACCTGCTCAGAGCAATCCTATGGTTATCGCCTGTTGGACTATCTCAAGGTGGGCACAATCACCCGAATTCATGACAATGGCCAAATTTTAACTATTGGACTCTCCTCACGATGGGAAGATCTAGAGATGAACACGCAGCAAGAAACCTATGCCACCATTGTCTGCTATGCACAATCACTGCATCGTCCGCTTCAGATCCTTATTTCCCAGGAAATGTAGAACTTTAGGAATGAGCGAGATATCGGTTGGATTTCTTAGGAGGGCTTTTGAGTCGCCGCAAGAGATTCTTGATAATATTCATTTAACATTTCAGCTCCCTTCTCATCCGTGAGAATAAGCTGTCGCTGATCAAAGGTATTGGCCCAGTAAAGATACCGAAAGGTGTTGGTGGTCCCTACCTCAATATGCATTTCCCTTCCTTTTTCTCCAGAAAACGTCGACTCTTGTTGAATGATTTTTCTGGGAAGCGCTTTATATACTTCTTCCGCTGAAGGAAAGTGATTTTCATAACCCGGAGTAGGCTCATTCCCGCAAACCGCACGAGACACTCCCCACCCATTTTTCAGGGATTCAGCAAAATCCGATTCCGTAAGGTGGCCGATGTTCTCAAACACCTGTGCAATAAGGCTTTTCTCCCTTTCACTGGCAAGCAACAGACCATAGAAGCCTGAAGCGGTTTCACACAATCCCCATGCCAGCGCTTCCTCCCAAACACCATAGCGAAAAGACCATGGTCCGAACGAAGCATGCTGCCCACGGACTATTTCCTGATCTTGGCTAGTTTCCAATTCTCTACTCATTCGTTCAGCAAGGTCGCCTACACATCGATAGAGAGTTTCCCCTTCGCCAACAAAAGGAGCTTCATTCCAGGGATAAGGTTGAGGTACCTGAAATCGTGAAAGCTCATACAAAGGCCCATCAATTCTTGATTCACCTAATTCGTGATACGAACAAGGGATAGGATCACAAATAGGAAAAAGATTTTTTGCACTCAGGGCACGTTGAAAAAAAATCCGTCGACCAAGATTCCAGGTTTTTTCAAAGCAAATGATTCGCCCATGAGGTGAGAGCACCTGAAGACAATACGCCAATCGACTGTTGAGTCCTGTCCGAGTTTCCAGGTCTTCTTGTTGCGATCGTTGATGCTCCCGCTCAAAGGTTCTCCAATCTCGGCTGGGCAACCCTGGTTCTCGCTCGGACTGTAGTAAGGCCTGCGTCGATAGAATGCAGTCAAAAATATCCCCAGCTTGAACATCCAATTTCTTACTCACCCGAAACTGCACATTACGAAGATGTCGCCTGTTTGCTTCTTCTTGAGCCATTTCAATTGACCGGGAAGAACGATCAATTCCCACAAATTGCAGGTCAGGATATTGTTGTGCGAACCAACAGGTCAAAATTCCTACACCACATCCAAAATCCAAAACATGCCTGGCAGAGGCAACCCTCGGCGAAAGACACAACCCGATTTGTCGGAAATAATCGAAACGTTGAGAATAGATAACCGCGAGAAGAGGCTGCTTGGCTAACAAATTATAAAATTGAATATCGACCTGCTCATTTTCACCTCCTTGCCGATGTTCAACCAACGACTGTAACAACTGAAGGTCTTGTGAAGACAACGTCCCACGCTGCCATTCGTAGTAGGCCACTTCATCATGAAATTCACGCAGCCCCCATGACTGCAAATAGCTGGTGAGCGTCGCATCCAAATCCTGGCGGGTTGTCCCTCCGTCTCCCATGACAAACGGCTTATGATAATTGGATTAGACGGACATGGTGGTGTGAGTTAAAACTTGGATGACAACATCATGGCATCTTGATAGGCCTGAGGAACAGGATGAGGCTGCTGGAGTTGTCCCGTCCCCATAACCATATATTTTTCCATGGTGAGTTTGGACAAGGTCAGAGGCCCACGCGAATGAAGTCGTCGACTATTAGTCCCAAGTTCAGGCCCAAGACCAAACTGTTCCCCCCCATGGAGCCGGGTAGACGCATTAATTAACACCGCACTGGAATCGACCTCCCGTGCGAATTGCATCGCAAAATCATAGTCTCGTGTCACAATCGTATCGGTATGACCCGGAGCATATTTGGCAATATGGTCCAAGGCTTCCTGCCGGTCTTTCACCACTTTAATATTCATCGTGAGAGATTGAAATTTTTTATCCCAGTCTTCGTCTAACGCATCCTTAATGCCTAAATGGCCAGTCATTTCTAAGACTCCCAACATCGACACCGTTTTGGGACAGCCATGTAACACCACCCGATACTCCTGAAGCAGGCGACGGGTTAATCCTGGCAATAAATGCCGAGAAACATCCCGGTGCACGAGAAGCGTATCCATCGCATTTGCCTCAGTGGGCGATTGGACCTTGGCATTCACCACAATGGTTTGGGCTAATGGAATATCGGCATTTTGATCAACATAGACATGGCATAACCCGCCATCAAACCCAATGACCGGAACCCGTGCATGCTCAACTATCCCATTTCGTAAACTAGCCCGACCGCGAGGAATCACCGCTTGAACATATTGGGTCTGTTTGGCGACTTCCAGGGCGGCCTCGGGTGCACCCCGGTCGATAAACACCAAACCACCCTCTGGAACCCCCTCTGTCATCGCGGCTTCCCGTAAACAATTGAATAAGGCTAGATTGGTCTGCAACCATTCCGCCCCCCCTCGATACACACATACATTATTGGTTTTGACGCACATGCCTAATGATTCAACAGTCATGATAGGACCCATGTCAGAAATGACACCCAACACCCCAATAGGAGCACGTACCGTGTGAACTTGTAAGCCGTCTGGTGTCATCCAAGCCTGGCTCATTTCTCCGACAGGATCAGGAAAGGCTAAGAAATCAAGTAAACGCTTGGCCATGTCTTCAATGGTCTCTTCCGTAATACGAATTCGTTCAACAGCCTCCCGATGAACTTGCTTATCCCCTTCCTTCGAAATCAATCCTACATCCCGTTCGTTGGCTTCGAGAATATCGGGTGCTTGAGAGATCAGTGCATCGGCCATGGCTTGTAAGGCCTGATTCTTCTTTTGAGGCGATAAACCGGCCATGGGACGAGCCCCAGTCTTGGCCAGTTTCAACAATCCATGTATATAGAGTTTTAAGGGAACCTCAACCATTTCCAATTCTCCTTTGAGCGAAATAAAAAAGAGTCAACCGGCATTGACTATAGCCATGAGGTCTCATAGAGTCAAAAGAAGATTTTCGCCTTTTTTCGCGCACATTTTTTCAGAATATCATGGGAGAAAAGGCGGTAGAAAAGACTGACTACCCCAGAGAAAAGTCAGAGATATTCGCTTGAATTGGTTTTTCCAGCTATGCTAAGGTTGCTCGGTTTAGGATATCGCATTAGAATTACGTAGAATTCATGAATGACTCTTCACTTGGAATAACCTGCCTGACTAGACAATCTCGCCTCGTTGTCTCCTGCCGGTCCCATTTGAACCAACATACGGCTTTACGGGTTTCAACAAAACATACAGTTTGGTGTTAATACATTTTTTCCTGAAAGGGGGTGGGAAGGTCCGCTATGGTCACGATTAAATCGTTATTGGAAGCTGGAGTTCATTTTGGGCATCAAACCAATCGGTGGAACCCAAAAATGAAACGCTATATTTTTGGTGAAAAAAACGGCATCTATATCATTGACTTGCAAATTACGTTGCAATGTTTCCAAAAGGCTTATGAATTTACACGAGATGCGGTCGCAGCAGGTGAATCAGTGCTATTCGTGGGGACTAAACGGCAAGCAATGAGCATCATTGAGGATGAAGCCAATCGTTGCGGCATGTTTTTTGTGAACCAACGGTGGCTGGGAGGCATGCTCACCAATTTTCAAACCCTTCGACGTAGTATTGCCCAACTCAAAAAACTCGAAGCCGCCGAGACAGACGGTACCTATGAGCGTCTCAAGAAAAAAGAAATTGTCAAAATGAAAAAGGAACAGGCCAAGTTAGAGAAATACCTCAGCGGTATTAAGGGCATGAAAGACATCCCAGGTTGCATTTATATTTTGGACACCAGGATACAACATATTACCGTCAAAGAGGCCAACCGATTAGGAATTCCCGTCATCGCCCTTGTTGACACAAACTGCGATCCGGAAGGCGTCGACTTTCCCATTCCAGGGAACGATGATGCGATTCGATCCCTTAAATTATTTACAGCTCAAATTGCTGATGCCTGTATTGAAGGAAACGAACTACGGCAAAAACGCCATGAAGCATCCGCTAATGGGGAAAGCGTCCTTCCCGAAACACCCGAATCAGGACCATCAGAGATTATGGCCTCCGAAAATGCCCAACCCGTCTAGGGTGCGTAGGGGCCATCGTTCACTTATCCATCCATCCATATTTGAGTAGGAGAGTACGCGTATGTCTAGCTTGAGCGCCTTGGTCAAAGAATTGCGAGGAAAAACCGGGGCAGGTATTCTGGATTGTCAAAAAGCCTTGCAAGATACAGGAAGCGATATCGAAAAAGCGATTGATTTGTTGCGTCAAAAAGGGTTAGCCGCCGCACAGAAAAAAGCTGGAAGAGAAACCAAAGAAGGTCTGATATCTTCGTATATCCATGCCGGCTCAAAAATCGGTGTTCTTCTGGAAGTGAATTGTGAAACGGACTTCGTTGCGCGCAATGAGGAATTCCAGGCTTTTGTCAAAGAACTTGCCTTACAAATTGCCGCCTCTCAACCAGCCTTCGTGAAACGAGAAGATATACCCGAGGACTTGATTCAACGAGAAAAAAACATCTACCTGGCGCAAGTCAAAGAATCTGGCAAGCCCGAAGCGGCTTGGGAAAAAATTGTCAACGGCAAACTCGAAAAGTTTTATCAAGAGCAATGCCTGCTGGAACAAGGCTTTATCAAAGATCCCAAGGTCAGCATCCAAGACTTGGTTGCTCAAAAAATTGCTAAGCTTGGGGAAAATATTTCGATTAGCCGATTCACGCGCTACCAACTTGGCCAAGACTAATGCCCCTCAAATACCGCCGAGTCCTCTTAAAAATAAGTGGAGAAATGTTAGCCGGCGATCAAGAATACGGCATCCAACCCTCTGTTTTAGATAATCTGGCAGGTGAAATTTCTGACCTCATGACCATGGACGTTGAAGTGGCCATTGTCATCGGTGGTGGAAATATCTTTCGTGGACTTGCAGCCAGTGCATCGGGGATGGAACGTGCCTCTGCCGATTACATGGGGATGCTGGCCACGATGCTCAACGCGCTGGCTCTCCAAAATGCCTTAGAAAAATGCGGCATTCCCACCAGAGTCCTTTCGGCTATTGAAATGCGTCAGTTAGCCGAAGGCTATATACGCCGACGGGCCATCCGTCACCTTGAAAAAAAACGAGTGGTTATCTTTGCGGCAGGAACTGGCAATCCCTACTTTACAACTGATACGGCTGCGGCCCTTCGTGCCATGGAAATTGGCGCAGATGTTATCATGAAAGGGACTAAGGTGGATGGCATTTACGACGCCGATCCCGTCACCACACCAACAGCCAAGCGGTTTACCGAATTGCCTTTTCTCTCAGTTCTCAATAAAAACCTGAAAGTGATGGATGCAACCGCTATTACCCTGTGTATGGACAACGATTTACCGATCATTGTGTTTAATTTGACATCACCGGGTAATGTCAGGAAAATCTTGGAAGGCGAGCCTATCGGCACAATTGTCTCAAAAAATGCTCTCATCAATGAATAGAGGGGACGATCATGAGCGATCCAACCATTCAAAAGGTGAATAAACAAATGGACGGTGCCATTGAGCACCTCAAACGAGAATTCTCCGGCCTCCGCACCGGACGCGCCTCTTTAGCCCTGCTCGACCATATTAAAATTGATTACTACGGAACCCCAACCCCCTTAAAACAAGTTGCCAACTTGGGTATTCCCGAAAGCCGATTGATCACCATTCAGCCATGGGATGTCTCACACATTAAAGAAATCGAGCGAGCCATCATCAGTTCGGAACTTGGCCTCACACCATCGAATGATGGCAAACTCATCCGTCTCCCCATTCCTCCCCTCAGCGAAGAACGACGAAAAGATCTCGTCAAACTCAGCAAAAAGTACGGGGAAGAAACCAAAGTGCAAATTAGAGGATTTCGACGCGACGGAAATGATGAACTGAAACGTCGACAAAAAGATAGCACGATTACTGAAGATGAGCTCCGGCATCTAGAAAATGAAAACCAAAAATTAACAGATAAATTTATTCATACTGTGGATGAACTCATCAAGAAAAAAGAGGAGGAAATACTCGCCATCTGAGGATTGACCTGTGACTGTTCCCTCAACTTTCCCATCCCTGCTCTCTACTGCGCCACGTGCGCCACTCACGGTTTCTATTCATTTAAATGCCCTCAGGGCGAATTTACAAAACATTCGCCAATTCGTTCCTGCTTCCACCAAGATACTTCCCATAATAAAAGCTGATGCATATGGTCACGGAGCTGTTCGGGTCGCACAAGTCTTAGCATCTTTAGACATTTATGGGTTTGGGGTGGCCTCAGTCTCAGAAGGCATTCGCCTTCGAGAACATCACATTCAAACACCCATTATTATCATGGGGCCACTCTTGAATGACCATCTCCCCGACATCATTCACTATCATTTAACGCCAGTCATTTCCCGCTACGATATCTTTCAGCAATTCATAGACCAGCTCCCTTTGGATACACAACCATTTCCTTTTCATCTGAAAATAGACACCGGATTACATCGGTTGGGATTTGAGCCTAAGGAAGCCCTGGCACTCATAGGCTCACTCGCATCCACTCCAGCTATCAGCCTCCAAGGACTTCTCACTCATTTTGCCGATGCCGATAACCCGGACCCGAGTCTCACTAATCAGCAAATCCAACAATTTCAGGCATGTATCCACCAGGTTCAAGCACAGGGCATCCAGGTGCCGCTCCTTCATATGGCCAATAGTGCAGGCATTCTGTTTCATCAAACTTCACATCTTGGAATGGTTCGCCCCGGCATTATGCTCTACGGGTATACTCCCGGACAGGACCCAACTACGCATCCAATCCAACTGCAACCGGTGATGCAGGCTCAAACCTATATCGCCCACCTTCGGTCATTAGAACCAGGAGAAGTCGTAGGATACAACGCACTGTATCGCACCAGGCGCCTCTCTCAAATTGCCGTTCTTCCGGTAGGGTATACGCATGGATTTCCCCGACATCTCACAGGCAGAGGGCACGTGCTTATCCAAGGTATACCAGCCCCAATTATTGGAAAAATCTGCATGGATATGATGATGGTGGACGTCACCGACATTCCACGTCCTACTATTGGAGAAGAGGTCGTTCTATTAGGTCGACAGGGGGAACAAGAAATTACGGCACGGGATTATGCCAATTGGCTGGATACGATTCCCTATGAAATTCTTTGTGGCATCGGAGGCAAAGCCAATCGAACCTATCTGCCGGCAGAATAACCGACTTCCTGGAAGAGAAATTCCTTACATGCTTATAAGTTGATGAGACCAGATGAAAATTAAACGAAACGCGACGATTTAAGGGGAGGTCTTCAACGTTCGCTTTAAGCGTTTTTCTACACTCGCCACTTTTCCACTCAATCGCCCTTTGTGACCTTTCCGATAATCCACTTTCATCACACAAGAAATTCGAGGGCAATCCTTCTTCATACGTTCATAACATTGTTTCACCACACCTAACACCTCATCCCATTCACCTTCTAACACGGTGCCCATGGGATTTAATCGATAATCAACCCCACTTTTATCAATAATGTCGAGTGAACGTGCCACATACTTACTCACACTCTCTCCTTTACCGAGGGGAGACATACTAAATTCCAGCAACACCATCAGCCACCTTCCTTTCCAACTTCATCCAACTCCGTCTCCTCAGACAATTTCCAGGATTTGGGATAGTGCAGTGTAGCACCCAATGCAAACCCATTCACCGCATCAAGTAATCGCTCTCGCCGACGGCGGTCACTAGCCTCGGTTTTCTTTAATTCTTCTCGTAAGGCTCCTAACCAATCCAAAAACTGATCGAACTCTTCATCAAACACGGACTCGAGATTTTCACGAAGAATCCTGGCTAAAGCTGGAGCAGTCCCACTGGTACTAATCGCCATGCGTAAGGGCCCGCGTCTTACCAGAGCCGGCATAAACACGTTGGAATACTCCGTTTGGTCAATAGACCAGACTAAGAAGCGTTCCGTTTTTGCCAATTCATATAAAGATTTAGCTAACGGCAGATCATCTTTCAACACATTTAAAATCAACACGGCATCCTGCGCATCCGTGGAACGAAAACTGCGCCCACGATGAATAATTTTTCCCGAAGCCGTGAGCTTTCGCAAATCCACATGTAGAGTGGGATGCACCACCGTGACTTTAGCGCCCGCCTCTAACAGACGAGTAATTTTTTCAACAGCCTCTTCGTCCCCGCCAATCACTAGACATTGACGACCATCTAAATCTACCGTCACTTGAAACCCAGCATTCAAAGACATATATATTTCTCCTTCATAGATAACCGATAGCATCTTACCCAAGAAACCCGGTTAAGGGAAAGACTCATTTTCCCTTCGGTCAGTAGAAGCCCTCTACATTTTACATATCAACGGAAAATCCATTTTTTACTAGCAATGAACCCATCCGAAATTTCCATGAATCGTTCGTATGTAAAAAATATCGGAGAGGTGATCACAACATGGAGTGCCAATCATGTGGGGTGAGCCCTATAAACATTGGCAAAAAGGGAAAAAACAGAGGAATTCAGGAGGTAAGAAGGGAAAATAAGATTAGGATTACACAAGCGGAACAACGAAAGGTAGCCCACAAATTCAATAAGTTGTGATGCGAATTTTTCATCACAATATTCTCATCTTTTGCAGAAGTTTAGGCATAGGCTTGTTTTTCCTGAGCATAGATTTCCTTAGGGGAGATCCCGTTTGAGTCGAATGATTCCCCATTAACCAGGTTGGCAATGAATGGGCAGTTCAATCGTGAAGATGGTGCCTTTCCCTTGCTCACTGTCAACGGTGATCGTTCCACCATGTGCATCAACCACATCCTTCACAATTTTGGTACCTAGGCCCGTGCCCCCAGGCCTTCCGCTAATTGCTCCCTTGGTGAATAAGGAATCACGGATATCGGGAGGCATCCCTCCTCCTGTATCCGCAACGCGAATCACAATGGTTTTGGCTTCAGGCCCTATTGAACCTACAACGGTGACCGATCCGCCAACGGGTGTTTCGGGGATCGCATTATTGATCAGATTGTACAGAGCATTGAACAAACGATTCGTATCTGCATGAATGAGAGGAAGTGATTCCAGTCCCTGGACATGCAAGGAAACCCCTTTTTCTTTGGCATAGAGTCTCAATGACACAAAGACTTCTTCTACAACTCCACCGACCTGGCAAGATACAAGCCGGAGAGGACTTGTGATTCCTTTCACCGTATCGGCAATTTCCCGAACTCTATTGTGAATACGACGAGCGTTATTCACAATCATATCAAGCGCTTCCTTCGTGAAATTTCTACTGGCTTCCACTTCTTTCGTGGGCATCCCAGTTATTTTTCCAAAATGTTCTTCAAGCTCCTCCTCCACCAGTTTGGCCGCATTAAGAACAGGCATGAGCATATTTTTCATATCGTGACCAATATCCCCGACCACACGGGCTACTTCACCAAGTTTGGTTTTTTCCAATAATTCTGCAGTCATCTGTTTCCACTCAGTAATATCTTGAAAGGTCACCAGCGCTCCAACCAATTGTCCCTCTTCCCACATCGGCCTGCTGGTGTATTCCACTGGAAACCTGGTGCCGTCTTTACGCCACAGCACCTCTTCATAAACACGATGCACCTGACCATCTTTCAAGGATGCATACATCGGACAATCTTCTCGTGGATAGGGGGAAACTCCATCGGCCTTGGTATAGTGCATCCTGTCATGCATGGAGGTTCCAATGAGTTCCTCAACTTCATACCCCAGCATCTTCGCCCCTATCGGATTCACAAACGTGGTCTTCCCTTCCAAATCTAAACCGCAAATCCCCTCTCCCATGGAATCGAGAATTCGTTCATTTTGGCTACAAAGCCTATGTTCCGTTTCCAGAGCTCTCTGCCGCCCAATGGCCGTCGTCAGGCGGTCGGCCACCATACCTAGACTGTCCATGGTAAACTCCGACAAGGAATGTCGGGAAAACAAAGCCATGACCCCAAAGACTTCGTGGTCTCTCATCAACGGGAATCCCGCAAAGGCCACGAGCCCCTCTCGTTTCGCCCATTCTTGTTCGGGGATACGGGGATCCCCGATGACTGCATTGGTCAGATGCGGTTTCTGCTCAGACGCAATCTTCCCGATTTTCAAGTGGCCAACGCGCACTCGGCTGTGGGTCCCATTCAGTCGCGTATAGAGTCCGGCGCTGGCCTGCAACTCCAAGACCTGATCCGCCGAATTGAGCGTCCATATACGGGCGAAGGCTGCATCAACATGTCGTACGATAGCTTCGGTACATGCTTGAAGAAGGTCTCGAAATGCTAGATCCTTATTGATGATTTTCCCCACCTCGGCGTCTAACGCTAACAAACAGTTTCGTTCAACCAATAACAATTCCGCCTGCTTGCGCTGAGTGATGTCCCGTCCCACCAGAAGCCGGCCAATAACCATTTCGTCTTGAGTCACATTACTCACATTCGCCTCAATCCATCTTGAGGTACCATCCGGACGAAGCACCTTGAACTCTACCAATGGGGACACCGAGGTTCCCGCCCGAACAGAAGCAAGCCGTGATTCTGCCAAAGCCGCGGCCTCCGGAGAGAGACAGTCCATGAGAGGGAACCCTATAAGATCTTCTCGAGACCGTTCAAATAAGTTGAGAGCCTGCTGATTCACCCACAGAATCTTTCCAGATAAATCTGCATAAAACACGGCATCGTTGATATTATTGAGGGTCAAATGAAATTGATTTTCGCTCTCCGCCAGGGCTTGCTCTGCATTTTTACGGGCAGAGTGGTCACACACAAAGAACACCAGGCATTGAATGCCGTCAAGCTCCATGGTCGATGCTGAAATTTCGCAGAAAATGTGACGGCCAGATTTGGTGAGGCATGCCAATTCATTTGTCCACCCTTGCCCTTCCTCTCCTACAGAATCACAGAACGCTTGAAACTTTTGGATTTCGTTCCCATGAATGGCAGAGAGAGGAATGGCCAATAATTCCTCATGGGAATATTCAAACATCATGCAGGCCCTGGGATTCGCATTAAGGATTTTGTCATTCTGAGGATCAAGAACAAGGATCCCATCGTTCGCCCTGGCAAAGATTTTCCGGAAACGTTCCTCGCTATCTTTCAAGGATTGTTCCGCGAGCTTACGCTCAGTGATGTCACGGATGATGCCACAATAAAAGACTTCTTCTGTTTCCACAGAACAAGAGAGAGAAAGCTCGATAGGAAATTCCTCCCCTCCTTTTCTCAAGCCGTGCAGTTCGACCGTTTTCCCAACCACCCGCATTTCACCAGTTGATCTGAACCGCTCAAGACCTTGTTGATGGGCTTGACGATAACGAGGAGGCATAAGAAGGGTAAGGGGGTGGCCAACGACTTCCTCCGCGGTATATCCAAACATGTTGTGCGCGGCCTTATTCCACGACAGGATGTTCCCCTCCGCATCTCCCAAAATAATCGCATTCTGGGCAGCCTGGACGATTGTGCGGTACCGTTCTCCACTCGCAATCAGCCCGCTCATGGTATTCTCAGTTATTCTTCTAGCGGCTTTAAAATCCAACGCCCGCTGGAGGGTATCTTCGAACTCATCCGCGGTATAGGGTTTTCTGAGAAAACCAAAGGCGCCACGGTTTAAGAATTCGGATTTGTCCTTGGTTTTCAGCATGCTGCTGAGGATGACGATTGGGCAATGCGGGTTTGATTGTTTCAATGAACTCAGGAGGGACAACGCCTCCTTATCTGGCTGATTCCCCTCCATCAGCACAACATCATAGGAGCGTTGCTTGACTTGAGTGAGGGCCTCTTGCTCTGTCTTCGCCACCGTGACTGGATACCCTTCGCGTTCCAGAAGGTCATGGATGGTTCCCTCAGAATCCTTATCAAGGATGAGGATAGCAGATGCAATTTTCATTTTAGGGTTGAGACTCAAGATTCAATCCCTTCGATTAACCTTTTCCTTTAGAAGATGTGAATGCCCCCAAAAACCATTTCTTTAGGCACAGCCAGTTCTTGATGGTGGCACCGTTCCATTGGTTTCGCGTATTGGGT
>Ga0224497_10000844_pt1 | contig 20390 bp, 16 predicted proteins | sample SF_Jul11_sed_USG_4_FD_167970 | JGI IMG/M metagenome (GOLD analysis project Ga0224497, IMG submission 167970) | Sediment microbial communities from San Francisco Bay, California, United States - SF_Jul11_sed_USGS_13 | ecosystem: Environmental > Aquatic > Marine > Sediment | place: USA... | reverse complement strand
TGATTCATGTGTTATCGCCCAGTGGCGGCGTGCTGTCAGAATTTACCGCGACCTGCCTGGCCGAGGATCGTTACTATCTGACCTGTGCTGCTGCGGCCGAGCGCCGCGACGGCGATTTATTGCGGCAACACGCCCGCCAATTTTCGGATGTGGTCATTAGCTGTGTTACCCATGACACGAGCGTGCTCGCGGTCATGGGTCCGGACGCACGCCGAATATTAGCGCCATTATGCGACGGTGATCTAAGCGACAACACTCTACCGTGGCTGCGGGCGGCCAAGCGCACCGTAGCGGGAGTCGTCACAACAATGTTACGAATCTCCTACGTCGGTGAATTCGGGTACGAGTTGCACCATTCGCTGCGTGACCAACAACAATTGTTCGATCGTATTATGCAGGCCGGCTCGGCATTCAATATCGGCTTGTTCGGCGCTTTCGCGATGAACTCGATGCGCCTCGAAAAAGGCTACCGCGCCTGGGGACTCGATTACAGCAGCGAGCGCACTCCAATCGAAGCCGGCGTCGCAACGCTGGTCAAGCTTGACGGTCGCACGTTTAGCGGTCGCGATGCGTTGTTGACCCACGCGACGCGAGCGCGACGCAAGCGGATGGTATTGTTGGATATCGATGGCGACGGTCCCGATCCATATTACCTGCACCCCGTCCAGGCCGATGGCAATACGGTGGGGATCGTCACGTCCGGCGCCTACGGTCACCGCACGAAGAAAAAATTGGCGTTGGCTTACGTCAATGCCGAGATATCCGAATCGGTGCCGTTGTCGGTAGAGATTATTGGCAACCGATGCCCCGCCACGGTTTTGGAAAAACCACCGTATGACCCGGATAATTTACGCTTGCGTCATCCGCATTCCTCGCGCGAATGAACTCCAAATCGATTTTATGTCCAATTGTGGCACTGTGGTGCCATCCCCGATCGATGTCGACGGCGGTCGAGCGGATCATGCGCGAACGCGGAGACTTCACGTGTTTTCACGAACCATTCATCTATTACTACTATGTGTATCTCGGCAAGAAACCGCTGCCACATTTCGAAATCGATCCGCTGCAACCGACCGATTTCGATGCAGTACTCGCGCGTCTGACTGACGCGGCGAAAAGCAATCCTGTGTTTTTCAAAGATATGAGCTACTACGTGATGCCTGAGATATTTACACGCGATGACGTGGCACGCCGCATTACCCACACCTTCTTGATTCGCGATCCACGTAAATCCATCGTCTCCTACTACAAACTCGACCCGACACTCGAACTCGACGAAATTGGTCTCGAGTCTCAATGGCGTCACCTCAATTGGGTGCGGGAAATTACCGGCACGACACCGGCGGTTATCGAAGCAGAATACATTCAACGCGATCCACGAACGACCGTTGGTAAGTTATGGCGGCACCTGGACGTCGCGTTCAGCGAACGTGCGTTCGAGTGGTCCGCCGAAGCCGTCCCTGAAGAGTGGCAACAAGTTGCAGGCTGGCACGAAACGGCCAGCGCCCGCACACGGATCGTTCCGGACGCTGACGTCGACGATGAATCCGTTCAATCCCGCTTTGACGAAACTGCGGCCGAAGCACCGCAACTGCGCGCCTATCTCGCGCACCATATGCCATATTACGAAAAGTTGAAGGCGTACAGCTTAAACGCGGACGACTAAAACGCTGGACTTCAACCGTGTTGCGATGCCGATTGCCGTAATCTGGGCAATGGTTGCTCATTGATGGGTAAATGGACCGCCGCGGCCAATAATCCAAACCCGACACCGGCCCACCACATCGGATTGTACGAACCGGTCGCATCGAATATCCATCCGCCGAGCCAAACGCCGAGAAAGCTGCCGATTTGGTGACTCAAGAATATCACCCCGAATAATGTCGCCATGTAGCGCACGCCGAATACCTGGGCAACGATCCCGGTCGTAAGCGGTATCGTAGACAGCCACAGCAGGCCCATAATGCTGGCAAAAAGATATATCGTCGCCGCGTTTACTGGCGCCAGCAACAACCCGGTAATCACGATCGACCGCGCGAAGTAAATAAAACTGAGCCCAAACTTCTTGCTCCAGCGCTGGCCGGCCGCACCTGAGAGTAACGATCCGACGATATTGAAAAACCCAATTAGGGCGATCGAGTAGGCGCCGACTTCAGCCGCCAAGCCAAGATCGCGAACATACGCCGGAAAGTGCACGGTTATAAACGCCACGTGAAACCCACACACAAAAAACCCGGCGGTCAACAATACGTAGCCGCGGTGCCCAACGGCCTCCCGAATCGCCGCACCGATCGATTGATCGTAGTGTGCTTCAGTCTTCCTGGATGTGGTATTCGGTAACGCCGCAGCTAACGGAATCAACACCAAGGTGCTGGCTGCTAACAATATCAACGCGGTATTCCAGCCAAACGCAGCGATGAATCCCTGACTCAAGGGCGAGAATACGATCTGCCCCATCGACCCGGCCGCCGTACCCAGACCGAGTGCGAGCGATCGCTTCTCCGGCCCCACCACCCGCGCCATCGCCGCGAGCACGAGAGAAAAAGCCGTGAACGCGACCCCAACGCCGGTTAGGATGCCGCCGAACAAATATAATGCAGGCGGCCCCTCGGCCTGCGCCATGCCCCACAGGCCGATCGCGTAGATCAGCGCGCCAACGATAATCACACGCACCGGGCCGGTTCGGTCCGCTATTGCACCGGCGAACGGCAACCCTATCCCCCATAGAAGGTTTTGAATCGCCATCGCCAGCGCAAACGTCTCGCGGCTCCAATCGTTGGCGACCGTCATCGGCTCGAGGAACAATCCCAATACCGAACGCACTCCGAACCCCACCATCGAGATCAAGCACCCAACAATCAATACCACTAGCGGTGTACGCCACGACGGCTTTGAAATGGTGTTGGATGACATATACAAAGTCTACGTGAATCGTTATTTGACGGCTACGCGGACTCCGTGTCGCTCAACGCCCATGTAGGCCGGTTCGATGCCAAGCCGAATACCGGCGCATGCTTACACCGTTTGCAAACCAAAATCGCCGGATTTCGCTTACGCTCTATCCGGCCTACGTGCCCAACATAACTCGATTACCCATAAGATGAGTCGCCCAGACCGCCCGATCATCGCCTAACATGATTAATGCGAACAGCTTATCGGTAATATCGTCGGTAAGCGATGTGCGGCGTTGCAGAAGTGGCGTCGCACCAGGGTCCAACACAATAAAATCCGCCTCCTTGCCGGCTGCGAAATTACCGATACGATCATCGATACGCAAGGCTTCCGCTCCAGCCAAGGTCGCAAGGTACAGCGCGCGATAAGGGGACAGGCTGAATGAATTCAACTGCGCCACCTTGTACGCGTCGCATAATACCTGCAACATATTGAATGTTGGGCCGCCGCCTACATCCGTTCCCAAACCGACTCGAATACCGAATTCCCACGCGGTCTTTAAATCAAATAGACCGCTGCCGATAAACAAATTACAACTCGGGCAAAACGCTACCGACGCGCCCGTTTCTGCCAACCGTTTCCGGTCATCGGCGTCCAGGTGGATACCGTGCGCATACATCGATCGATCGCGCAGCAATCCGTAGCGGTCATACACGTCGAGATAGCTTCGTGCTTCTGGAAACAGTTTTGCGACTTCCGCGACCTCGGCCCGATTCTCGGCCAGGTGCGTATGTACGTATACATCGGGATATTCAGCAGCCAATTCGGCGCTGCGCTGCAACTGCTGCGGCGATGATGTCAACGCAAAACGCGGGGTAATGGCGTAACTCAATCGCGCTTCGTGGTGCCAGCGCTCAATGAGTTCTCGGGATTCGGAATAACCGGTTTCTGGGGTATCGCGCAGGCATTCGGGACAATTTCGATCCATTAACACCTTGCCCGCAATCAGGCGCATTTTCTTACGTTGCGCGGCGGAAAATATCGCATCGACCGATTGCGGGTGCACCGAACCCAAAACCAGTGCCGTGGTGGTGCCGTTGCGGAGCAGTTCCTCTATGAAAAATTCCGCCACGGCGATCGCATGTTCGTTGTCCGCAAACGCCCGTTCAGCCGGAAACGTATATTTTTCGAGCCACGATAACAGCTGCTCCCCGTAGGAGGCAATAATATCGGTTTGTACGAAATGAATATGGGTATCGACGAATCCTGGAACGATCAGTTTTCCCGAATAGTCGATGACCTCTGTATCCTCGGTAAAGCTCGACTGAAAATCCGAATACGACCCCACTGCTTGCACCCGCCCTTCAGCCACCAACAACCCGCCATCCTCAAAATACGGCGCATCGCGACTGTGCAAACTGTCGCCCGGGTCTTGCAAACAGTGCAAGATGGAGCCGCGAAACAATTGCAGTGGCATTACGGTCGGCCGACTATGGTTCGGTCACGACGAAAATTTCATCGGACTCATCAAATATCCACTCTTCGCAGTTATCTCCGGGCCCAACGCGGTCTACGACAATAAATTCCTGGTCCGCCACCATTGCCATAAGCGGCGCGTGCCAAGTTCCCGAAGCGTAATTAACGCCTTGGCTACCATTGGATATAAACGCTCGAAGCGCAGTCACGTCCACAGTATCGCCGCGCGGCGCCACTACGACGAGAAACGGATCACCGGACATAGGGATAAAGGCCTGACTGCCAAGCACGTGCCGCTCCACCACTTGCACGCGTACCGGTGCCGCCACCGGCGTAAGACAACGCGCTACGCTGATCGCTGCACGCTCATCCGACGCGACGCCGCCGACATCCACTCGGGCCAAATCATGGAATCGCTCTACGGCGCCCCGGTTGATCGGAAAATGGGAAGCACCGTGGGTTTCGACGACATCGCCGAACGACGCGAACGCCTCACGTGTCAGGGCCCGTGAAACAAACCTATACTCGGCCACTGGCTTACATCTCTCAGCGTGAAATTCGACCGAACATGCGTAGGCGGCTCACGCCACCATCCGGAAAAATGTTCAGGCGCACGTAATTAATCGCACCGATGGAACATATCTGTTCGCGGAATTCTTGACGCGCATCCATTTCGAGTTTTACCTCCGGCAGCAAGGTATCCCAATTCAAACTCTGAGTCGCGATCGATGCGATATCCGGGCTGTAGACACGCGCGGCCTGGATGGATGCACGATCAGGGTAGTTGCCTTTGAAGTACGCGGTGTCGATTTCGATCGAGTCGATCTCACCACTGTGGCCAAGCGCTAGTATCACCCAATCGTTACCCGGCTCTCGCCGCCGCCGCGTTTCCCACCCGTCACCCATATTGACGCCGCGGCCAGGGGCATTCAGGTTGTGCATACTGCCGAAATGCTCGTCGTTACACACAATCGCCCGGCCGCCGTTGGTCATGGCCAGCAGATCGATATTTTGCGCGGCATCATAGCGATCCCATTCGGGCTGAATTTGACCGTATACCCGCAATCTCGCGATCCCACCGTCGGGATAGATATTGAGCCGCAGATGGGTATAACGCTCGCCGTTATCGATGGTCAGATAGTGATGGGCATCGCCGGCAAGACCCGTATTCGCGACTATCTCCTGCCATTCAGCCGCATCAGCGGGGATAACTTCGTCGCTCGTACAGGCTTCAATGGATGCCGCAGGCGGATAGTTACCCGTGAAATGCGTCGTGTCTATATCGACACCGTGGATTATGCCTGCCGCACCCAATTGAATGATGCAATGATCATGGCCCGGCACACGCCGGCGGCGCGATTCCCAACCGTCCATCCACTTACCGTTGTCATCAAACCGATCGGCAATGAAGACCGGATCGGCAGGGTCGATTAATCGCTCCTTGGCTGCAAAAAAATCGTCGGTCGTATATACGACCCGTGCGCCCAATCGCGGCTGTGCCAAATTTACCCAGTGATGAAACGGATTCGCTTCGATCTTAATATCGGACATTTGTCGTGTTGCTTAATAGGTTTAAATTAGGCGTTCGACTGATCTGCGATTGCTTGCAATCGAATTCTTGCGATCTTATGGATCTCGCTAATCGCGCGTCGAAATTCCGTATCGTAGTCATTCTGTAAGCGTTCCTGAAACGCCGCCAGGATCGCCTGGCGATTACTACCTCGGACCGCCATCACAAACGGAAACTCGAACTTATTCTTATACGCGTCATTATAGTGTTGGAAACGTGAAAACTCATCGGCCGTACATTGATCGATACCGGCGCTGGTCTGCTCCGATGTGGACTCGGCAGTCAGCGTACCGCTGACCGCAGCCCGTCCCGCTAAGTCCGGGTGCGCACGAATCAGTTGCAAGCAACGTTCGCGATCCGCACCGTCGACACTTTGAGCCAACGCCATTGCCAATGCGTCAACGCTATCGTGCCCAACGTCGAGCCCACGCTGCCAGGTCAATTTGGCGACCCATGGCGAGTGCTCATATACGCCCCCGAAACGCTCCATAAATTCAGCCAGCGGCATCCCGCTCGGCCGAGCTTCGAAACCTCTCGACTCCTCGCCCATCGAACCGCCTCCTCAATCACCGGGATACGGATGATGTGCTTGCCAATGCCGGGCAATATCGATTCGCCTTGCGACCCAGACCGCATCGTGTTTTTGGACATAGTCGAGGAAGCGTATTAGAGCAGCCGCACGGCCGGGCCGGCCGACGAGCCGGCAATGCAAACCGACCGACATCATCTTCGGCGAGTGGTCGCCTTCACGATAGAGCGTGTCGAACGCGTCTTTCAAGTAGGCAAAAAATTGCTCTCCAGAGTTAAATCCCTGCGGTGTCGTAAAACGCATGTCGTTCGCATCCAAGGTATAGGGCACGACGAGCTGCGGAGCTTTGTGACTGGAATCCCAATACGGCAAATCGTCGGCATACGAATCGGCGTTATAGACAAACCCGCCTTCTTCGATTACCAGCCGATGTGTATGCGGACTACATCGACCCAGATACCACCCAAGCGGCCTGCTACCGGTAACTTCGGTATGAATTTCGATTGCGCGACTTAAGTGTTCGTGCTCTACCGATTCGTCGATGTTCTGATAGTCGATCCACCGGTAGCCGTGGCTCGCGATTTCCCAATCGGCCTTCAGCATCGCGTCGACCACCATCGGATTGCGTTGCAGCGCCATGGCCACACCGAATACGGTGACCGGCAATTCCCGTTCGGTAAACGTCCTGTGTAGCCGCCAGAATCCCGCACGCGATCCATATTCATATATGGATTCCATGTTCATATGGCGTACGCCCGCCAACGGCTGTGCACCTACAATTTCCGACAGAAATGCTTCGGACGCCGAATCGCCGTGCAAAACACAGTTCTCTGCGCCTTCTTCATAATTAATGACAAACTGTACAGCGATCCGCGCCGCACCGGGCCATGAAACACGTGGCGGTGTCGCGCCATAGCCGATCAGGTCGCGAGGATAGGTATTCGAAATCATTGCTAGATACGAATTGACATTACTGTGTCGTCGCGCCCGCTTCGATCCAGGCGGCGATAACCGCTCGCTCCGCCGCCGTCATCTGGGTCAAATTGCCGATTGGCATGGCCTGGGTCGTTACGGTTTGTTGATGTATCTGCGCCGCCTGGCCTACGATCTGACCCGCAGTATCGAACACGACACCTTTGGGCGGCGCGGAGAACCCCGCTTGTGTGGGTGATGCAGCATGACAGCTTGTGCAACGCGACTGAATAACGCTACGAACTTGCGCAAATAATTCCTTCGGTGTTTGCACATTCGCAGTCGCGTCCGCTGAAGGCTTAGGCGCTATCGCGACAATCACCCCTGCCAGCAACAAGACCGCCGCTGCGAGCGGCGCCGGCGATGCTTTGCCATCATGGCGCGCCACAAAATAAATCCGTATCAGCGCACCCGCCAACGAAATTAGAATTAAGATCAGCCAGTTGTACGGATGTGCGTAACTCAGCGCATAATGATTGCTGATCATGGCGAACAATACCGGCAGGGTAAAATAGGTATTGTGCACCGAACGTTGCTTGCCATTGATGCCATGAATCGGGTCAGGGTCGCGTCCCTCCTGACTGGCGGCCACCAGCTCTTTCTGACCGGGAATGATGACGAAGAATACGTTCGCCACCATGATGGTACCGAGCATCGCGCCGAAATGGATATATGCACCGCGTCCGCTGAACACCTGGCATAATAAATAGGTCACGATGCTGACGAAAAGGAACAAAACCGCGGCTAGCTTGATTTCATCCTTGCCAAACCGCGAACGGCACAATCCATCGTATGCGAGCCAACCGCCGAGCAACGTACCCAAACCGATAATCACTGCTAACGGTTTGCTAAGTCCGGCCACAGCCGGATCGATCAAATAGACCTCGGCACCGTACCAATACATCAACGCCAGCAAAAACACACCGGACCACCAGGTGCTGTATGCTTCCCATTTAAACCAATGCAGTGTCGCTGGGAGACCCGGCGGCGTTACTCGATATTTCTGTGCATGGTAAAAACCGCCACCATGTACAGCCCATAACTCGCCACCGACGCCGCGATCCGAGTCGCTTGCTTGTGTGGCAGGTAACAAATGGTTATCGAGCCACACAAAATAGAACGAGGCCCCGATCCAGGCGATACCGGTGATCATATGCACCCAACGGCCGAGTAGATTCAACCAATCGATGATGTAGGCGTCTAACATGGACTCGGTCGGGTATTTCCAGATATTACGCCGCCAACGATAAAATCAGCGGCGTAATATCTGGGGAGGATTTCAGTACTACTTAGGCAGCTTGCCCTGAACACCTTCGACGTAATACCCCATCTTTTGGAGGTCGCCGTCGCTGATGGTCGTGCCGGCCGCCACCTGAACGTTGCCGTCCTGGTCCGTGACCGGGCCCTGGAACGGATGAAATTCGCCGCTTCTGATGGCCGCTTCGGTTTTCGCGACGAGATCTCGGACATCCTGCGGAACGGCGTCATGAAACGGTGCCAACGACACCATACCCTGCGGAATACCACCCCACACGTCCCTCGATTTCCAGCCGCCTTCCATGACGTCGTTTGCGACTTGCACATAGTAATCTCCCCAATGATGCGTAACAGCCGTAAGGTGTGCCTTGGCGCCGTGCTTGGACATGTCGGAGTGATAACCAATCGCCCATGCACCCTTCTCGGCCGCCGCCTGCACGATTGCGGTGGAATCCGTATGATGGGTAAGTACGTCGGCACCCTGAGCGATCAAGACATCTGCCGCCTCGCGTTCGCGGCCCGGATCGAACCAAGAGTTAGTCCAGATAACTTTGGTCTCCGCCTTCGGATTGACACTACGCATACCCATCGTAAAGGCGTTGATGCCCATTACCACTTCTGGAATGGGAAACGCCGCCACATAACCTGCCACATTCGATTGGGACATTTTACCGGCCACAATCCCTGATAAATAACGCCCCTCATAGAAGCGCACATTATACGATCCGACGTTGTCGGCCCGTTTGTAGCCAGTGGCATGCTCAAAGGTTATTTTTGGAAAGCGCTTTGCGACTTTGAGTGTGGGGTTCATATACCCAAACGACGTCGTAAAAATAAGATCATAGCCGTCAGCCGCAAATTGACGAATGACGCGCTCAGCCTCCGCACCTTCTGGAACACTCTCGATGTATTTCGTCTCAACCTTGCCGGCCAATGCTTTTTCCATCTGCAACCGGCCCTCATCGTGCTGGAATGTCCAACCCGCGTCGCCAATCGGACTCACGTACACGAAGCCGATCTTGAGGAGCTCCTGTGCAAACGCTGGCTGACTAATACTCACTCCCATGAGAGCAACAAACAACGAGCTAAAAAACGACATAATTTTAGAACTTCTTATCATAGTAAATGCCTCCAATGACTTATGCAGCGGGGTGGTACGCCTTTGCCAATGAGGCCGGCGCGTTCAAACGTATGGTGTTAATATTGCGTGAGATCAACACCAAAACCAAAATCGTGGCTAGATAGGGCAGTGTCGATAAGAGCTGCGACGGTAAATCTACGCCGAATCCCTGTATGTGAAATTGGACGATCGTGACTCCGCCAAATAGATAGGCGCCCACCATTACCCGTGCTGGACGCCAGGTAGCAAATACCACTAGCGCTAGCGAAATCCAACCGCGCCCGGCGGTCATTGCCTCGACCCACAACGGAGTGTAGACCAATGCAAGATATGCGCCGCCAAGACCGGCCATCGCGCCGCCAAACAATACTGCCATATAACGAATGCGGATCACTGGATAGCCTATCGCGTGGGCGGACTGTGGCGATTCTCCGACCGCCCGCAATAGCAAGCCCGATTTGGTGCGATACAAGAACCATGTCACCGCCGCAAAAACGACAAATGAAAAATACAGTAGCGGGTCGAGCGAAAACAGTAGCGGCCCAACGATAGGAATTTGGCTCAAGACCGGAATTACGACTGCCTGAAGACCGGTCAAGGATTCGCTTGTGTAGTCAAGACCGATATAGGCGCTGAGTCCCACGCCGAAAATAGTCAGTGCGAGGCCAGCAGCCACTTGATTAGCCTGAAAGGTCAGGGTTAACACCCCGAATAATGCCGCCATCGCCGCGCCCGCTGCTATTGCCGCGCCAACACCAAACCACAGATTGCCACTATCCGCCGCCACGGCGAATCCACACACCGCCCCCACCAACATCATGCCTTCCACACCCAGATTCAAAACACCGGATTTTTCGGCAACCAACTCACCCAATGCGGCGTAGACCAATGGCGTTCCCGCGCCAAGCGTGGCTAGTAGAATTCCAATGATGGTTTCCGTCACGATGCCGACCCTTTGGCCGATAAAACGGAAACCACTTGCGTCATGCGCAAACGGAAGTTGATAAACAAATCAGCAGCCAGCAAATAAAACAGCAATACGCCTTGAAACACGCCGGTGATGGCCGATGGCAAACCTAGATCCATCTGCGCCGTTTCTCCTCCCAAATACAACAGCGACATCAGCAAGCTGGCCAACATGATTCCAACCGGGTGCAAACGACCGACGAACGCGACGATGATGGCCGCGTATCCGTATCCCGGAGATACCGAAGGCAACAACTGTCCGATCGGACCCGCCACCTCGCATAGCCCGGCCACTCCCGCCGCGCCGCCACCTACTAGTAAACCGGTCCATACCATGCGATTGCGCTTAAAACCGGCATATCGTGCCGCGAATTCGGCCATGCCGGCAACCTGCATCTGATAACCGACGAAACTCTTGCGCACGAAAACCCAGCCCAGAATCACCGCACCTAGCGCAAGCAAAATACCAATATGCAGACGTGTCTCGGCAAGAATAATCGGCAATGTGCCAGCATCGGAAAAGATCCTCGACTCCGGAAAATTGAACCCGTCCGGATCACGCCACGGGCCGTGCACGAGATAACTTAGTATTAACACCGCCACATAATTCAACATAAGGCTTACAAGAATTTCATTGGTGCTGAACCGAGTGCGTAGAAACGCAGGAATCGACGCCCACAACATGCCGCCGATTGCGCCAAAAACAATCATCGCCGGTAGCAACCAACTGCTTTCAGATTCATAAAAGTACAAACCAAGCCCGCCGCCGCATATCGCGCCCACGGTGAGTTGCCCCTCGGCGCCAATATTCCAAATGTTAGAACGAAAACCAATCGCCAAGCCCACCGCGATCAACATCAATGGTGCCGCCTTAACCCCTAATTCACCCAATCCGTAGAGATCGTCGATGGGCGCGATAAAAAACGCATGGAACGCCGACACTGGATTCAAACCAATTAAAATCGAAAAGATAAGCCCAGTCACGAGCGTCAACCCCACCGCAATAAGCGGAGACAAGTAACTCATCAACCGTGATGGTTGCGGCCTGGGTTCGATCTTAAACAATGCCGGGCACCTGTTCGTTTCCGGCGCCCGGGAAAATTCCGCTCATCCACAACCCGATTTCTTCCATATTGGTATCGGCAGTTGACGTCGCCGGAGATAATCGACCCTCTGCAATCACCACAATTCGGTCACAAATCTCGAACAATTCCTCGAGCTCTTCCGAAATCACCAGCACCGCTACGCCATCGTTGCGCATGTCGATGAGCGCTTGACGAATAGCGGTCGCGGCACCGACATCGACGCCCCAAGTTGGTTGTGCCGCCACCAGTACCTTGGGTTTCTGCAAAAACTCGCGAGCAACGATAAATTTTTGCAAGTTACCGCCGGATAGGCTCTTGGCCGACGCCCGAATACCGCCGCAACGAACGTCAAAATCCTGCACGCAGCGTTCGGTAAATTGCTCCACTTTACGTGGCTTGATGAGGCCAAATTGAGTCATTCCGCAGCGATGCGCGGTCAGTAGTGCATTTTCCGCAAGCGACATGGGCGGCACAGCACCGCGCCCAAGTCGTTCCTCCGGTATGAACACGAAGCCTGCATTGCGCCGCGTGGCCGCGTTACGATGCGCCATTTCGACTCCGTCGATTACAATGGTCGCCGCATGTTGCCGATCCAAAGGCCACTCGCCACTAAGCGCCGCCAACAATTCGGCCTGGCCATTGCCGGAAATCCCGGCAATACCGACGATCTCACCGCTACCAACCGTGAGATGAATATCTTCGAGGTTAGTGCCAAACGGGTCATCGGAGGCCAATGTCAAACCGGCCAAAACCAATCGGTCGGCACCGCCCTCCTGCGGCGCGGGATGTTCACACACCGGTAAGTCGCGCCCAATCATCATGCGCGCGAGACTCGCTGCGGTCTCATTACGCGGATCGGCATCGCCTGTCACCTTGCCACCGCGCATCACCGTCGCCGAGTGGCATAGCTCACGAATCTCTTCGAGCTTGTGGCTGATGTATAGAATACTGCAGCCTTCCTCCGCCAATCGTCGCAACGTCTCGAACAGTTTGCGCACAGCTTGCGGTGTTAGCACAGAAGTCGGTTCGTCCATGATCAACAACTTTGGCTCCTGCAACAGACAACGCACAATCTCAACACGCTGACGTTCGCCCACCGATAGCGAATGCACCAGACGTCGTGGGTCGAGCGGCAGGCCATAGCGGTTGGATACGTCGCTGATGCGCGCCGCGAGATTATCAAGGTCAAATTTTTCATCCACAGCGAGTGCGATGTTTTGCACGACGGTAAGGGTCTCAAACAGCGAAAAATGCTGAAACACCATGCCGATGCCCAGCTTTCGCGCTGCCGACGGATTCTTAATACTGACAGGAACGCCATCCCAGAATATTTCGCCTTTGTCGGCTTTTGTGACGCCATAGATGATTTTCATCAACGTACTCTTGCCGGCGCCGTTCTCACCGAGCACCGCATGAATTTCACCGGGCATAACTTTGAGATCTACGTCCGCGTTGGCGATAACCGAAGGATAGGATTTTGTTATCTGCTGCAACTGCAGCCGCGGCGCGCTACCGGCCAAATCGCTCTGATTTGTCGTAACCATATTGTGATTGTAAAATCGTTAGCGTGCGCGCACTGGATCAGAAAAATAATACGGGCAGTTCACGCTCGCGCATAATCAGGATTGTCGCGCGATCGATCCACCCGTGCCTGAATCTGTAACAACTCTGCCGCCACGGCCACGGCGATCTCCCCGGGGCGCTTACCGGTGATACTTTTAATCCCTATCGGACAAGTTAATCTGGACAATTCCGCCGGGCCGAAGCCCTGTGCCCGTAAGCGTTTTTCGAACTTCAATCGCTTTGATCGAGATCCAATCAATCCGCAGTACCAAACGTCGCGACGGCGCAACACACGCTCGCATATCGCGTAGTCGAGCGGGTGGCTGTGGGTCATCACCAAGTAATAGGAACCACGCGGTGCGCAATCGACCTCGAATTGCGGATCGTCACGCCGCACAATGCGGATACCGTCCGGCACTGTCGGCGGGAATTGGTCGGCGCGGCTGTCCACCCAGGTCACCGTGCACCCGACACCTGCCAATATCGGCAGCAATGCCGTACCGACGTGACCCGCACCGAACAACACCACATGAAATTCCGCCAAGCGGACCGGATCGAATAACACGCGTTGAGAGTCACCGTCAGGCATCTTTAGTCGTTTAAGCACGGTGTCGTCGCGATTTTCGAGTATGCGCCGCGCAATACGTAATGTCTCGGGTGGTAACGTCTGCAACGGACTCTCACCGCATTGCTCGCCAACGATAGTCGTACTCGCAACGCTCGCCTCGTCCACTGTCCTGATCAACACCGCGGATTCATGACGTTGAACTATGCCGTGAAGACTCGCTAACCATTCCAACGCGGAGGCGTCGATGCGTTCCAGGAACACGGTCGCCACTCCTCCGCAACACTGGCCGAGAGTCGGCCCCAAAGCGAAACGCCGCAGCGTTGTTCGTTGCTTGTTGGTTATATTTTCAGTGAGCAATTTACGTGCACACTCCACCGTCTGATACTCAAGCTGCCCGCCGCCAATAGTGCCTATGCAGGCATCGCCGGTCACAACCATCTTCGCTCCGGCTTCGCGGGGCACCGAGCCGCGAGTTTCGGCGATGGTCGCGAGCACACAGGTCTGACCGTATTGGGAAAAACGCAACAGGCCATTCAGCCATTCCATCAGCCCACCTCGCGCTGTGTTTGAGCCGAACGGGTTCGTAATTCTTCGATGCCAGTTAGCACTTCTTCGGGCGTCGCGGGTGCGTTCAATTTCGGGCTGAACTCGTAGTCGACCGTACTTGCCACCGCATCCTTGATGGCATGAAACACCGAAATTGCGAGCATCAACGGCGGTTCGCCGACAGCTTTGGAGCGGTGGATCGTCGGCTCGCGATTGGCCGCCGACTCCAATAACGTGACCCGAAAATCCACGGGCAAGTCCGAGCATACGGGAATCTTATAGGTCGACGGTGCATGGGTTTTAAGATCGCCTTGTTGGTTCCACCAAAGCTCCTCCGTAGTGAGCCAACCCATGCCTTGAATAAATCCCCCTTCCACCTGCCCTAAGTCGATCGCCGGATTTAACGAGCGGCCACAATCATGCAGGATATCCACTCGTAACGGCCGGTACTCGCCGGTAAGGATATCGATAATCACCTCCGACACCGCCGCACCATACGCGTAATAATAAAACGGCCGCCCCGAAAACGTCTTGCGGTCGTAATGGATATCGGGAGTTCGATAAAAACCCGTTGCCGACAGCGACACCCGGGCAAAGTGTGCACGGCGTGCCATTTCTGCAAACGAAATTGAGTGCACGCCCGCGTGGATGTGATTCTCCCGAAACACAACCTCCTCCGCGCTCACTTCGAATTCTTCAACCGCAAGTTTGATTAACCGCTCCTTAATCGTACGCGCCGCCACCTGAGCGGCTTTGCCGTTCAGGTCCGAACCGCTCGAGGCGGCCGTGGCTGACGCGTTAGGCACCTTACTGGTGTCCGATGCAGTGATCTTAATTCGATCGATATCGATCTGGAGTTCTTCGGCCACCACTTGCGCTACTTTGGTGAACAAACCCTGCCCCATTTCCGTACCACCGTGATTTAGATGCACGGTCCCGTCGGCATATACGTGTAACAAGGCACCGGCCTGGTTAAGGTGTGTTGCGGTAAACGAAATTCCGAATTTTACCGGGGTCAGTGCAATGCCTCGCTTTAATATCGGACTCCCAGTATTAAATTCTCGTATTTGCTCACGTCGCTGCCGGTAGTCAGCATCCGATTCCAGGCGATCAACGATTTCGTGAATGATGTTATCTTCGATGACCTGTTGGTAGGGCGTGACGTTTCGCTCGTTGCGCCCATAGAAATTACGCTTACGCACATCGATTGGGTCGATCCGAAGATACCGCGCAATTTCGTCGACGACGTATTCAATTGCGAACATACCCTGCGGGCCGCCAAAACCCCGAAATGCAGTATTCGAGACGGTATTGGTCTTGCAGCGGTGCGACACAATGGTGACGTTCTCGAGAAAATACGCGTTATCGCTATGAAACATCGTTCGATCGTTGATCGCCCCTGACAAATCCGCCGACATGCCGCAACGCGACGCGTAGGTAAGCTCAATCGCTTCGATGACCCCTTGCGAGTTAAATCCAACGTCGTAGTCAATCGCGAAATCATGGCGTTTACCGGTCATAATCATATCGTCATCGCGATCGAGCCTGAGCTTTACCGCATACCCGGTTTTCGTTGTCAACAATGCGGCTACCGCAGCAATGAGAGCCGGCTGGCTTTCCTTACCACCGAATGCGCCGCCCATACGGCGGCACTGCACGATAATATCTTTGGACTCTTTCCCCATCGCCTGCGCGACCAGATGCTGGACTTCTCCGGGATGCTGGGTCGAGCTATACACCAACATATCGCCATCTTCCTTCGGGATCGCAAGTGCAATATGCCCTTCGAGGTAAAACTGATCCTGGCCGCCGAGATCCACACCACCGCTGATTCGGTGCGGCGCCAGCTCAAGCGTGGTTTGGCTGTCGCCTCGGCGGATCGTTTGCGTCGGCAATACAAACGACTGCGCATCGAGTGCTTCCTTAGGACCGAGGATAGGCACCAGGTCCTCATACTCGATCTGCCCCAAGCGCGCGGCGCGGCGCGCTTGTTCGACGGTATGCGCGGCGACCGCAAACACGGGTTGACCGACGTACTGTACAATCTCGGGCGCAAAAATCGGGTCGTCGTCCAACACCGGTCCGTAGTTATTTTTTCCCGGAATATCCGGTGCCGACATCACCGCCACTACACCTGGCGCGGCGAGCACGTTGGCTAGATCAAGTTTTACGATTCGCGCATGGGGGCGAGTGCTCATACCAATCGCAGCGTGCAACATACCGCGCGGCTCAGGGATGTCGTCCGTATACAGCGCGCCACCGCCGACGTGCAGGGGCGCGCTATCGTGCGGCAACGCGGTGCCTACGGCCCCCTTGATAGCCGCCTGTGGCATGGCTTTATCGCCCATCCTGTCGCCCGTATCGATACAGGCTATCCACATTTGCGTGCCCGGTACTTTCAAGATAGAAACGATACAATAAATTCTTACTCACGCTTAAACGGTACTTCGCACTCGCGCGCATATCCCCGATCGGCGTGTAGTCATTTTCCATGGCGCCCATCGCAGCCTGCACGGACGATTCAGACCAATCTCGCCCCACCAACATCTGCTCGCAGGCGTTAGCGCGCTTGGGCGTAGCCGCGACACCACCGTACGCGACTCTAATTTCGCGCACTTTGCCACCCTCCAGCTGCAAACGGTAGGCACCACACACGGCGGAAATATCCTGATCGAATCGCTTCGAAATTTTATAGCTGCGAACATGGGTATCGGGTTCGGGCATAGGAATTCGAATTAACGTCACTACTTCATCTGACCGCCGCGCAGTGGATTGATAGCTGAGGTAAAAATCCTCCAATGCGAGTTCGCGCGTGCCATTTCTGCCGTGCAGCACCACGCTCGTCCCCAATGCAATCAGCACGGGCATCGAATCGCCGATCGGCGAGCCGTTGGCGATGTTACCTCCAAGGGTCGCCGCATTGCGGATTGGCGGCGATGCAAATCGCAGGAATAATTCGTCAAGTTCTGGATAGTGTTCAGTCAGAACCGGAACCGCGTCAGTCACGCTAACGGCCGCACCGATATCGATATGCGACGCGGTGACGTCCACGCGGCGCAGCTCTTCAACATTTCCGACATAGATAAGAGTTTCGAGATCGCGGTGTTGTTTTGTTACCCATAGCCCAATATCCGTACCACCGGCAAGAATGTACGCATCGGAATACTGTTGCAATAGTGTCAACAATTCGTCCAGCCTGGTGGGTGAAAAATAACGCGCGCCATCGCGTTCCAGCATCAACGGCTGTTGTCGCCGCAGTGTACGGAGTGATTTTATGAGCCGATCGTCGTCTGTATAACGATCGTTGTCGGCTCCGAGACTACTCATCTTCTCCGCGGCTTCGACAATCGGTCTATACCCCGTGCAGCGGCACAAATTTCCAGCCAATGCGTCGTCAATATCGCTACGGCTTGGATTCGAATTGGATTTATACAACGCGAATAGCGACATCACGAAACCCGGCGTGCAAAATCCACACTGTGAGCCGTGGCATTCCACCATTGCACGCTGCACGGGATGCAGCTGGCCGTCAGCGGCGGCGAGACTCTCGACGGTTATCAGCGCTTTACCGTCCAGAACCGGCACGAATTGAATACAGGAATTGACCGCGCGATAACGTAATGATCGGCCGGTTTCGGCTAATTCAGCGAGGACTACGGTACAGGCACCACAATCGCCCTCCGCACAACCTTCTTTAGTGCCGGTCCGACGTAAATCCTCACGCAACAACTGCAGGACAGTGCGGGATGGGTCGACATCGCTAAGCGCGATTTCCTCGCCATCCATTAGAAACCGGACTGCGCTAATACTGGATTGTGAAATCATCGCCGATGCGCCCAGACTAAGTCAGAATATCCCGAACTCTTCTATCAACCGTAATTTGTAAATCGGGTTAGCTTCCACGGTAAGTCGAATAGCTCCATGGCGAGACCAACAACGGTACATGGTAATTCTGGCCATCGGCGACCGTAAATCGAAGTGCAATGATATCGAGAAAAGGCGGATCCGGGACTTCGATGCCGGATTTCGAAAAATACTCCCCAACAGCGAACACAAGCTCCCAGGTTCCGGCGCTAAACAGGTCGCCATCCAGTAACGGCTCGTCGGTTCTCCCATCGTTGTTACATACCAGTGTTTTAATATGACGCCGGCCGGAATCCAGAGAATACAACTCAACCGCAATTCCCGATCCAGGTTTGCCTTGCGCGGTATCAAGGACATGCGTGGTCAGACGACCCATCGGTAGACCCTCATAATTACGACATTGTTGATACGATAATTTTCTCTCATCCGCACAGGCTCATCGAGTCGGTACCGACTCGACTCGCACCGAATACGGATTGTTCACTCCCAGTGTACGGATTACACGTTTATAAGGGTAGCAATAAAAATCGACCACCCGATGCCGGGACGGCAACACCATGCTACCAGTGATTGATGGCTGAGGACTGCGCAGCGAATTCACAGCGGCGGCCTAATTAACGCTATTCGAACGGCACCCCAACTCATGAATCACGATAGTCATCCAGACGTGCGCTCAATAACTTAAGGAGGTGCCCGAGCGGCGCCGACTTCGCGCGACCCGCGTGGGCACATATAGCGAAGGATTGCATGATCGGGCCGGGGTTTGCTAGCGCAATATGACACAGCTCGCCGCGATGCAGTTTCTGTTCGATTCCGAACCGGCGGCGGTAAGTCGCATTCCCTGGGGGGTCCGCTCAAACAGAGCTGCGCCATGCTCGGCTTCAACATTCAATATTTGGCGATTCACCGCGGATAGGCGACATGCAGATGGCGAGCGGCTTGCCGAACGGAACCGCAACGGCACACCTCATCGAAATATCTTAGAAATGCGGAGCGGAATGACATAAGTCAAATTTCAATCAAGCATGTATTTAGACCCGATCATGGTCATTGTACCGGCAATAATGTGGGCAGTTAGCGGCTTTTTTATTCGATTCTCTTGGCGCGACTGTCCATACTCACCGCCGTATCGATTACCATAGCGCTATGGACGATCGCATTTATCTGTTCGACACGACGCTGCGCGACGGGGCGCAGACCTATGGCGTCGACTTTACTGTTGCTGACAAGATCGCGATCACCGAGGCGCTCGATCAACTCGGTGTCGACTACATCGAGGGCGGCTGGCCCGGCGCCAACCCGACGGACACCGAATTCTTTGCCGCCCCGCCCGAACTCAGCAACGCCACGTTGGTTGCGTTTGGCATGACGCGGCGCCCCGGCCGATCGGCCCACAATGACATAGGACTCGCACCGATACTTAATGCGCCCGTTTCCGCGGCCTGTTTGGTGGGCAAAGCCTGGGACTTTCATGTCGACGTAGCGCTGGAGATCCCGCGCCAGGAGAACCTCGATATGATCCGCGATTCGATCGCTTTGTGTCATGAACGCAACGGCGAATCAATGTACGACGCCGAGCATTTTTTTGACGGTTACAAGGCAAACCCGGAATATGCGCTCGATTGTCTGCGCGCGGCCCACGACGCGGGCGCTCGCTGGTTGGTATTGTGCGACACCAATGGTGGGACATTACCGCACGAGGTCGAGCGCATCGTCACCGAGGTCTGCGCCCTAATACCCGGCGATCGAATAGGCATCCATGCCCACAACGATACTGGCAACGCTATCGCCAACAGCCTGGCGGCGGTGCGCGCCGGGGCGCGGCAAGTACAGGGTACCCTGAACGGCCTGGGCGAACGTTGCGGTAACGCCGACCTAATCGCGTTAATCCCGAATCTTATTTTAAAGATGGATTACACCACCCAACTCGACGAGCGCGCCCTCAAGCATCTGAGTTGGATGTCGCATTTTTTGGACGAACG